>JGI25159J45721_1001166_pt1 | contig 11211 bp, 10 predicted proteins | sample AraplaMF_Cvi_mLB_FD_45721 | JGI IMG/M metagenome (IMG submission 45721)
TGGAAGGGCCGGGATCGGCTCAGGCGCAGGGCCAGGATCGGCTCGGAGATGGAGGGCTGGGAACAGCTCCCCCTCGCGGTCTGAAGGCGCTTTCGCTCCGACACCATCGAGCCTGGGCAGCCGGGTCGCTGTCCTACCAGGACATCGCGGCCGAGCTAGGGGTAACTCGGCAGGCAGTCCGTCAAGCCTTCCGGCGCAGAGGTTGGGACAAAACCAATGCGCCACCCGATAGGAGCGAAGCTGCCCCGCCCGCGACCCAACAGCCCTCCAACACCTCAGGGGCCGGGGCAGCGGCACCTCAAGTTCTTACGCCATCAGTTCCGGCGTCTGAAGGCGACGGCGAGGACTGGCTGCCCGAGGGCGTCAAGGACCAGTATCTCAAGGCAGCCGCCAGAGGCACCCTGAAGGCGTCCCTCTTGGTGATCCAGGAAGCCTACAAGGGACTGGAGCGGAACGCTGGGAACCACGGCCCCACCGCCCTCTCGGGGTACATGCGGGCGCTCGGATCGGCCTTCCAACTCACTGCAGCACTGTTGCATCGGCCGGAAGAGGCTGCCGATCTTACCCAACTTCAGCTCCTGACTATGACGCCGGAGGACGAACGGGCGATCAAGGAAGCGGCGAGCCGGGCCCTGGCCGAAACTTTTGGGGTAGATGATGGGGAAGACGATTCAGGCACGGAGTCGAAGGCCGGTCCTGACGCATCGCCGTCATGCCCGGCGATGCCTCCTCGTGCTTCAACGCCGATCGATGCCAGCACTCCGTTGCCCGGCCGAACAGAACTGCGGACCTGGCTTCTGGAGCGCGGCAAGACTCACGGCCGGCGCCATCTCCGGGAAATAGCCGAGCACGTCGGTCTGCGGCCGGCTCTGCAAGACACCGAGGGCTATCTCGTCGACTCGATCATGCATGCCATCGAAGGCGATCCAGAGCGTCTCCGTCGGCCCAGGAGCTGATCCGACCGGGCAGACAGCTGAAAGGGGCTGCGACATGCACAGCCCCTTCCTGCAGTTTGGAACGCGTTCTACGCTGATCAGGCTTTCAGCCGGTACGCCCGCATCGGACCGAGTGCTCCCTTCTCGACCAAGCCGTAGAGGGCCAGGTCGCGCAGCGTGTCCCGGATGCATCCGCGGGCATCTGCGCTGTCGAGCTTCGAGGCCTTCGCTATCTCGGCGATGACCTTCGGATTGCCGGGCATCATCCACTCGCCGTTGGCCCCGTGGCTCTGCAGCACTTCCCAGACGGCCCGGCACACGGCAATCAGCGGCCGGTATCTATCCTGGGTGACGACAGTCTCGTCGCTGCCATCGCTCGGGAACGGGTTGCCGGTCTTCGCCGCCAGATCCAAGTTCGGCATAACCGGAGCCCATGAGGCCGGCCGCGATGGATCGACCTGATGGCCCTTGGCCTTTGCGACCTTCGCCGGGTCGGCCTCCATGTAGAAGGTCGGTGGCAGCGGCAGCTTCTTCGTACGGTCCTGCGACAGCGTCACCGTCTCCGGATCGACTTCGTGCAGGGCGATGGTCTGCACCTCCGGCTTCTTCTCGGTGGCCGCGACGACGACGGTGCCCTTCAGTGCGGTCTTGGACGACATATCGATATCCTCGGTTCGGTGTTGTTCAATACGAGGATTCTCGCAGGCGCGACTCGGAACCTGTTCCGCGACTTCTGCGGTCACGGTCCGCGCTGGAAGCGGAGAAAATTAGGTAATTTCAGATGCTTAGAGGCTAACCAGACGACTCGCACGACGTTACATTTGCTCAGACGCTCATTTGACTAAATGTGACTGGACAATTCCATGCAGCGGTTCATCGCCTACCTCCGGGTCTCAACCAAGAAGCAGGGCGACAGCGGCCTCGGGCTCGAAGCCCAGCGCGCAGCGATCCAGCAGTATCTGGCCGGCCGGGCGCTCCTTGCCGAGCATGTCGAGGTCGAGTCCGGCAAGCGCAACGACCGCCCCGAGCTCCAGCGCGCCCTGGCGACCTGCAGAGCGACCGGCGCCACGCTGCTGATCGCGCGCCTCGATCGCCTGGCCCGCAATGCCGCGTTCCTGTTGTCGCTGCGGGATGCCGGCATCGAGTTCATCGCCGTCGATCAGCCGAACGCCAACAGGCTGACCGTCGGCATCCTCGCCCTGATCGCAGAGGACGAGGCAGAGAAGATCAGTGCCCGGACGAAGGCAGCGTTGGCTGCAGCGAAGGCACGGGGCGTTCAGCTCGGCAGCCCCGGCAATCTACGCAATCATGCTGTGGGCACATCCCGCAGCGCTGCTTCGCGATCGCAGGCGGCCCAAGCTCGCGCGCTCGACATCAAACACATCATCGACGACGTGCGCGCCCAGGGCGTCACCAGCGCGACCGGCATCACCTCGATATTGAACCAGCGCAGCGTGCCGGCGCCCCGTGGCGGATCATGGACGACGACGCAGACGCAGCGCCTGCTCCGCCGGCTGTCATGAAAATCAGTCAAGATGGACGCTCTAGGGGGCCGCCAGTTGCTCCTTCAGCCGATCGCGATCAGCGATGTGCAGCTCCTGAGCTTCTTCGAGATTGCGGAGCAATTTGATCGCCCCGGTCGCGTCCTGGCCCGCTTGCTTCAGCTGAACGATGACCTGACGCTGGCGCGTCAGGTGCCCCTCACCGAGCGCCACATGCCGCTCAGCTAACGCGAGGTGCCGCTCAAGCATTTCGCGGTCCACGGCTTAACACTCTCTGCCCTTGGCAGTCGTATCAGGCGCTCCGGCTTCGGCCCGAGCGCTTTTTTCATGCCTGCTCGATGGAGTTGTCACGGGTTGTCGAAGCGGGCATCGGGTTGTCGGTCGCGGCACCGTCGACGTGGTCTTCCACTCCTGTCTGATGGCGGGAGGGCCTGGATTGCTTAGGGTCCGGGAAAAAGACCCGCCCCGTTGCGAGGGGATACCTCTCCGTTCTGACTGCGGTCGGAAGTTATTTCCGACAACCACGAGTCGCCCCTGTCGACAGTCGCGCAATTTCGGTTCGTGTCGACGAAGCTGGGAGGGCACGTGCGGTTAATTGCACGTCGGCTGCACGACGGCACGACATCAGTTGAACTGCGATTGAATTGTGCGACGCCGGCAGCATGAAACGACACGAGATGCCGCCCGACTGCAAGATACGCCGCATCACTCCGTGAGACGCCTTGAGCTTGCATGACACGGCATGAGACGACGTGAGACACGCCGACGCGATAAGTTCGACATAAACACAAAACGCCTCGACCGACTTCGGGCGGGCGGCATGTGTAAATTGTTGTTGCCCGTACCGCGGGCTTGCCCTATAGGAGGAGCCAGATCGAGAGGGAACAGATGGCACGCCGCTCGTACGCGACCCGTATTCGGAACCGCATCGCCGAACTGGAACGGCAAGTGCGAATGCTGTCTGAGGAGCTTTCCGAGCTCCGGACTGCGGAGCGTGTGCTGTCCAGACTAGGCCCTGAGGATGATGACGACGACGCTCGATCCACGACGCGGAAGGAGCCCACCGTCGCCGACAAGATCGCAGAGACCCTGCGGGTCGTGGAGGAGGCGACCACCAACGAACTGCTCGACCTGCTCCAAACCGATTGGCGCAATGATCTGACGATCAACACCGTCTCGACGACGCTCAATCGGATGAAGGCAAACCGACGGGTCAGGTACGACGCCGGCCAGCGGAAGTGGTCGCTGCAGCTTGAAACTGAGGAGGACGACAATGAAGAAGGCCCGGACAGCGGGCTGTTCGGGCCTTCTCGCACTGACGATGGGGGCGGAGAGGCCGGTGCCTCAGGAACGGGTTACGACGTCTCCCCTAGGGGTTCAACTCCCCCCGCCTCCACCTCAGTTTCCGCCGACGAAGCTGACACTTCGTCTAACGAGAGCTCGAAGGGTAGGAAGCCAAGCCCCTTCGACTGAACTTCCTGCGTCCGGCAGGCACACTCGGCGGTGTTGACGCCGAGAAGGAGGTTGAGAGGATGCCTCGGTATCCTCTACAGCGGCGCAGGGCTCCACCCCTGTTCCGCTTGCTCAGATTACGCTGAGCTCAACCGCGGGGTGCTCCACACCCCGCGGTTTTGACTATCACATCCAGATTGTTCTAGTCAACGAATCAAGAGCTTAGCTGATTCGCCACACACTCGACGTGTGTACAGGCACGGCTGTTTGTGTGCCTACACGCATGTGCTTGCGGCTCACCAGTCGCAGGTAAATGGCGGATGCTCCCATCGCATTCCACCTGCGTTCAGGATGCGCTCAACAAGCTCGTTTGCCACACCGTTGAACGTGTCGGGTCCAAGGATCCGCTGCAGCGGAAGCCGAAGTGGCGCGGGAACGCGCACGTGATCGTGCCATCGCTCATTGAACGAGATGACCACAAAGCGCTCGTCGGGAGCAGGCACGGTGCCGCGCGCGGGCCTCACATCGATCTCGACATCGAGCCACATTTCAGCTTCGCCAGCGCCAGTCTCTGTCCTAAGCCTGTGCGCGACACGCATTGCGTTAACAAGATCTGCGACAAGCCACCAAACATAAAGATGTTTTGAAATGCCGTCCTGTGGCCTGTCGGGGGATATCACGCAAGTTTCGACCATCCCGTCCTGTCCGACAATCATACGACCGGCATACGTCCCGCCGCGACCTTCTATGACAGCTCCTAGAAGTGCCGGACGCGGCGAGTGGGTGGCGTTCGCTCCAAGCGCAAGCGCGTTAATGGTTGAATTGTCGTCCCATCGCACCCGCACATAGGACGTTGTGGCGAGCAGATTGAGGCGCCCATAGATCCTTGGAATCGATGCTCTCGGCCGAACTGGCACGATTGAGATCCGATACACGGCAGCGGGTACGTTGCGATCGTCTCCCGTGACATCGAACGAATCAAACGCTGAACGGCGTGACTCAAGCAACTGGCGGAGGCGTTCCGTCCGGTTCACGGACTCGACTGCCAAGGATGTGATCTCCGGCATCGTCAACGTTACGGATTGGTCGTTGCGACGGACGGCACAGAGTTTGCGTCCGCCCGAATGTGTCACAGCGTGTGGAGCACCAGCTGAGGCGGGGACGTACACCAAAATAACGCCCGATGTACCGTCGGTTGGGATGCCTCGACATCTGAGTCCATGCAAAGGTGGATCGATAGAGTTAGCGAGCGAATCCCGGAGCGTCACCGCGCGTCGCTCGCATTCCAAGATGGGAACGATTCCGTCAGGCCGCGCCGGCTCGGTGGCAGTTTCGTTGACGCCTATGATGAGCCAGCCGCCCTCGGCGTTTGCAAAGGCAACTACGTCTTTCGCGAGCTCCCGCCGGCCTTCGTCGTTGAGTTGGAGCGCGATCGCTGCTCCCGTTGGATCGGGTTGTCCGGGCAGCTTGTAGTCTACAATCTGGCCTTCCGGGACACCTTCATCCAGGAAGGCTTGAAGGTCCGCCGTGGTGATATCGTCGATCCTCTTATCGAGCATTTGATCTATCGCCTTATGAAAATCCAGACATGCCCTGGGCGTCGAATCTTTTTATCGTACAGTGCCGGACGCTTTGCCATCCATCCACCAATCGCAGCTAAATCGTTGATATGGACACTCCTACTTACGCTGGTCCTGATAGCTGATCCGATCGTCGCATCGGCTGCGGTTTCCATTGTAGACGGCGACACCATACGAATCGATGGGGAGCGCGTCCGGCTATGGGGCTATGACGCGCCCGAACGACGGCAGACCTGCATGATTGACGGCGTCGAGCGACCGATCGGCGAGGAAGCGACCGAGGGATTGAAGGCGATCTTGGCCGGCGGCGAGCTGCGGTGCCATGCGCGAGATCGCGATCTATATGGTCGCACGGTTGCCGAGTGCTGGGCCGGCGAGCAGAGCATCGGGGATGCAATGGTCCGCTCGGGCTGGGCTTGGTCGCTGCCTCGCTACAGCAAGGATCGGTTCCTGCCGGCGCAGGAGGAGGCAGAACGTGCTGGCCGTGGCATCTGGGCCGGGCATGCCCATTGCGAGGCGCCGGCAAGATTTCGGCAGGATCACCGGTAGGTACCCGCCGTATCGGATCACTGATGTCCACGGAAGACCAGCGGAGGGGGGAATGTGCCGATGCCCACTCGATGGTGGCGCGATGAACCGCGGGAACTGTACTGGCTCGAGTCCACGGATCGTGCGGACATAGGGGTCGATCTGCGCGCGCCCCTTGCCGACGAGTCAGGCCGAGAGAACTGGCGGTACACCTTGTTCCAAGAGGCGAAGGCCGGCGATCTGGTCTTTCACTATGACAAGAACCAGTCCGCTATCACCTCCGTCTCACGCATCGCCGGCCCGTCATTCGAGGCTCCGATCATCTGGGCGGCACGTGGCAGCTACGCTCGGGAGCGCGGCGCAGTTCCTGCTGAGGTGCCGGGCTATCGCGTACCTCTGAGCGACCACACCTTCCTCTCTGAGCCTGTATCGCTTGCGGCGCTCCGGTCGGCTCGACCGATGCTGAAGGCACTGGTGGCGAACATCGGAGCGGCGAAGGCGACGCCGCTGTACTTTCCATTCGAGCTTTCCGACCGGCCAATTCGGCCTCTGCAGGGCTACGCGTTCAAGCTGCCCGCCGACTTCGTCGCGGCCTTCCCTGCAATGGCGGCCGCGGCTTCCCTTAGCTTTGGCCGGCAAGCCGCAAGAGGGATAGACAAGGCCCAGCTGTTTCAGGCGGCAGTTGCCTCGATCGAAGCTGCCGCGCACGCCTATAAGATCTCCAACCTCCAGCTCATACGCGCTCGCATCCGCGGACAACAACGAGTCGCCCGCACGATCTTCGGCCCGGCCCCGAAAGCGGATACCTGGACCTTCCACTATGGCGGACGGAGCGAGCTCCAATTCAATGTCGGCCTTGAGGACGCGCCCGATGGAAGCTCCACCATCAGGACGGGCGTCGCGCTCTCCTTCCAGCTGAGCCGATCGCTGCCTGATATAGACGCACTGCTTCCGAAGGTCGGTCGGTTCAATGCCTGGGTTCGCGAACACCCGGAGGCTCTTGAGGGCCTGTCTATGTGGCATTGGCGGCATGGCGAGCGAAGTGATGATCGAATGCCCGGACCGATCCCGGAGTCACTGGTCAGGCCCGGCTACTTTGTGTTTATGGGCGATCGACAGGCGATCAACCCATTCGATCCACATAGGGCGCTGCGGACGTTCGATCGCCTGCTATCCCTCTATGAATGGGTCGAAGACGACCGACAGCCATACGATTCACCCATACCCGATGCGGCGACGGTGGCCCTTGATCGCCTGCGCCTCGATGGCGGCCGCGATATCGAAGGCGGGCGATGGATCGCGGCTTCTCTCCGGGAGCAGACGCTCGACATCTTCCTGCGCCACGCTGAGATGCAACTCCGATTGAGAGACCAGCTCCGGACGGAAGGTTACGACAGGGTCGTCCTTGAGGTGCCTCTGGGCGAAAAGTTCGTCGATGTCGTTGCGCTGCGCGGCGCCGAGCTCTCGTTCTTTGAGGTAAAAACGGCCGCAACGGTTCGCGGCTGTCTTCGTGAGGCGATCGGCCAGTTGCTCGAATACGCTTTGTGGCCGGGTGCCACCCGACCCAACCGCCTCGTTGTAGTAGGAGAGCCCGCGTTGGACGCGAGCGCCGCCGCTTACCTCACCGCGCTCAACGCGGCCTTTCCCATTCCGCTCGAATATCGACGGCTCAGCTTGAAGCCAGTGGATTGAACGGGATGATTCCGATCATCTAGCGGAGCTTGCAGGTGGAAGCGATCAAAGCTAGCAGCACGCCGGCGGCAATCAGCCATGTCCCCCACGCGAGGCTGACGGCACCGATCAGGTTCGAGCCCATGAGGCCGTGCTCCCACAGCAGGCGCTGCAGATCGCTGTAGGGGTGATAGATCATGTACAGCACCGCGCCGAACACCAGCGCCGCAGCCATGGCCGCGATGTTCACTATGATCCGGGAGCCGATGACACAGCCAACCGCCAGCAGGACACCGATTGCGATCATGGCGATGCCCGGCCCGTTCTTGCCGTCAATCCAGGCCACGTGCTGCCACGGCAGGGCTAGAGCAGCAGGAGCGAAGCTGCCGGCGGTCAGAGCGACTGAGCCGAGCAGGCCAATAACCTGTCCGGGGAGCAGGTCGGTACACCCACTAGCCGTCGCAGGCTTGCTGTTATCACTGTCAGACATGGATATTCCTCAATAATAACGGTAACAATAAGTAGAATATTTAATGCAGTGCGATAGCCTGGTTCAATCTGCCTTGCGCTCGGTCCACCGCCGCTTGTCTAAGGCAAGTTCACCCTTTGCGGGGAAGGTGACGCGCAGCATGCTCAACCGGCAACCAGGGAGAAGGCGAGCGCTTGGCAGAATGGCCGGCAGCTGAACCGCCGATCACGAATAGCCGTTATGGAGTATGAAAATGGCCCGTGTTGCGCCGCCGCAATTTCGCGCATCGCCGAAGGTCTGTGTGTACTGCGGCAATGCGGCGACAACACGGGACCATGTGCCTCCTCGCGCCGTCTTCGTGCCGCCTGTCCCCAACAACCTGAAGACCGTTCCAGCCTGCCGAACCTGCAACGAGAACCTTGCCCGGATCGACCAGGAGTTTGTCCCGTCGGCGATGCTGGCGGCGTCGAACCGCAATCCGCAGATGCTGGCTATCTTTCAGCGTGAGGTTATGCCTAAGGCGTGGAAGAATCGGCGGTTGCACCGCGACATTCTCGCGACGGAAGTTCCGGTCGCCTATTCGGTCGAGACGCGAGAGCCAACACTTTTCATGTTGGGGGTGCCTTATCCACCTATGGCAGCGATGGCTGTCCGGCTGGCGCGCGCTTTCCATTGGGACGAGCAGCGGGAGATCCTACCTGCTGACGTGCCGATCCAACCCCTCGTCATCGAGGATCTTGATCACTTCGAGGGCAAGTCATTCCCCTGGCAGCAGCGCAACATCGGCGACCACTTCCACTACGGGTTCTGCGCAGTGCCAGACCGCCCGCATGTGGCCGTTTGGTATTTCGTGTTCTATGAGGGTCTGCTCCTGACAGCCTGGGTCGGCTTTTCCCCTGACGCAGCCGATCAGTGACGACAATGACGGTCGATCGGGCAGGTCTCGACGAATAGCGGGCCGGGCATCAACGCCCGGCCCGTTGGTTGTCTACGCGGCCGGGGTAACCGTCACCGTCAGATCGGTGACGAAGCGCTTGTCGTCGACGGTGTACACCTGCTCATGGAGACAGGTGAGGACGAGGTCGGCGATCTCGTCCGGCGGGAGGTTCATGTCGTCAAACCGGGTGTCCGTCAGCTCAATGGTGATGCGGCTCATGCGCGGCTCCTGCAGTGGAATGTGCGTCTGCACGACACGACGATGAGTCAGTCGACGAATCACCTCAATGCTTGATTTGCAACTTTTTATCGAAGATCATTGATTGTCAGCAACTTGTGAGTGAGTGAACACTCACGTTGTTGATTCTGCTGCCAGATTTCGCCTGCGGCGATACTGCTCGCCCTCAATTTGACAGGTGACTTGCGCAGCGTCAGCTTGAAAGCAGTTGAGGCCGACACGGGTTGCAGCCCGGCCGGCCTCGGAGGGCGTCGTCACAGGACGCCGTGTCATGATCTGAGTCTACGCACCGCGGATTCCCAGGTCAAACCTGTCCTGTCTTCGGCGCCCAAACTGGTACTCCAGAGGGATAGATGGCCGACGACAGGTTGCAGATTTTTTCTCACGACGACGAGTTGAGGTCGCCAACGCCGATCGTCGGGAACACAGACGGCGCAACGCTTTCCTGCCCTGCCGATCATCGGCCTGACGACGTCACGTCAGAGCTACCAGTATGCATATGGCTATCTCCCTCCCAGGAAGATCAAAGCCATGCTCCTCCCCAACCACTTCCCTTCACGACACCATCATCTGAGGCATCACCCAGGCGCTCGAAACGGAAGCCACCAGCCTGGAATTGGAATGGTCTCTCTCACGATCACAAGGCGATCCTGTACGCCACTGCAGCTCGGGATCTGAACTTCGATCGGTCGATCACCATCAGGCTGTTCCGTGAACATGAGACGATCGCAGCTACCGTTGGAAAGAGCCTCCGGGAGTGGGCCGTGAAGCAGTTCCAGAACGCGAGCAAGCGCGCCTCCCTTGCCTCTTCCGGTGCCAAGCCCACCAACGTCGACTACGTCCTGGTGATCGAGCCGCACAAGTCGTTCCCCTCGAAGATGGCGACCCAGATGTACCGCTGGTCACCGGAGCGCACCTTCGACCTCCATATCGCCCTGGCAGCAGGCGGTGCGCCGGATCTCTGGCCGATCCTGGAGGAGGAGTTGAGAAAGGGCTTCTACCAGCCGGGCCACGCCGGAGAGCGCCAGTTCCACTCTCAGGAGATCACCGATGGACGGGGTGGCCCTCGCGGATGGGTGCTGTATTGCCTGAAGCATGCCCATCGCACCGCCAAGGATCACGATGACGTCGTCATCGGCCGTCCATGGGCCGTGTCCCATGGCGTAACGCAAAACGCCCGTACCCGGCTCGATGCCATGGTCGCCGACATCGGGAGGGACGGGACACTCTCCATGATGACCGCTGGGAAGCAGTACGAGGTCGAACTCCGCAAGGCACGTCTGGCGCGGAAGCGCGATCAGCAGCAGCTTGCAGAGCAGCAGACGCCGGCATAGCCGTGAAACGCGCCCGGATGATTCAGGACGGCCGTTTCGTGCTCGATGCTGTGCAGAGAGCGTCACACTTGTTAGACGACTCCTGCGCCATCCCAGCGCGTCGCGCCGCCCGGTTGAACAGCGGCTCGACCTTGTGATTCTTTAAGCGATAGCGTCGACGCGATTTCAACGAACGATCGATTGACCATGCAGCCCCAGGCCATCGCCGCGATCTACGCCCGTGTCTCGACCGCCGACCAGGCGAACGAGGACAAGGTCAGTCTGACCCGGCAGATCGACGACTGCCTGTCTCTCGCCGGCAAGCAGGGCTTCTTAGTGCCTGACGACCTCATCTTCCGGGAGACGATCTCCGGCGCCGCTGACAATCGGCCGACGTTTGAGAAGATGCTGGCAGCGGGGAAGGCCAGGAAGTTCTCTAGGCTCTACGTATGGGACCAGAGCCGGCTCTCGCGCGCCGGCATGTTGGCGACGCTAACCGTCCTCGAGGCGCTTGCCGACAACGGCGTGTCGGTAGTGTCGGCCGCCGACGGCGAACTGGCCGACGAGCTGCTGGCCGGCATCCGTGG
>JGI25159J45721_1001175_pt1 | contig 11180 bp, 18 predicted proteins | sample AraplaMF_Cvi_mLB_FD_45721 | JGI IMG/M metagenome (IMG submission 45721)
CGTTGGCCCTGTTGGCCCCGTTGGCCCTGTTGGCCCCGTTGGCCCTGTTGGCCTCGTTGGCCCTGTTGGCCCCGTTGAGCCTGTTGGGCTCGTTGGACCCGTTGGCCCCGTTGGACCTGTTGGGCGGCTTTTTTCTTATTTATTCTCCTAATGTTCCTTTATTCATATTTAATTCACCGTTTTTTATCATTTCTTCTCCATAGATATTTTCCATTAGCTTTTGATGATCTTCTTGCTTCTTACGTTCTCCATCTTCTGGAGTCTCCTCAGTTTTCTCTATTGCTTTTTGTTCCGCCTGTTTTCTATAGTACTCATTTATTTCATCATATTTCATCGGTAAACCTTTTTCAAAAAGTGTACGGTGCACTTTTTACAATTTTATCGAATCATACTTTGCGGTCTATGACAACAACTCTGTCACTACCCTTATACACTGGAATCTAAAACATTTGTAAAAAATAGCATAGTTGTTACAAAACCTATATCGTTACCAATAAAAAACCTTGAAAGGCAAGCCAATCAAGGTCTCTTAATTTTTTTAAATGTCTAATAAAGTATTCACACCTACATTATTTACTAATAATTCGGTTAGCGATGGTGCAATTTTCACTGCCTCCTCAATATCCAAATCTGCGAATCTGTTATAGTATATTCCAAAACCATCTTTATCCTGTAGATAGATTAATGCACCACCTCCTTCATCATCACCAATTGCGAGTGAATTCGGGAGATATTTCTGCACTTCATAAGTTTCATTCATTTCAATGCACCCCGAAGCTCCCCAAATTCGAATATAAATTTGGTCGTCAATATTAATTTCAATGTCTGAAGCTAGCTGAATTATTTCTATATATTCTGTAGGTACATCTATTGTTGAAAAATCCTGAAGCGCTTTAATTTCTTCTTCTTTCGAAGGAGATTTTTTGGCATCAATTCTATACACACTACTGATATTATCTAATCTGTTCATTAATAATCAATCCTTTCATATTTAACTCCTAGTTTATCTAGCATCTTGAATTGTTGTTCAAGAACTTGGCTAGTAGTATCACGTGAAAAACCAGCTTTAGTTAAATCGCCCACCATGAATTGCATTTCTTCTTGTAAAGTAGTACTCCATTTCCCTACCCCTGAAGCCACCCGTTCATTTCGTCTAGCAGTTTGAGCATTAGTAATGATTGTATGTGGTAGTACAAACTTAAATTATAGAGCACGAGTGGAAATTCGTGTTAATGGAAATCCAGCAATTGCAATAGATAATGACTTTTTTGGTCCAATAAACTTTACTAATGCTGTAGCTGTTTCATCAATAATTCAATTAAATGCAGGAGATTTAGTCGAGGTATTTGCGCAAAGTAGTATAGCGGGCGTTATTAGTGCTGCAGAAGATGGTGCGCATTTTGAAGCAGCCAGATTCCCGTCTCCAAAAGTATAAGTGGTATGAAACCTTCCAATAACAGGTGATTTATTTGTAGTGCATGAAGTGTTTTAACGATGTCTAAGCTGTTTTGAAAGTACTAGATAAATGAACGATGTACTATTAAATATTGCCTGATGATTGTAAATGAAACAGTCGAAGAAGAGCAGTGTTTTATGTAAGAAATACATGATGTCCAGGTAATGAAAGCTAATTAGTAAGGAATTTTTATCGATTTAGTTTATGAAAAAAGGCCCTGTTGTCTCCAACAGGGCCTTTCCTAAAATGGCAAAGAGTAACTCTTACCTTACTCCTTGTCCATAGAATACACAAAATTCTTACGTTTGTACAGGTAAATAATTTACAATAATAATATTAGAATATAATGTTTAACGGTAATTCTGAAAGGTGGAATATAATTTGTTATAGGGAGATTGTTGATTTCATAGGGGATTTAAGAGAATATTATCATTTTATCGATAATAAAAGGATATTGAAATAATAAAATATGAAATATTGCATATCGTACTGAATGTTGAAATCTATTTAATAATAATAAATTTGTACGGAGGAGAAGGCTAGAAATACGGGTTGATGAAACGGGATAATTGATATTAGTGATATAATCAAAATTTAAAATACAAGCTTTGTTTTTTAGTTATATTTTCTCTTCAAGCTGTCTTATGGTAGCACGTTCTCATTTTTGTAATAGCAACAACTTGTCCAAACTTTCCAAGTCTAGCATGCATAGTATGCAGTAATAGAAAGGAGCGATATATATGTACAAAAAGAAAAATCATGATTGTTGTAAAAAGAGAAGAGAGGACTGTAAAAAATATGATGACTGTTCTTGCGATCATAAGGAGAAAAACCTTGTAAGAGCATCCGCTTTTAGAGCGGTAAATACAGTTGATCAAAACCTTCCAGCCAATACTTTTGTCAAAGTATTATTTCAAAATGAACAATTTGATTTAGCGGATGAATATAACCCGGCAACATCAGAGTTTACTCCGAAGACTAGAGGCGTTTATTCCGTAATTGGAACGATTGGTTTCTTTCCAAACGATACAAATGTAAACTATAGAGCGCGTGTAGAAGTTCGAGTGAATGGAAATGCGGCAATTGCTATAGATAACGACTTTTTTGGTCCAATAAATTTTGGGAATGTCGTAAGTGTTTCAACGATACTCCAATTACATGCAGGTGATATTGTTGAGATTTTTGCGCAAAGTAGTATAGATGGGGTTATTAGTAGTTCAGAAGATGGTTCTCATTTTGAGGCTGCTAGATTTCCATCTCCAATTGTATAAATATTAAAAAGGAAAAAATTATATTAACTCTGCTTTTCGGTGGAGTTTTTTTAATTTCATATTAGCAATAGCTCGTCCAAACTTTTTAAATTTATTTTGCATAGTATACAACAATAGATTTAGAAAGGGGATATAAATATGTCATATTATTATTGTAAGCATTGCAATGGCTATAAAAAGACACAGCATATTTGTTGTAAGAAGAGTACAGATTATTACGATAAGTGTTGTGATAATGAGAAAGATAAGCTTGTAAGGGCATCTGCTTTTAGAGCTGTTAGTACAGTAAATCAAAATGTCACTGCAAATACTTTTGTTAAAGTATTATTCCAAAATGAACAGTTTGATTTAGCGAATGAATATAATCCAGTAACATCAGATTTTATTCCGAAGACTAGAGGAGTTTATTCTATTATTGGTACAATCAGCTTTGCACCTAATGATAGTAATACGAATTATAGGGCGCGTGTAGAAATTCGGGTAAATGATAATCCAGCTATAGCGATAGATAATGACTTTTTTGGTCCACCCAATTTTGCAAATGTCGTAGCTGTTTCAACAATACTTCAATTACATGCAGGAGATGTAGTTGAAATTTTTGCTGAGAGTGATGTAGATGGACTGATTATACAAAATGATCCAGGATTTATTAGTACGCATTTTGAAGCTGCAAGATTCCCATCTCCAATAAAATAAAAGACATGTTTGTGATTTATGGACTATTTAACTAAAAGGCTCTACCTTATGGTAGGGCCTTTTTTTTAAAGATGTTAAATTGGTAATATATTAAAATAAGTTCATAAATACTTGATAAGCAACACCTAGAGTTAATACGATAGCTAATAGTTTTGCTACCCAACTCGGTGCATTGAAATTTAGTAAAAGAGAATGACATATACTAAATGTAATGCCGAGTGTTAAAAGAAGTGCGATAGGATATAAAACTAATAGGAAGAAGGGGTGCTCTATGGAGCCAAAGTCAATTTTGAATTGGGTCATATAATATGTACCTCGTTTTTATTTATATATTAATATAATAATGAGTAATACGAAAAATTGGAATAGTTATGTAATAAATACTATAAAAGTAAATTTGAAGTTGTGGATGGAGTAGATAAAATAATCTTTGAAAAGACGATACAAAGCTATCATTCGTTTAAGTATCTTTACAGCGGTTTTTGATTAAAGTTTAAGTTCGATATCAAGAACAAGTGTTCTTGAAATACTGAAAAATAAAAAAGGTGTGTCTACATGATTGATTTTAGTAATATAGTTGGAAAACTGGATGAGATGATTTACAAACCTAATAATCTATTCATCACTAACCAAAAAGATAAAAGTAAAATTCAGAATATGCAGGAGGGATATTCCAGCTAAATAATAGAAGTATACGATTTAGGGTATCAAAAATTACGCCTAATAAGATTGGACAATTTGTTTCTTTTTGGGAGAAGGGTGCTTCCATGAGAAATCAGGCATTTTCTTATGATTTGGCTCCTGATCTTTTAGTTATTACTTGTATAGCGGATAATAAACTAGGACAATTTATTTTTCCAAAAGAGATTCTTCTAAAAGAAAAAATATTAAAAACTCAAAACCAAAAAGGAAAAATGGCTATGAGGGTTTACCCTATTTGGGATAAACCTGCTAGTAATCAGGCTAAGAAGAGTCAACTATGGCAACTTCAATATTTCGTCGATTTAAGTGATGCTGAAAATGTAGCTATCGATAAATTGTTAAACTTATATTCATAGCGATTAATAAGAAGATGATTTTTTGAAATACTCGATGTTTGTATGGGTGATCTTCGGAAATATGAACAGGGTAATGGTAAGTAAAGAATAAAAAAAGAGTATACAAATAAAGTATACTCAAAAGAAAGATAGGTTTTATGAGTGGAGTAACTCCATACGATAATATATGCGCATTTTATTAATATGTGTAAAATATCAACGAAATATCAATAGAATATCAATTAATGAGTTATTTTAGTTTATTATTGAAGTTATGTTTTGTGAAATGAAAAAGAGCCGTTTCTTTAGAAAGACTCGGCTCTTTCTATTTTTTTATTATCGAACGGTTCGAAATGAAAAATCACAAATTATATGATTAACAATTTGATAATGATCGGACTTCAGTTATATATTTCTTGAAGTCTGGATATTGAGATATAGTCTGGCAGTTAGGGATGAGTAGTTGATTAATTAAAGATACGTTTGTAATTACTTCGTTACAAGGACCGTAGAATGTAACTTTTAGCTTTGAATTCGGGGGAACTTTGAATACGATAGGCATTTTTTTCATTGAATCAACTCCTTATATAATAGGGGTTATATTTTTATTACTTTTTAATTAGAAAGACATATTAATATAATATGTAATTTTATTGTATTTGATTATTATATATACGATATTAGTAGATGGAGTTTTATACCGCTATTTGTGGGCAGTAAGACTCTAACCTTAAAATTCGGCGAGAGCAAAGAAGTTAGGTGGAAGCCCTGCTGCCCGTAAACACCCGATTGGTGAGGGCTAATAATCAATGGGGGATGAACCCCCCCACTGATTAAAGTTTCACTGTATTTCACCATTTCATTTGAAAGTAAGATGTGGAAATTTAAAATACTTTTTCTAAATTGTTTTATAACTATGTAAAGGAAAGGACATTTTCATAAATAGGAAAAGTTATTTCTAATACGTATCAAAATAGCGCTGTAAAAAAATATATACCATGCATGCTAATACAAAGCTTAAAAAATACTAATACGAGGGAGTAAGCAGTAATTAACTATAAATTGTAAAAAGGCAGCTTTTTTAGCTACCTTTTACAGGGAGATTGAAAAATCTTGGAGGCCATTCATGAGTATAAGCAAAAATTGCTTATATATAGTATGCACATTATTTATAGTTTTATCCCATTATTTAGTATGAAGAAAACGTATACTTATCGTTAATAAATGTAAAAGAGAAGAACTTGTTTATTATGGATAAAAAGAAATTATATAGTTTTAAAAAATAATGAAAATATATTTATTTGTTTTATAGAGGCTTGTTATTAGGCATATGGGTCTAACAATAAAACAAGCTTTGAATAAGCTAATAAAAAAGGAGTTGATTAATAATGGGTTATATTGTAGATATTTCGAAATGGAATGGAAATATTAATTGGGATATTGCAGCGGCTCAGCTAGATTTAGTTATTGCTAGAGTTCAAGATGGTTCGAATACTGCGGATTTTATGTATCAAGGTTATGTGAAAGAAATGAAGAAACGTAGTATTCCATTTGGAAATTATGCATTTTGCCGTTATATATCTATTTCAGATGCAAAAAAAGAAGCGCAAGATTTTTGGAATCGTGGCGATAAAAACGCCAAATTTTGGGTGGCAGATGTAGAAGTTCAAACAATGGTAGATATGCAAGGTGGGACTCAAGCATTTATTGATGAATTACGCCGATTAGGTGCAAAAAAAATTGGTTTATATGTAGGACATCACACGTATATATCATTTGGAGCTCGCAATATTGATGCTGATTTTATTTGGATTCCTCGTTATGGAGGGAATAAACCAGCATACCCTTGTGATATTTGGCAATATACTGATTCAGGAAATGTTCCTGGTATTGGAAAATGTGATTTAAATCAATTAATTGGGAATAAAAATCTTTCTTGGTTTATAGGTTCAAATCAAACAAATCAATCTAGTATTGGAGATAGTAAGCAACCAAATGGAATTGGTATTGCAGTTTCAAAATATAATGATGGATACGGCATTAATTTATATGAAAATCCTGCGAATCCACAGTTTACAGGAAGACTTACGAAAAAAATCCCATATTTAATTTTTAAAGGTTATTGGGGAGGTGGTGAAAAAGATATGATTTGTTTAGGTGGAGAACAACAGTGGGCTAAGTTAGAGCATTTTAATGTGCAATGGTACTATGCATACTCAAAATACACACCTGGATATGAAATTAGAACGTACGATGGACCAAACGGGAATGATACAGGTGCGGTCGATGGGAAAATTCCTTATCGTATTTGGAATCGTCAGCATGGATATGTAGATATAGGTGGAAACAAATGGATCAAAGAAGAACATGTACAGATTAAATGATGTTAAAAAATCGGCTGCATGCCAGCTTTTAGTGTTTAATAAATCTTGCCTCTGACATGAAGAGAAATACTTGCGGAAAACACATTAATTTCACAATAGCGCTGTATAGTTCCTAATATACAATTATCAAAGTGAGGTATTTGAATTGAAAAAGAATAAGCTATTTATGGGAACTATTATTACATGTGTGGCGCTAGCATTGTCTGCGTGTGGTTCCGCAGAAAATGTTGCAACATCAAAAGTAGGAAACGTGACAGAGAAAGAGTTAAGTAAAGAATTAAGGCAAACATATGGAAAAAGTACTTTATCTCAAATGATGTTAAATAAGGCATTGCTAGATAAATATGAAGTTTCAGATGAAGAAGCTAAAAAACAAGTAGACGCAGCGAAGGAACAAATGGGTGACAAGTTTGATGTGGCTTTAGAGCAAGTAGGGTTAAAAAATGAAGATGAACTAAAAGAGAAAATGAAGCCAGAAATTGCGCTTGAGAAAGCGATTAGAGCGACTGTCACAGATAAAGATGTGAAAGATAACCATAAACCTGAAATGAAGGTAAGTCACATTTTAGTGAAAGATGAAAAAACTGCGAAAGAAGTAAAAGAGAAAATAAATAATGGTGAAGATTTTACTGCTTTAGCGAAACAATATTCGGAAGATACTGGTTCAAAGGAACAGGGCGGAGAAATAGCTGGTTTTGCTCCTGGTCAAACTGTGAAAGAGTTTGAAGAAGCTGCGTATAAATTAGATGCAGGACAAGTAAGTGAGCCAATAAAAACATCTTATGGTTATCATATAATAAAAGTGACGGATAAAAAAGAATTGAAACCATACGATGAAGTAAAAGATACGATTCGAAAAGATTTAGAACAACAAAGACTGCAAGATGCGACAGGTAAATGGAAACAACAAGTAATCAATGATCTATTGAAAGATGCGGATATTAAAGTAACAGATAAAGAATTTAAAGATACATTTAAATTCTTAGATGAGAAATAAGGTTTAGAAGAAAAACAGAGATTTAGCATAATGCTATATTTCTGTTTTTTTATTTTCAATAGAAAAGGGAACTCGTATAGAGTTCCCTTTTCACGTTAGTGTGTGTGTTATAAATAGATAGTAAGACAATACAATATTACATTTAAATATTAAGAATTACAATGGGAAAATTTGTATGTAGATAAAAGGAATAAGCAATTTAATTCGCAAAATGTTGAAATGATAATGTTTTAGTTAATTAATATTGTTAAATATAAACTAAATATATTTTTTGTATTTTCTTAGAGAATGAATAGAAGACATAATTTAAAGAATGATACATACCATATTATCGGAGAGTAAATTGACTTTATACGAAATGAAATGTAGAAATTTTTATTGCAAAAAGTGTTCTACATTATAATATGAATAATTTTAGATTTACTAGATTATTAAATTAACTTGGAGGAGAATATATGAAAGTTATTTTTAAAAGAGAAGGCGGAGGGAAAATTTTCGAATCAGCTAATGAAAATATAAGTATTTTACTAGATGTATTAAAAGAAACAAAAGGGATAAAGATTGGGATGATTGAGTATGAAGTAATAGAATATAAACTGGAATATTATCGGAATCCGAAAAAAACAGAAACAGAGAGAGAATTACATATTATTATGCAACCTAAACTTAATCAATAGAGAAAGTAAAGTAATGAAATAATTAGTTTTGACTTTGTTCGTCCTTACTGATTATTATCCCGCACATAGCAGGATCAGTGAAATGATTTGTCGAAATGTATGAAACTTATAAAGAATGTATTGTTTTACATTCTTTATAAGTTTCGAAATTTTTGTGAGTTTCGTTCATAATAAAAGTATATGCTTATGTCGATGGATGGTTAATGAATAGTAAAACTAAAATTTCTTTTATCTATGCAGGAAATGAATATATAAATAAATAAATAAATGTATTTATGAAGAGCTTTGTTGAATAATATTGGAGGAGTTAAAAATGAGTTTAGCTAGTTATATAGGTTGTAATGTAGAAGTGCCGTTAACCCCAGAAGATTCCAATGATTTAATCATAATTGGACCGTGCTTTTCAGATGAAGGTTTACTTGAAGTTGTAAAAGAGCATCAATTTCAAACAAATTACATTTATGAAGTATCATCAGGATGGGGAATAGAACTGGTTGAGTGGCAAAGATTAGTTGATAAGAAAGAATCTCAAAATAAACTTTTAACTTTATGCTCGATTATGGAAGGGTATTTAAAAGAAGGAGATTACTTTGAATTATATAGTTGTTGGGTTGGTGAAGAAAATCAGGAAAAAGTAGGGGAATTAAATTTGAAAATAAATCATTTTGATGTAGCTGAAATTTGTATTCCAGAAAGAACGTTAGTTAGGATAGAAAAGTAGAAATATAAAAGCGACTCCACATTGGGTGGAGTCGCTTTTATTGTTGCTACACGTATTCTATGGTGTGATAGGAAGTGCAAAGAAAGTTGATTAATAATAGGGAGTAATCAATGGGTATGAATAAACTTCATAGATTAAAGTTACATTTTGTTTGAAAAATTTACATATTGCACTTCCAAAAGAACGTTCGTTCGTGTATAATGAGAACAAACGTTCTTTTGTAGTGGAGATTTCTACAAATTCATAAATAGTTTTGAATTGGAAAGCTACGCTACATATTAAATAAGAGATGGATAAAGTGTATTTAGAAGTGAAATTTCTATTTTGTGAATGGATAGATATAGAAAATTGAGGAGTAAAGAAAATGAGTTATGTAAAGATACAGGAAACAGGAAGAGAGTGGGTTCCGTTTACAGTAATGTCGGAACAATTATTAAGTATGAAAAAAATTATTGGAGAGAAATTAAAAGTCCAAAGACCGCTAATAACTAATGAAGCGAAAGAAAGTATTACAGACAAGTTATTAACTTCATTATTGTCTGAAGAAGAGATGTTAGTGACATATTTTGAAGAAGGATACATACTTACAAGTTATATGACAGTGGTTCATATAAATCCTATTCAACAAATTGTAAAATGTACAGATGCATTTTATAAAACATATATATTTTCTACAATGGACATAATTGATGTAACCTAAAAGAAGCTGAATTTTGAAATTTAGCTTTTTTAATTTGTCCCGCTATTGGTGGGTAGTTAGATTCACACCTCGAAATTTGGCTGTACGTCAGGCTGCCTGCAAAAGCCCAATTGTTATGGATTAATAGTCAATGGATAATAGACAAAACCCTTACTATTTTTGAAGAGGTAAAGAATTAAATGAAAAAGCAGCTAGATGCAAACTAGCTGCTTAGCCCCAGGGAAAGGGAGAAAAAGATTGGGCACTCAAAAAATTAACGATAGCTGTTTATCAGCCTGAGTATAGTATAGACAAATTTTAAAATATTATACAAATCTGATTACAGATCTGGTTAGGCCGTACCAACTTGGTTTTGATCTGCTAAATCAGAATCAAATGTATTAGTCGCGCTAACCCCGCTAAAAGTGTTCACAACGAAACCAACGTTAGATGCGCCAGAGCCGTTATAAGCTTTTGTATTCTCCTTTGGAGAAACGTTGTAGAAATCACCTAAGTTGAAAGATCCGTTACTATTTTGTACAACTAAATTCCCAACAACTGAGGGCATAATTTTCACCTACCTTATAAGTAATTGTTTGCACTACTATATGAAGGTATAGTTTAATTGGTTCATGTGGCAAATATTGTGGGATAGGGAAACGTTTGAAGCTTTATTTAATCAATTTAGCAAAAAGTATGTTAAATTTAATGAAGAGTTGAATTTTATAAAGTATAAATTCTAATAATTAATATATACGGAATTAAAGGAGGCGAAATGTAATGGATAATGTTATAAAAACAGTAGATTTAACAGATGTAGAATCAAGTAAACTTGTTGCTTTTATTTGTAGTAATGATGTTACATTGATCGAAAAAGCATTTTGTCCTAATGAAATAAAATTAAAGTTTAATGAAATAGCGATTTTATCGGCAATTAAAACAGCATATATTACGAAAGTATCTATAAGGAAAGAACTTGAAGCGATTTTTCACGATACAGGCGTTTTATTAGTGAAGCAAAATGTTGAAAGGAATAGTATTCAATCTATAACAATGCATTTTGAACAATTTAAAAAGTTGCAAAATGAGATTGAGAATTTAAATGAAAGCGTGTTTAAGGCTACGTGAAAATACTTGGATAAAGGTGGATCATGTTATGTTGAAAATGTGGATTGAAAAGTATTTGGATAAATCGAACTGTAAACATAAATATAAATATAAATATAAATATAAATATAAAAATACTTTCATCAATGTGTAAC
>JGI25159J45721_1001184_pt1 | contig 11138 bp, 7 predicted proteins | sample AraplaMF_Cvi_mLB_FD_45721 | JGI IMG/M metagenome (IMG submission 45721)
CCGGCGCGTGACTTCCTTCTGGAAACGGTCGGCTATTTCGACGACGACCCGAAGCTCTTCCTTGTCCAGACGCCGCACTTCTTCATCAATCCGGATCCGCTNGAGCGNAACCTTCGNACCTTTGAAAAGATGCCGAGCGAGAACGAAATGTTCTACGGCATCATNCAGCGCGGTCTCGACAAGTGGAACGCCGCATTCTTCTGCGGCTCGGCNGCGGTGCTGAGCCGCCGCGCGCTGCAGTCCACCAACGGTTTCAGCGGCATCAGCATNACCGANGATTGCGAGACCGCGCTTGCCCTGCACGGCTCCGGCTGGAACAGCCTCTATCTCGACAAGCCTTTGATCGCCGGGCTGCANCCCGCCACCTTCGCAAGTTTCATCGGTCAGCGCAGCCGCTGGGCGCAAGGCATGATGCAGATCCTGCGCTTCCGCTTTCCGCTGCTNAAGCGCGGCCTCACGCTGCCGCAGCGCTTCTGCTACATGTCCTCATCGTTGTTCTGGCTGTTCCCGTTTCCGCGCACGATCTTCCTGTTCGCGCCGCTCTTCTATCTCTTTTTCGATCTCGAGATCTTCACGGCCTCCGGCGGCGAGTTCCTGGCCTATACGCTCGCCTACATGATCGTGAACCTGATGATGCAGAACTACCTCTACGGGTCGTTCCGTTGGCCGTGGATTTCCGAACTCTATGAATATGTGCAGACGGTTCACCTGTTGCCGGCTGTCGTCTCGGTCATGCTCAATCCGCGCAAGCCGACCTTCAAGGTCACCGCCAAGGACGAATCCATCGCCGTCAGCCGCCTGTCGGAAATCAGCAGGCCCTTTTTCGTCATCTTCGCGGTGCAGATCATCGCCGTCGCGATCACCATCTACAAGATCTATGCCGAACCCTATAAGGCCGATGTCACGCTCGTCGTCGGCGGCTGGAACATCATCAATCTCATCCTTGCCGGCTGCGCGCTCGGCGTGGTCTCGGAGCGCGGGGAGAGGGCGTCCTCCCGCCGCGTGCGCGTCAACCGGCGCTGCGAATTCGGCGTCGGCGACCAATGGTACACCGCCTCGATCGAGGACGTCTCCGTCCATGGTGCGCGCCTGCACATCTTCAGCAAGCATTTCGATGCGGTGCAGGTTGGAGCGCTCGGCGAGATCCGCTTCCGCCCCTATAGCGGCGCCGATCTCGAAACCCTGCCGCTCATCGTCCGCAACATCGAACCGTCGGGCGATATCACCAATGTCGGCTGCCAGTATCAACCGAAGAGCGCGTTGGACCATCGCCTCATCGCCGATCTGATCTTCGCCAATTCGGATCAATGGACGCAGTTCCAGGCCTCGCGCCGGCGTAATCCCGGCCTCATCAGAGGCACCATCTGGTTCCTCGGCCTCTCGCTCTATCAGACGAGCCGTGGCCTGGTTTATTTCTTCCGCAGCATGCGCCCGGAACGTGAGGAGCATCGACAGCAGCAGGCGGCAAAGGCGAACGCCGGATGAGAAAATTCTTCGCCGCCTCCCTTCTCCTGATCGGCACATCGGTTCTCGCTTATGCGCAGACCGCTCCCTTCGACATGTCTGGTGAGCGCCCGGCGGGTGCGCCGCCTGTCAGGCCGCGCCTGACGCTTCCGGCCCAACCCGCGCCGCCTTCCCAGCCCGCACCAGCCCCTGTTCCCGTCGTTCCGCAGACTGTTGCCCCGCAGCCGGTACAACCTTCCGCGCCTGCACAGAGCCAGGCACCCACGCCCGCAGCGCCGCCAGTTAGCGTCATTCCCGCAACCCCCGCACCTACATCGGCGCCGGCGACGCCATCCACCCCTGTTCAGGCCCAGCCGCAGCCGGCCACCCCTGTTGTCCGTCCTGCCGCGGCCGCTCCACAGACCGGCGACTTCAGGCGCTATATCGTGCCTTTCTCCGAGCTCGGCCTTGGTGGTGAATACGACCGCAGGTCATGGTCGATCTATCTGACGACGGAGCAGGCGGCGGCGAAGGCGCGGTTCACTTTCACCTATCAGAATGCCATCGTCGTCGCTCCCGAAGCATCGCAGCTGACCGTGTTCATCAACAACCGCATTATCGGTCAGCAGCAGGTCGGTTCGCCCGACAGTCCTTCGGCAGTCAGCTTCGATGTTCCTCCGGGTCTGCTCCAGCCCGGTGCCAATCTCATCACTTTCGAGGCCAATCAGCGTCACCGCACCGATTGCAGCATCGACTCCACCTATGAGCTCTGGTCGAACATCGATCCTGCCGGCACCTATCTGAGCTTTGCCGGCCGCGACGCCAGTCAGCTTTCCGGCACGGATGCGATCCGCGCCATCGGTGTCGATGGCGCAGGCAAGACGGAATTCGATCTGGTCGTTCCGGCGATGGAGCAGCCCGGTACCACCAAGCCACTCCTGCGTCTGGCGCAGGGCCTGTCGCTCCTGAGCGGCATGCCGAACCAGGTCTTTGCCTTTAGTGCCGACTCTCCGCCAGCAGGTGGTCCCGGCAAGATGGCGGTTTTCGTCGGTACCGCCACCGAGCTGCGTCCGATCTTCCCCAATCTTCCNCAAGGCGCTGAAAGCGCGCCGCTTGCGGCCTTNGTCATCGACCCGCGCAGTGGTTCGCCCGTCCTGTTGATCAGCGGTCCATCCTGGCAGGCGGTTTCNACGGCGATCGANACTATCGTGTCTCCGACCGACCGCGCCCCTGAAGTCCGTCGTGACGTGCTGACCACGCAGCGCTGGAGCGCGCCTGACGCGCCGCTTCTCNTTTCTGATACGAGTATTCCGCTCTCGCAGCTCGGCTTGAAGACCNTCGACTTTTCCGGCCGTCGCTTTCGCACCGGCTTCAATATCGCCGTGCCGGCTGACTTTTACGCCAATGCCTATGGCGAGGCGAAGATCCTGCTCGATGCTGCCTATTCCAGCAAGGTGCTTCCCGGCAGTCATATCGATGTCTACGTGAACGGCAACATTGCCTCCACTGTGCCGATTGCAACGACCAATGGCGGGATTTTCCGCCAGCTTCCTATCCGCGTGACCATGCGGCATTTCAAGCCTGGGCTGAATTCGATCGCCATCGAAGCAGTTCTGATGACGGATGATGATGCAGCTTGCGTTCCCGGAGCGACAGCGTCGTCGACGCCGCGTTTTGCACTTTTCGATACGTCCGAATTCCATATGCCGGATTTCGCACGCGTCGGGCAGCGACCGAACCTCGCGGCCATGGCCGGCACATCCTACCCCTATGGGCGCAGTCCAGATCCGACGCCGCTGTTCATCGACCGCACCGATGCCGACACGCTGTCTGCCACTGCGACCCTGCTTGGCCAGCTCGCGATCATGGCGGGCCACCCGATCGCGATCGAAACGGTCGCCTCGCCGGGCGTGATCGGTGACCGCAACGCGATTTTCATCGGCTCGATTTCGCAGATGCCGGCAACGGCGCTCACGCAGGTCAATGTCGCAACAGCCAGCCAGGCTTCCTGGCGTCCGGTGACGGATTCCCAGCCGACCGAGATCGACAATGGCAAGGCGCTGGAAGAGTGGCGCTCGCGCATCAGCGGTGGCGCGCTGCAGGGCCGCATTGCCGCGTTCCGCGAATGGCTGCACCGAAACTTCGATATTACCGGCGCCTCGCTGCAATTCGTTCCCACTGCAGAGCAGGTGTTCACGCCGTCGAATGTGGCATCTCTGATGGTCGCCCAGGGCAAGAGCCCGGATGGTGGTGGTACGTGGACTGTCGTGACCGCGCCCTCGGCCAAGGACCTGCGCGAGGGGCTGAGTTCCCTGACCGCCCAGATGAACTGGCCGCAGATTGCGGGCCATGTCACCACCTATTCCAGCCGCACCGGCAAGATCGAGAGCGTGCCGGTCACCCGTTTCGATTTCGTACCTACCGGAGGCTTGTCGATCGCCAACTATCGCCTGATCGCTGCCAACTGGCTGTCGACGAATATTCTCTCCTATTCTTTCCTTTTGGTCGTGCTGTCGCTGCTGATCGGTCTGGTCACGTCCAGAATGCTCTCGCGGCTTGGCAGGTCGAAATGAAGGGCTGGATCGCGACATTGCTGGCAGGCACGATGATGCTGGCACTCGCCGGCGAGCCTGCCTTGGCGCAGCAGCCGCGAATCAGCGGCGAGGCATGGGCTGCCTACAAGGCGAAATTCCTCGATCCGAGCGGCCGCATCATCGATAACGGCAATGGCAACATCAGCCATAGCGAGGGCCAGGGCTACGGCCTGCTGCTCGCCTATCTTGCCGCGAGCCCCTCCGATTTCGAGCAGATCTGGTACTTCACCCGCACCGAATTGCTGCTGCGCAATGACGGTCTTGCCGTCTGGAAATGGGATCCGTCTGCCAGCCCGCATGTGACCGACACCAACAATGCGTCCGACGGCGATATACTGATTGCCTATGCGCTTGCGCTGGCGGGCTCTGCCTGGAACCGCACCGACTATATTACCGCGGCCACCCGCATGGCGCAGTCGACATTATCGGAGACGGTGGCCGATTTTTCCGGCCGCACCCTGCTGATGCCTGGCGCGGAAGGCTTCTCCGGCACGGATCGCGACGATGGCCCCGTTATCAACCCATCCTACTGGGTCTATGAAGCGCTTCCGGTCATGGCCGCACTTGCACCGTCCGATCAGTGGCAGAAACTGGCCGATGACGGTCTGTCGCTGCTCAAGGCCATGCAGTTTGGCCCGCGCAAGCTGCCTGCCGAATGGGTGAGCCTGAAGCGACAGCCGCAGCCGGCTGAAGGTTTCGAGGCAGAGTTCGGCTACAACGCGATCCGTATCCCGCTCTATCTGGCGCGAGGCGGCGTGACCGACAGGGCGTTGCTGACGCGCCTCAAGGAAGGCATGACCGAAAACGGGGTGCCGGCTATAATCGACCTCTCCACCGGGCGGTCGAAGACGCCGCTTTCCGACCCTGGTTATGAAATTGTTAACCACGTTGTGGCCTGTGTATTGGACGGAACCAAACTACCTGCCGAAGCGCTGCAATTTGCGCCTGCCTATTATTATCCTTCAACGCTTCAGCTTCTGGGGCTGGCCTATGTCGGGGAGAAGCATCCGGAGTGTCTGTGAAATCTTCTTTCGTGGCGGTCACGGCAGCGGTCCTTGTGGCGACTCTCATCGCCGGGCTGAAGGACCGCGACGCATTGCAGGAACGTTTCGGCTTCGGTGGCAAGACTCCCGAACTCATGATGATGGGCCGTATCAAGGGGCCGGATACCCCCTCTGGTGAGCCGATCGATGTGCAGACGGTGACGGAGCGGATCCAGGCCGCGACGCAGGATAACTCTGTCGGCCAGGCCCAGAGCGCGGCTCAGACGGATCTGCCCCAGATAAGCCAATTGCAGCCGGGCCAAGCTCAGCCAGCCCAAGCCCCGGCAAATCAGCCACAGACAAATCAGGCCCATCAGCCGGCTCCGGTTCCGGTCGTCCCGCAGACCGCACCACCCTCGGCTCTCTCGGGTGCCGCCACCGCGCCGGCCAATCTGCCGCCCTCAGGCACGGCGGCAAGCCAGCAGCCGGTTGTCGACGTAAGCGCCCTTCGTTATTTTGCGAGCCGCGGCGACAAGCTTCGCCTGCAGGCGGAAATCTCGCGCCTTCAGGCGCTCTATCCGAACTGGGTACCACCTGCTGATCCGCTCGCCATTCCACAAAACGGCGACCGGCAGCTCGAAAATATGTGGCGGCTTTATTCGGAGGGTCGCTATGCCGAACTGCGCAAGGCGATCGCCGATCGTCAGGCCGCCGAAAGTTGGCAGCCGCCAGCCGACCTGCTCGACCGTCTCGATGTCGCCGAATCCCGTGCGCGGCTGGTCAATGCTTCCGATCTCAAGCAATATGCGACGGTCGTCGATATTGCAGCCGAAACCCCGAGTCTGCTGACCTGCGCCGAAATAGATGTGCTCTGGCGCGTTGCGGAAGCATTCGTCGATACGAACAGGCAGCAGCGAGGGCAGGATGCATATACCTATATCCTGAAGAACTGCACCGAGCCGGCCGAGCGCGTGGCGACGATCCAGAAGGCAGCCGCTCTTCTGCCCTATGGTGCGATGCAGTCGCTGCTGTCCCTTGAAAAACCTGCCGATGCCAATGGTGTCAGAGAATTCGACAGCCTGCGCGACGATCTGGCCCGCCGCTTCGTTGCCGACGGCAATGACGATGCCAAGCTCGAGGTCGCTGCCAATTATATCTCCCGCGTTGAGAAGCTTGCCGAGGAGCAGGGGCTGCCCTCGGATGCGCTGCTGCTTGGCTGGTATCAGCTTCGCCGCAACAATGATGCGGATGCCGAAAAGTGGTTCCGCATCGCCCACGACAAGCAGGATTCCGCTTTGGCCTCCCAGGGGCTGGCATTGGCGTTGATTGCCCGCAAGTCGCCGCAGGAAGCCGAAGACGTCATGTACAAATGGCGTGACGATTCCAAGGATGCGACCGCCACCTATCTTGCCGCGACCGCCAATCTGATGGCCTTGCAGCCGCCGGCCGATCTGAGCGAGGACGTGCTCGGTCGTATCGCCGCTGCTATCATCGAACAGAAATACGTGCCGACGGCCCAGCAGTTCGGCTGGTACGCGCGATCGTTGAACCAGTTCCAGACGGCTGCCCGGTGGTTCGAGACGGGATTGCGTTGGAAGCCGGATGACGAACCGTCCGCCTATGGCCTTGCCGTCACCCGCCAGCAATTGAACGACCGGGCCGGAGTTGCCGAGATCCAGCGTCTCTGGGCGGATCGTTCGGCCCGCATTGCCACGTTGAACGATACAGCCGCCGTTTCCCGCAGCAACGCTCCGTTGCCGGCCCCCGGTTCTGCGGCTGGGTCGCAGCCGGCTGTTCAGCCTGCCGCCCCTCAGATCCAGTCTGCGCCGACCGAACGCAGTGCCGCCTTCCAGCCGGAGCCTCAGCCGCCGGCGCAATTTCAATCCCAGCAGCCGCAAGTGCAGCCCCAGCCCGTTATGCCCGCGAGGCCCACGCGGGCCATGCAGACGGTTGCAGTCGAGCGCGGTCCGCGTCAGCTTCGCGGATGCTCCACCACCATTGATCCCGCCCGCCTCCGGCCCGGCGATGCATTGGCACGCGGCTGGTGCCTGATGGATATCAACAGGCCGATGGAAGCGGTGAAGGCTTTCGAGGCGGCGCTGGCAAGTCNNGTGCGCAAGGATCGTGAGGATGCCGCCTACGGCCAGAGCCTTGCCTANCTGCGNGCCGGCCTTTCCAATAGTGCCGCAGTCGCGGCTACCAAGGCGCCGCAGAATCGCGACCGCGCGTCCGAACTGCAGGTAGCGATCCTTGCCGATCGTGCCCTTGCCGCCTTCCAAGGCGGCCGCTATCGCGAGGCACTCATTTTTCTCGACCAGCGTGCCCAACTGCAGCAGGAGCGGGTCGATCTCATGGTCCTGCGTGGCTACAGCTACATGAATCTGAAAATGTATGGTGACGCCACGCGAGTTTTCGAGGCTGCTGCTGCTACCGGCAATCGCGATGCTACACGAGGCCTCGCGGATGTGAGGAGCATCACCCATCCCGAGGTCAACGACTAAAGCCTACGCGGTCATTCAGATCGCTTGCGACGCTTCAGGTCCTTGTCTGATGCACCGTTGCAGAGTTTTTCGCGACATGCTTTCGGTTGACGTCGCTCATGCGCTCGGCTAGTCGCGGAGGGCCCTCCGGCTTTCCGTTTCGCAAGGAACTTCCCTTTGTCCGCTTCCCACCGCGTTCTCGACAAGACTTACGATGCCTTCCTTTTTGACATGGACGGCACGTTGCTGAACTCCATCGCCGTCGTCGAGCGCGTCTGGGGCGAGTGGGCGCTTCGCCACGGTTTCGAGCCTGAGGTCCTTTTGAAGACTATCCATGGTGTTCGCGCGTCCGACGTCATCCGACAGCTCGGTCTTCCCGGCGTCGATCCGATCGCCGAGGCAAAACTGCTTCTGAAAGAGGAGATGGAGGATTTCGAGGGCATCATCGAGATCCCGGGCTCCATCCGTTTCCTGAATGCACTGCCCTCGGATCGCTGGGGGATTGTCACTTCGGCGCCGATCGAACTCGCCCTCCGCCGCATGGCGGCTGCAGGCATTCCCATGCCGAAGATGATCGTCAGCGGCGAAGAAGTCTCGTCAGGCAAGCCGAGCCCGGAATGTTATCTGCTGGGCGCGAGCCGTCTCGGGGTCGATCCCGCCCGTTGCCTGGTATTCGAGGATGCGGTTGCAGGTATTCTCGCCGGCGAGGCAGCCGGAGCTGACGTCGCCGTCATCACTGAGACTCATGCGACGCCTTTCGAGACGCCGCATTTCACGATCGCCAACTATACCGGCTGGCAATCGCGTGTGACGGCCGACGGCAAGCTCTCGCTCTCGGCAATGTAATCCGGCGGCAAGAATGGTCTGAGGGCAGGGCGTCAAAATTTGTAGCCGACCCCGATCATCACGACATGCTGGTCGAAGTCGCCGTCGAGCCCGAGCAGGTCGGCGCTGCCGTAGTCATTGTAGCGATATTCCAGCCGGCCGAAGACGTTGTTGGTGAAGGCATAGTCGACGCCGGCGCCGATCGTCCAGCCGGACAGCGTATCCCTGTCGCTGCCGGCAGGACCATCGATATGGGCCTGCGCACCCGTCCAGCCTGCTGCACCATAGATCAGCGCGCGATCGATCGCATAACCGAGCCGGGCGCGGACGGAGCCGGCAGTTTCGAGGCCGACTTCGAACGGGCCGACATCGGACTTGTTCCAGTTGTACGAAATGTCGCCTTCGATGCCGACGACGAAATTATTGTCGAACTGCCAGTTATAGCCGACGAAGCCGGTGATCAGCCCACCGTTCATGTCTTCGGAAAAGACGTCGAAATCGCCGTTGGCCCAGGTCGGCCCGCCGCCGACACCGGCATAGAAACCTGACCATGTGAAAACCGGTGTGATCTCGGCTGCCGGTGCGGCCGGAATAGCGTCGATGGCATCAGCCGCCATGGCCGAGCCGGCGAGGCCGGTAACAAGGAAGCCGGCAACTGCGGCGGATACGAAGCGGAGTTTCATGATTTCCCCCTGCCGGGAAGAGCCCGGCTGAAAGCTCGTTCAAGATCCGGTTGCCCGGATGAAACCGGCGCATGGCGCATCTCGGCTGCAGGCGAGCGACCTGCAAAATCATGCGTTTCTAACGCGATCTTTGGGGAAAGGTTCCGGGGAGGCGCCGGGCGTGACGACAGACAGCAACCGGCAGGGCTCAGAGCTTGACGCGATTGCCCTTGTTGTCGAGCATCTGCAATACCTGACCATCCGTCTTGATCGAGACGCAGTCGGTCTGCTTGTTGGGGAAAAGTATGCAGATCTGACCGTCTGAAATTTTATAGCCGTTCTTGTTGCCCCGACGGTATTCATAGCCATTCGAGGCTTTCCGNAAGTCGCTGGCACCCTTCAGAAGCTGACGGATTTCGTTTTCCCTGGCGTTTCGAAACCGGGCTTTTTCTGCCAATGCAACATGCGAAGAGGCCAATGTTATGATCATGCCGATGAGAAGTGAGCGGCTTGGCAGCATGTGATAAACTCCGGGCATGGTCGACAGGAAATGGAAGAGAGTGAAATGATCAGGGTTGTTCTTGCCTTAGCTTTAGCAATGCTCGCCGGTAATGCAATGGCCGTTGATCCGACAAATCCGCGGGTCAGCCGGCAGAACTCCCAGGATTGCCGACGCCTTCCCGAGCGCTGCGCCGGCGACGACCGCAACCGCAATCGCCGCGACTATTACCGCGACAACACCCGCCAGGGCTCCGGCCAATACATCTACCGCGGCGAGCGCCGCATATGGACGGATGAATCGCGCTGAGGGCACAAGGCACCCGTCAGCAACTTCAGACCTTGGTCCGTGTCGGGAGTTCAGCGACTATGGTATTCGCCGCAGCAGGAGTGGTTGGAGAACCAAGGGAAAAGAGATGCAGACATCGATCATCGCTGAACTGCAGACCGCGCGAAGCAATGTTGCAACGCTTGGAGCAACCGACCGCCGTGTGATTGTGGCGCGCATCCACAGTTACCTGCAGGAATACCGGGACGATATTCTCGGGCATGTGCCCGCAGACCGGTGCATGTGGATCGAGCGACTTATCGGATCGCTTTCGGTCAAGGCCCCACAGATCGCCTCGTTGAGCAACGAGGAATTTCACTCCGTTCTTTCCGAGTTCGAAAAACTTCTCGCCTTGCTCGAAGACCTGACGTCTTCCTGGGACGGGCTACCCCGTACGATTCACTGAGAGATTAGCGCACATACATTCTGCTTGGACGATGATGTATTGGTTGTCGGGCGCAAGCAGGAGGTGGAGCGGTTTGTTGCCCTAAAAGATTTGAGAGGGGCACCGCTAGTGCATATGCGGCAGGAGCCGCCAGCTTGCGCCGTCCGTCCGGCTTTCAAGTTCTGTTGGTTTTTTGACTGAGATTTCAAGGGATTAAATGGTCGGGGCGACTGGACTCGAACCAGCGACCCCTTGACCCCCAGTCAAGTGCGCTACCGGGCTGCGCTACGCCCCGACCTGCCGAAACGGCTTGCTTCTGTTAGACTTTTCGGTTTTTGGACGCAAGGGAAAAATGCCGCCGTGATCATAAAACGGAACTTGTCCAAGAGAATGTCTGCTGTCGAGCTTCTTTCCTGCCCTTCGGTGCTGGACGGCATGCTCGCAATCCGCCGATGACTGCCGAAAAAAGTCTGCGCAAATGCGGCAATAACCCTTGCATACGCCGGCGCAGCATGGAAATCCTTCGGCTCGTGAGCAATGCGGCACCAAGCCGGGCCAGCACTCTGCCGAAATATTATAGATTTTCGGTTGTAGTTTTTAAGGCGCTAAATTGGCGGTAAAATATTTCCTTAATATTTCTGCCCAATATCCCTACTTAACAGAGGTGATTTATTTAACTTGCAGCAGAATCTACCTATGATTGAGGCTGGCGCGCGTGATATTTCCAATTTTAGATTATTTGAAAATGAAATTTGTTCGCAATTTTGCTGCTGAGCGTGTAAAGAAGGGAAATCGTGGAAAAGCATAGTTCTGGGCTTATGACGATCGACAGTAATAGACACGATTGCCGGCAGACCCTTGCCGCTGCATTTAAAGCCCTCTCCGACGGGGCCGTGAAAGCGGGCTGGCCGGAAGAGGATGTTGCCCTTGCGCTTGCCGA
>JGI25159J45721_1001186_pt1 | contig 11131 bp, 10 predicted proteins | sample AraplaMF_Cvi_mLB_FD_45721 | JGI IMG/M metagenome (IMG submission 45721)
GGAGGAGGCCGTGGCCGAATTCCGCGCGGTAGCCACCTTCGACGATCCGGAAGCGATGGCGCAGGCAGCCTGCATGGGCCTGGGCGTGGCGCTGCTGCCTGGCCCGCACGCGGCGCCGCTGCTCGAATCGGGACAACTGGTGCGGTTGCTGCCCGACTGGCATGCGGAGGTTGGCGCGCTCTCGATTTACTATTCCAGCAAGAAGCTGTTGCCCGCCAAGACGCGTGCCTTCGTCGACTATGTGATTGCGCAAATGCGCGCCGACGACTTTGCGGGGCGGCTCGACAGGCTCTGAAAGATCACGGTAATATGGGCTTCCAATTCATCAGCGATAGGGGTGCCTTCCATGAAGTTCCGCCTAGTTACCCGCAGTGATTTTGATGGCCTGGTGTGCGCGGTGCTGCTCAAGCACCTGGACTTGATTGACGAGATCCTGTTCGTACACCCCAAGGATATGCAGGATGGGAAAATCGCGATCACCAGCCGCGACATCACCACCAACCTCCCTTACGTGTCGGGCGCCCACCTGGCGTTCGACCACCACCTGTCGGAAACCATCCGCAATACGGGCGAGCGGCAGAACCACGTCATCGATCCCAATGCGCCCTCGGCGGCGCGCGTGGTCTACGACTACTACGGCGGCGGCAACAAATTCCCCTCGGCGTGGAACGACATGATGCTGGCGGTAGACAAGGGCGATTCGGCCCAGTTCAACCGCGACGAGATCCTGAACCCGAAGGGCTGGGACTTGCTGAACTTCCTGATGGACGCGCGCACGGGGCTGGGGCGCTTCCGCGATTTCCGCATATCGAACTACAACCTGATGATGGACCTGATCGATTACTGCCGCGCGCATACGATCAGCGAGATCATGGCGCTGCCGGACGTGAAAGAGCGCAGCGACCTGTATTTCGACCATGCGGAAAAGTGCAAGGAGCAGATCCGGCGCTGCTCAACCGTGCACAAGAACCTGGTGGTGCTTGACCTGCGCAATGAAGAGACAATCTATGCGGGTAACCGCTTTGTCATTTATGCCCTGTATCCTGACCAGAATATTTCGATCCACGTGCTGTGGGGCCTGAAGAACCAGAACACGGTGTTCGCCACAGGGAAATCGATCCTGAACCGGACCTCCAGGACCAATATCGGGGCGCTGATGCTGGAATACGGTGGCGGCGGGCATGAGAATGCCGGGACTTGCCAGGTTGAGAACGAAATGGCGGAAGAAGTGCTGGGCGCGCTGATCGCCCGCATTAACAAGGAAGGCTGAACCCTAAAAATGTCCACTTCGGGGTCAGGAACGAAAGTGGACATTTCCTCGAAATGTCCACTTCTGTTCCTGACCCCGAAGTGGACATTTTCCGTCTAGCGAATTAGAAGTCTTTTTCAGGTAAAGCTATAGAATTATCGGTCGAGAACTGGTAGTCCTTGAACACGTGTTCCGCCGTCAGCAGCTGGTAGGAACCATCCGGCTTCTTGAAAGAAGTGTCCTTCAGGCGGTAGGTGTAGTGGCCGCAAGTCCAGCAGTTGAAGTTGCGCATATGGGTGCACAGGCAGGTCTTGTCCATCACCTTGATGCCCTTGTCGCTGCCGCCGTTGGCCACCACTTCGCGGTTGTACGAATTGATGTAGGCGCAGTTGCCGGTCGCATCAAGCAGGTAGCCGTAGGATTCGCAGCCCGGGCGGATGCCGGCGCCGATCGCAGGGGTCTGCTTCAGCATGCGCATCGGATAGCCGGTTGGCGAGATGCCGTTGACGATCACGTCGTCCTCGGTGGCCTTGAAGTATTCCTGCTTTACGTCGTCAGGCAGGCCGCACTCCTTGGTCACGGTGAAGCGGGTCGCCACCTGCACGCCTGCTGCGCCCATTTCCAGGAAGGACACGGCATCGCTGCCGGTAAACACGCCACCTGCTGCGATCACTGGCACGTCGAGGTTTTCGGCCTTCATGTAATCCAGGATCTCCTGCACGATCTGGTGCAGGTCGAATTCCTTCCAGTCCTCCAGGCCGAAGCCCAGGTGGCCGCCGGCCAGCGGGCCTTCCACGATCACGTAGTCGGGCAGGCGGTTCAGCTTCTGGTTCTTGCGCAGGAAGATCTGCAGTGCGCGCACGGAGGACACGATGATGCCCAGCTTCGCTTCGCGGAAGCGCGGATGGTCGGCCATCAGGGTGAAAGAGCCGAAGTGCAGGCCGGCCGACAGCGTGATGCCGTCGATGCCCGCGTCCAGTGCCGCATTCAGGCGCGTGCGCAGGGTTTCTTTCGGGCCGTTCATGGTCAGCTTTTCCATGCAGTTCACAAAGATCAGGCCAGGGCCTTCCTTGCGCTGCATGGTGTCGCCGATGTGGCGGCGCTGGGCTTCGGCCAGGCGTCCCAGGTCGAACTGCACCTCGGACTTGTCCATGTTATTGATGTTGTGCTTGTACAGGCGGGTCTTATCCTTGACGAAGGTGGTGTCGAACTTGCGGTCCGAGACATCCTCCACCATCGCATCGGAAATATGGCCGATGCCGCCAAGGCGCGCTGCTTCCAGCGCCAGTTCGGTCGTGGAGATATCCACGCCCATCCCGCCGATCATGATTGGCACATACTCGTTGTCGCCAAGCTTGAGGCGGAAATCGTCAACACGTTTCATTACAGTCCTTCGATCAATCGCGGAAATTGTTGAATTCCAGTGGCGTGTCAGGCACTTCCTTACGCAGCAGCTGCATCGCAGCCTGCAGGTCGTCGCGCTTGGCACCGCTCACACGTACCGACTCGCCCTGGATGCTGGCCTGGACCTTCATCTTGCTTTCCTTGATTACCTTGGTGATCTTCTTGGCGGTCTCGGAATCGAGACCGTTCTTCACCTTGATGACCTGCTTGACTTTGTCCCCACCAATCTTCTCTACCTTGCCTTCGTCGAGGAAGCGCACGTCGACCTTGCGTTTGGCCAGCTTGTTGGTCAGCACATCGCGCACCTGGCCAAGCTGGAATTCCGAATCGGCGAATGCCGTCAGGTCGTTTTCTTTTTGTTCTACGCGCGCATCGCTGCCTTTGAAGTCGAAGCGGGTCGAGATTTCCTTGTTGCTTTGATCGACGGCGTTGCGCACCTCGATCATGTCCGCTTCGGATACTACGTCAAACGATGGCATATTCTTTCCTTTACAATGAAGCACCCGCCCAGAGGGCGGATTCAAAAGAAGCGACATTTTAACGGACAAACAAGCGAACGCTCGGTCGTTTTTGTCATAATTGCACTATAATCGAGCAAAAACTTGATCTACCCATGCCTTTCCCCGATTTTCTCCAGCACGAATACCCACTGAAGCAATTAAATACATTCAGTATTGATGTACGCGCCAAACATTACCTGCGCGTGACATCGCTGGAGCTGTTGCGCGCCGCCCTGGCCGACCCGCAGCTGGCTGCCATGCCGCGCCTGGTGCTGGGCGGCGGCAGCAACCTGCTGCTGACGCGCGATTTTCCGGGGCTGGTGCTGCATATCGCCCTGGAAGGCCGCGAAATCCTGGCCGGCACCCCGACCCACCACCACGTCCGCGCCGCGGCCGGCGAAACCTGGCACGACTTCGTGCAATGGACCCTGGCGCAGGGCGTCGGCGGGCTGGAAAACCTGTCGCTGATCCCCGGCACCGTAGGTGCAGCTCCGATCCAGAATATTGGGGCGTATGGAGCGGAAACCAAGGATTATTTCCTGTCGCTGACCGCGTTCGACCCGGCCAGCGGCGACGTGCGGATGATGGACGGCGCCGACTGCCGCTTTGCCTACCGCGACAGCGTGTTCAAGCACGAAGGCCGCGAGCTGATCATCCTCGACGTGAGCTTTGCCTTGCCGCGCGCCTGGCAGCCGAATTTGCGCTACGCCGAACTGGCCAATGCCGTGGCGGAGCAGGGCATTGCTGCACCACGCCGCAGCAAGTGGCGGATACCGTGATCGCCATCCGCCGCCGCAAGCTGCCCGACCCGGCGCAAATCGGCAATGCCGGCAGCTTCTTCAAGAATCCCGTGGTCAGCGCCGAGCACTGCGCCGCGTTGCTGGAAAAATTCCCGACCCTGGTCCATCACCGCCAGCCCGACGGCAGCGAAAAGCTGGCNGCGGGCTGGCTGATCGACCAGTGCGGGTGGAAGGGNAAGTCGATGGGCGCAGCCGGGGTCTATCCGAAACAGGCCCTGGTGCTGGTGAACAATGGCGGCGCTACCGGCGCNGAAGTGCAAGCNCTGGCCGCCGCCATCCAGGCCGACGTNTCGGCGCGCTACGGCGTAGCGCTCGAACCCGAGCCGGTATTCATTTAAAATTGTTCATTCTGCGTTGACGACGCGGTTGCGGCCGCCTGCCTTGGCGGCGTAAAGGGCGCGGTCGGCGGCCGACACCAGTTCGCTCCACGACGATTGCTTGGTGGGCACGACGGTCCGCACGCCGATCGACATGGTCAGCACGCCGTAAGGCGCGGCATTGGCATTTTCAATTTCCAGTTTTTCCAGTTGGCGCACGCACGACTGCGCGACATTCATGGCGCCGGCATTGTCGGTTTCCGGCAGGATGATGGCGAATTCCTCGCCGCCGTAGCGCGTGACCAGGTCGGCCGGCCGCTTCAGGTTTTCGGTCATGACCGCTGCCACCTTCTTCAGCGCCAGGTCGCCGGCCGGGTGGCCGTAGCTGTCGTTGTATTGCTTGAAATAGTCGACGTCGACCATCAGCAGCGACAAAGGCGTTTTGTCGCGCTTGCCGCGCTGCCATTCCAGCACCAGGGTTTCATCGAATCGGCGGCGGTTGGAAATGCCGGTCAGCGGGTCGAGCGCGGCCAGCTTTTGCAGCTCCACATTGGCGGCCGCCAGTTTCTGCTGGCTCTCGCGCAGGAAGCGGAACGCCTGGTCGCGCTGCAGGCGGTGGATGTGGGCATTCGAGTGGTGGCGCACGCGCGCCAGCAGTTCCAGCTTGTCGGGCAGCTTGACCAGGTAGTCATTGGCGCCGACGGCAAAGCCGTGCGCTTTCAGCTTCGGGTCTTCGCGGGCGGACAACACGATGATCGGCACGTGCGCCAGCATTTCCTCGGCGCGGAAGCGGCGGATCAGCTCAAAGCCGTCCACTTCCGGCATGACCAGGTCTTGCAGGATGACGGTCGGNTGCAGCGAGTTGGCGACCGAAATCGCTTCGCGCGCATCGGTGGTGAAGTGGAATTCGATATCGTCCTGGTCGGCCAGCATGCGCCGCACCGCTTCCGCAATGATCAACTGGTCGTCGACCAGCAGCACGCGTACCTTGAAGTGGGTCAGGCTTGGCTCGGTTTCCAGGTTCAAGGTGAGTACGTCAGGCATCGCTTTCCTTTAAATCAGTTTGCCTCCGATCGTGCTTCGCAGGAATGGGCCGATCTTATCGAGAGGCAGGATGGTTTGCGCCGCATCCAATTCGATCGCGGCGCGCGGCATGCCGTATACCGCGCAGCTGGACTGGTCCTGGGCAATGGTGTTCTTGCCCGCACGGCGCAATGCCAGCATGCCTTCGGCCCCATCGCGCCCCATGCCGGTCAGTAGCACGCCGACTGCGTCGCCCTTCCAGTGCTGTGCCACGCAGTTGAAAAACACATCGACCGAGGGCCGGTAGGCGTAATCCTTCGGGTTGGCATCGTACCCCAGTTGGTACTTTTCATCCAGTACCAGATGGTCGTTGCTTTTGGCGACCATGACGATACCACCCTGCAGGGGAGTGCGATTTTCAATTGCACGCACTGGGACCGCCAGTTGTTCCGCAAGCCATTTGGCAAAATGGTCGGCGAAGTTTTCGTCGATGTGTTGTACCACAACGACGGCGCAGTTGGGCGGCGGCGTCCAGCCGGCGAGGATGCGCGCGATGGCCATCGGGCCGCCGGTCGAGGCGCCAATCGCCACCAGGGTGTCGAGGACCGCCTCGCGCGGCTCCGCCAGCGCTGCGTAGCGGCGCGGCTGCATGGACTGGCTGCCGCCGCTGTGGCGAATCAGCTTGTCCATGGTCTTGATCTTGTGCAGCAGCTCGGCGTCGCCGCCTGCTTTCCCCTGCAGCACCGGGGTGGCGGTCACGTCGAGCGCGCCGGCGCCCAGGGCGCGGAACACCTGGTTGACATTGTCCTGCGGACGCCCGGTCACCACCAGGATGGCGCAGGGGCTTTCCTCCATGATGCGGCGCGTCGCTTCAACCCCGTCCAGTTCGGGCATATTCAGGTCCATCAGGACCAGGTCGGGGCGGTCGGTAAGGCATTTCTGCACCGCTTCCAGTCCGGTGCGGGCGATCCATGCCACCTGGTGCTCCTGCGTGCTGGCGACCACGCGCCGCAGCGCTTCGGCCGCCATCGGGACATCGTTGGCAATGCCAATCCTCATCGGTATGCGTCGCCTATCAGGTCGGACACCGCATCGAGCAGCGTCTCGTCGTGGAAGCTGCCCTTGGTCAGGTAATAGTCCGCCCCCNCGGCCANGCCGCGTGCGCGGTCTTCCGGCCGGTCNTTGTAGGAGACGATCATCACGGGCAGCTTATGCAAGTGCAGGTCTTTCTTGATCAGGGTTACCAGTTCGATGCCATCCATGCGCGGCATGTCGACATCGGTGATGACCAGGTCGTAGTCGCCGCTGCGCACCACGTTCCAGCCATCGATGCCGTCAACGGCGATGTCCACTTCAAAACCGCGCCCGACGAGCAATTTACGCTCCATTTCGCGCACTGTCAGCGAATCGTCCACGACAAGAATGCGTTTCATTCTACGCCGTCCTGCGTGGTCTGCGCGCGTAAGTTGATGCAGGCCGCCTTCTTCCAGCAGCTTTTCGACCGAAAGCAACAGGTCGGGCACGTCCAGGATCAACACCGGTTCGCCATCGTCCAGCAGGGCGGCGGCGGAGATGTCGCGCATCTTGCCGAAAATCGGGTCGATGGCCTGTACCGCCAGGCTTTCCTCGCCGCGGATCTTGTCGACGACCAGGGCGTAGCGGCGCGCGCTGCCGCCGATGACGACCACCGGCATCTCCTCGGCATGGTCCATGTCGCCCAGTTCCAGCACCTGGGCAGCGGCCACCAGGCCAAGGTGTTCGCCGCCGTGATCGAAGAACTGCTTGTTTTCCAGCGTGTGCACGGCGCTTTGCGGCACCATGAGGACGCGTTCCACCTTGACGATGGGCACTGCATAAGCTTCGCCTTTGACGTCTACCACNAGTGCGCGCACGATCGATTGCGTGAGCGGCAGCGTGATCGAAGTGCGGAAGCCTTTGCCCAATTCGGATTCGATGCGCACCGTGCCGTTTTGCTGGCGGATGGTGTCGTGCACGANNTCCAGGCCGACGCCGCGGCCGGAGATTTCGGTAATGCCGCCTTTCAGGCTGAAGGCGGGCAGGAACAGGAATTCCAGCAGCTCCGCCTGCGACATGGCGCCCACCATCTGCTCGGTGGCCATCTTGCGCTCGATGACGGTGCGGCGGATCTTTTCCGGATCGACGCCGCGGCCATCGTCGCTGATCTCGATATTCAGCATGCCGGCGCGGTGGCGCGCTTCCATCACGATGGTGCCGGTANCTGGCTTGCCGGCTGCAAGCCGTTCTTGTGCACTTTCCATGCCGTGGTCGACNGCGTTGCGCAGCATATGGTTCAACGGGCTTTCGATGCGCTGCAGGATGTCGCGGTCGACCAGCGTGTCTTCGCCTTCCACCCGCAACACCACGTCCTTGCCCAGGTTGCGNGCCAGGTCGCGCACCATGCGCGGGAAGTGCTGGATGCCGTCGCGGAAGGGGCGCATGCGCAGCGATAGCACCTCGTCGACCATGTTTTCGGAACCTGTCAGCAGGCGCCGTTCGTAGTTTTCCATGTCGGTGATGTGCTCCAGCATGAATTGCTTGAGCGGCTGGCTTTTCTGGATCGCCAGCAGGGCCTTTTCCTTCAGTGCCGGGTCGCTGGTGCGGGATGCGGCTTCCATCACGTCTTCCAGCACCGCAAACAGGGCGGCCTGGTTGCGCTTGTAGCGCTGCATGCCCTGGATCAGCGGATGCAGCTGGTGCGCGTTGATGCGCGCTTCGCTCGCCAGCGCGAGCAGGCGGTCGAAGTTTTGCGCGGTTTTCATCGGGGGCAGGGAGCGGCCGGGCACCGGCTGTTCCGCTGTGCCGTCGGCCGGGGCCTCCGCGACAGGAATATCCGGCTGGACCTCGGGCGCAGGCGCCGCTGCCGGCAGGGCAGGCGGCAGGCCGAGCGGCTCCGGCAGGAAGGCAATGCCCTGCACATCATTCATGGTCTTGCTGACTTGCGCGCCATTCGCCGCCAGCCAGGCATCCAGGTCGCCATTGACGCGCGAGCACTGCACGATCAGGTCGACCGCAGCCAGCAGGGCGTCAACCCGGTTGGCCGTCAGCTTCAGCTTGCCTGCCTGGGCGGCGATGAACGCATCTTCCATGCCGTGGGCCAGTTGCACGATCATCTCCAGCCCGACGATGGAAGCGGCGCCCTTGATCGAATGCGCCGCCCGCATCATGGATTCGACCGCGGCCGGATCGTTGCGGCGCTCGAAGGCCAGCAGGCCGTCCGTCAGGATCTGCGTCTGGCTGTCGGCCTCCATGCGGAACAGGTCCAGCATGGAGAACTGGCTCAGGTCATCCTTCTTGTCGGTCATCGCAGGGTCCTCGCGAGTTGGTAGCCCAGCAGGCTGTCGTCCAGGCAGCCGACCTGCATGTCCTGGTGCGCCAGCACGCCGGCCAGGTAACGCTCAATGCCTTTGTTGATGGTGGCGGCCGGCGCTTTGAGTTCGCTGGCGGCGTAGCGGATGATGCCGTGCAGTTCCGCCACCGGCAGCGCATAGGACTGGGCCTCCCACTGCACCAGCAGCATGCGGGCGAAAGTATAGCGGCCGCTGGCTGCTTCGCCGCCGGCTTCGTCGATGCCCAGCAGCTCGGCCAGGGAGATGCAGGGATACAGCTTGCCGCCGGCATTGACGACGCCGCGCAGCCGCGCGCATTGCGGTGCGGCAGGCGATGGGGAACGGCTTTCGGCGCAATCTGCTGGAACATATTGGTCGGCAGGGCCAGCCACTCGCGGCCAATGCGGAAGGCGACACAGGAGCTGTCGTGCCGCGCGCCTTGTTCCTGCGGGGCGCGGAAGTGCTCGGCCCATTCGCGCAGGTAGCCGGGATCGACGGGACGCTGCAGGTTGCGTAATGCGGCGCCGGCATACACCTCGCAGTTGCGGCAGTGGACCGCCTTGTCGAGGATCTCGCAGCTATGGTCGCCGGCGACGCCGATGCGGTTCCAGCAGGCGTCCAGGTCTTGGATTTGATCAGTCATTGTTTTCGTCGGCTATCACTGTGGCTGCTGGCGCTGGAACGCGCGCGCGGCACGGGCCTTCAACGTGGCGGCGGCGCTGCTGTTGCCGNCTTGTTCTTGCAGCAGGGCCAGGTGGCACAGGGCTTCGTAATGGTCCGGTTGCAGGTAGAGGCAGCGTTTCAGGTGTGCTTCGGCATCGGCTGGCTTGCCGCTGGTTTCGGCCAGCAGGCCGAGGATGAAATAGGCTTCGGCCGACTCGGGCTGTTGGGCGAGGAATTCGCGGCAGGCGGAATCGGCCTGCAGCACCTTGCCGGCGTCGGCCAGCTTGCGCGCGTGCGCCAGCAGGGATTCGTCGCCGGCGGCGGCCAGCGTCGGCGCTGCGGTTGCGCTGGCGCCGGTGCTGCTGCCATGGGGCGGCCGCGGCGAACCGGCTGTCTTGGCGGTGGGCGGCACTGCACGGACCGGCGCGGGCGCGCGCCGATGGGCGGGGCTGGCGCTGGACGGCAAAGGCGCGCTTGCGGGCAGGGAGGCCCGGGCCGGGACGCCGGGGCGCTTGACATCCTTGCGCAGGGCGAAAGCCTGCCGGTGCGGCAGGGGCGAAAAACCATGGCGAACAAAGGACGGCACCTCGGCGTAGCCAGCCAGGATCATGCCGTCGTTGGCCAGGTGGTCCGACAGGCGTTCAATGGCGGCCGCGGTGGTCGGCTCGTCGAAATANATCAGCAGGTTGCGNCAAAAGATCACGTCATACTGGCGCGCCGTGCCNAGTTCGCCCTCCAGGATGCTGCCCTGGCCGAAGCGGATGCGCGCCCGCAGCGCATCGTCGATGCGATACAGTTCATCTTCGCCCGACCAGGCGAAATAGCGGTCGCGGAACGATAATTCCTGCCCGCGAAACGCATTGCGTCCAAATACCCCCGCCTCGGCGCGCACAATGCAGGCCGCGCTGATGTCCACGGCGTCGATCAGGAACGATTGCGGCTTCACGCCTGCGTCGAACAGCGCCATCGCCATCGAATAGGGCTCTTCGCCGCCGGCGCAGGGCACCGACAAAATGCGTACGACCCTGGCCCCTGCGGCCAGCCGCTGGCGGACAAAGGCGACCGCCGCTGCAAATGCCTGAGGATCGCGGAACAGCCAAGACTCCGGCACCACCACCAGCTCCACCAGCTCGCGCAACTCCGCCTTCGTCCAGCCCATCGACATAGGCCTTGCGCGCTGTCGCGCCGGTCGCTTCCATGCGCCGCTTGACCGCCAGTTCGACCGTGTTGCGGGCCAGGTTCATGCCGGTCAGGCGGCGCAATGTGGAGAGCACGTTCATCCGGTAGCCAGCTCCGCCGGGAACAGGCGCGCCCGCAGCTCGGCCGGCAGCAGGTCATTGACTTCGATCAGCTGCACCATGCCGTGCGCATCGCCCGCTACCTGGCCCAGGAAAGGCGCCGCCTGCACGCCGCTTGGCGCCAGGTTTTGCGGCGCCACGTCCTGCACGCCCTGCACCCGCTCCGCCATCAGTCCCAGTGCGTGCACCGTACCGTTGGGAGCAATGTAATCGGCCACCACGATGCGCGTGTCGTAATGCTGCCGCGACGGCGCCCTGCCGCTGATGCGCGACAGGTCGATCACCGGCAGCGGCGTGCCGTGCAGGTTCATCAAGCCAGCCACACTGTCCGGCGCCAACGGGATGCCCTTCAGTTCCAGCGAGGGCAGCACGCGCCGCACCTGCCGCAANGGAAGGCCGTAGCGGTCGGCGCCAATGTGGAAGACTAGNACTTTCATGCGTTGACGGCGAAAGTGGAGACGCTCGATTGCAGGTCGCCGGCCGCGTACTGCAGCTGGTGCACGGCCTCGCTGGTTGCCTTCAGCGATTCG
>JGI25159J45721_1001202_pt1 | contig 11013 bp, 18 predicted proteins | sample AraplaMF_Cvi_mLB_FD_45721 | JGI IMG/M metagenome (IMG submission 45721)
CAGCAACCCGAGTGCCCCCCTGCTGGTGCCTCGCAAGAGGTAAACGAGGCTGCGCCGAGCTTGGCCGCTCCCTCGGCCTCCGGCCAGCAGGCGGGCACACCCTCTGTCTATCCCCCCGAGATTGCTGCGCTGTTGCCTGAACTGCGGTTGCCGTTCAGTTTGGCAAAGACGATGGGTGGTTGGTATCTGGCCATCGGGTGCACGCGCTCTCCGAAGTGGGGTCGGGCTTCGATACAGCAGGCGGGGCGTGCATGACTCCCGCAAAGCCTCGTATTCGCCTCGACCGGGTCGTTCGCCCGGGTGGTCGTAGCTGGCGTGGTTGGCGCTGTGACGGTGATGGTTGTACCGGGTTCGCAGTGACGCCATGGGCCGCTTTTTTGATGTGGCGATGGGAGCGCCGTCAGCAGCAGAGAAAAGCCGCGACTCGCTAGCTCGTAGCCCTCGTGTGAGGGCTTCCGGCTAGCACGTCGCTAGAGCCCGCCGCTACATGCGGCTACTTGGAAAAGCATATGTCTCAATTCAGTTCGATCCTCGAAGTTCTCGCCATCGAAAACGAAGTCCGCACCAGCAAGCGCACGGGCAAGGACTACAACCACTTCGCGGCCCGTTGCGTGCTGCGCGACGAAAAGGGCGGTGTGGTCACCGTGGGCACGCTGCGCAGCGATCAGGTGATGCCCGAGCTGCGCGAGCAGATGAAGGTCGGTCTGTTTGCTGCCACGTTCTCGCTGCGCGTGCCCGACTTCGGCGACTCGAAGGGCGACATCGTCTCCATGCTCACGGGCTTCGTGCCCGCGCAGGGCCGTCTTCCGCAGCAGCCGCAAGCTCCGAAGGCTTCGTGATGCTGTCCCCGTCAATAGCGCTCGCGTTCGCCTTCGCTGGCTTTTTGCTGGCGCTGTTGGTGGTGACGCTGATCTGGATCGATGGTGGGCGTGCTGAGCGTCTTGAACGTATTGAGCGTGCCCGCCGCCGCGATCACTCGAAGGTGCCTCCAATTCACGCTGCTTCTCGCTGATCCGAGGAAAAACCATGGCTGCAATTGATGTGTCTGCCCTCGGTACTGCGTTGCTTGAGAACGCTCAGGCTGTGTCGCTCGTCGGCGTTGCTTGTCTCGGCATATGGGGTGCCATCACCGCGTTTCGGGTGATCCGTGATTTGCTTGAAATCGGTCCGTCGTTGTCGTCTGGTCGCGGTGCTGGTGGCGGTGGCGGGTCGTCTTCGGTGGATCGTCTGGCCGAGGCTCGCGAGCACGCGCAGCAGATGCAGTTGGTCGGCGAGGGGCAGTCTGCTGCTTACGCAGAGGCTGAGTCTCGCGATCAGTTCGATGCCGATTGGGCGGCATTCGAGCGAGAGCAAGCGGGTGAGAAGTGATGCGCTGGCTCATCCGCACATTTGGCCGTAGCTTCGTCTGGAAGCTCGGCGCCTTTGCGGCGGTCGCCGTTGTGGCTTTCGTCAAGGCGTATTTCTGATGGCTGATCCGACTGTCATCGATTGCGCATCCGCGTGCACCGTGACCGTGGTGCACGAGCTGTCTCTTCCCCCGCTTCAGTTGAGCACTGAAGAGGGGGCACAAATCGCGCTCGCCATCAGCGCGGTGTGGGTAGTCGGATGGGCCATTCGCATGGTTCTGAAGACGCTCAATTCATCCGATGGAAATCAACCTGAGTAAAGGAAATTTCGACATGAACGCAAACATCGTTCGCGGCCTGGTTGCCGCTGGTGCTCTGACCCTCGTGGGCGGCGCAAATGCTGCTGCAGTGGACGTGGCCGCCGTGGTCACCGACATCGGCGCACAGGCCGCTCCGATTGGCCTCGTTGGCGTGGCCGTGCTGCTGATCTATGGCGCCGTCAAGGCCTTCAAGTGGGTGCGTTCGGCTCTGAGCTGATCCCCCGCTGAGCGCACCTGGTGGACGCGCCAGGTNCCTTGTTCAAAGCGGTCATGGTGACTGCTTCGCACAGGGCAACGACATATGGGCCTCTTCGTCATCATCGCAATCCTGGGGGCGCTGTGGCTCATCTTCACCGCCTGATCTTCGCCGTCCTCGTGACGGTTTTTTCGTTGGCGGTGCAGGCTTCGATTCCTACGGTGCCGCAGGTCAGTGGTACTTGGGGCTGGGGTGGTCCCGGTGCCTCGGCGGTGGGGGCGAGCGCGGCGGAGGTGTGCGCTGCTTTGACGCCTGCGTTTATCACGCAGTACACGGCTCCGGGCGTGACTGGTTTCAACGTGGTGGTGGGGCAGGAACCTACGGTGACGGTCTCAGGTTATTGCCAGGGCTCGTATGTGCATCCCGATGGCGATGTGCGCTATCCGGCACGAGCGACGCTGTATCTGAGCGGTGGCGTGACTTGCCCTCCGAATAGCACGCTGTCGGGTGGTGCGTGCGTGTGCACGCCGTCGATGGTCGAGGATTCGACGCATACGTCGTGTGTTCCTCCGCCCGATCCTTGTGGTGCATTGAAGGGTCAGAGTGCGGGTAACTGGTGGCGCGATACGGGTGATGACAACGGTCTGCCCGCCAAGATTGGGTTCAGCGTGTGTGACAAGTATCAGTCGGTTGGGAGCGGGCTGTGCGTCGCTAGCGTGCCTGCTACAGGTGGCCTGTGTGTTCAGACTGAGGGCGGGTGGTGGCGTTGCACTGGTCAGGCGTTTTATACGGGTAGCAAGGCGGCTGATCCGTCGAAGTGCTCGCTTGCGGGGCCTGGTGGGTCCGGCAATAGTCCCGCCGATCCCATGCCTGCTACGCCGCCGTCGGGTAATCCGCCGCAGGCGCCGTCGCAGCCCGACCCGAATACAGCGGCGCCTGCGCCGTGTCCGGCAGGGCAAGCGCCGGGAACTATTAATGGTACGTCTGTGTGTAGGCCGACTGGTGGTGACCGGCCTGCGACGGGTTCCGCGCCTGGCACCGGTAGCACGACCAGAAACAACAGCGACGGTAGTTCCACCACGAGCACGACTTCGGGGACAACTAGATGCGCGGAGGGTCAGTGCACGACGACAACGAACAATGTCAATACCACTATCAACGCGCCGGGCAACACCACGTGTCCGACGGGTCAGACTGCAGGGACGACGATGGTGAATGGTCAGAGCCGAACTACGTGCACGGGCACGAGCTCTGCTACTACCTCTCAGGCGCAGTCTGAGTTCTGCACGGCTAATCCAAAGGACAAGCAATGCGGTGGTGATGGCGCTGACACGAGTTTTGGCGGGTCCTGTGCGAGTGGCTTCAAGGCAGTGAGCGATGACGCGGTGCTTAATGCGATGGCTGAGGAACAGTACAGGCGCAACTGCGAAGTGCTGCGGACGGATACCGAGCCCTCAGCCTGGGCGGCCGCTGAAGGCGCGAAGACGGGCAATGCTATGGACGGCAATCCGAACAACGACTCGGTGAGCGTCGGGCCGGGTAACTTTGATCAGTCTGACGCGCTTGGTGGCGGTGGCTGCAATCTCAACAAGACTTTCACGGTGCGTGGCTTGACTGTCAACATGCCGTGGAATGTGCTGTGCGACCCGCTTGCAATGCTGGGTCAGATTTTGGTTGCCGTCTCGCTCCTGCTGGCGGCTCGTATCGTCACAAGGGGGTAACCATGCCAGCCATCATCGCCTTGCTCTTGCGCGGGCTTCTGTGGGTCTCTGGGAGCATCGCCGGCCAGGTGCTGCTTCGTCTCGGTATCGGCGTCGTCACGTACACCGGCACCAATGCCAGTTTGGCCTGGCTGAAGTCGCAGGCCGTGTCCGCGTTGCAGGGCATGGGTGGGGAGTACATCGCCTTGCTCTCGTACATGAAGGTCGGCGTTTGCATCAGCATCGTCACGAGCGCCATCGTCGCGCGGGCCGTTGTGACGGGCGTCACGAGCGACAAGGTCAAGCGCTGGGTGATGAAGTAATGCTGTACCTGCGTACCGGAGCGAACGGCTCCTGCAAGTCCCTCTTCACGCTCAAGGATGTTCGCGAGAAGCAGCTCGCCGAGTTGAGGCCGGTCTGCGTGATCGTCGGCGACGACACGGATCCGACCAGGCAGTACGTGAAGATCAAGCCGGCCGTCATGGCGGAGTTCGGCTGGAAGACTTGCCAGTTCAAGGACTGGTGGGCGCAGGCCGATGGCACGATCTTCCTGGCCGATGAGTGCCACAACTACCTGCCGAAGCGCCCTAACGGCTCGGCGGTGCCGCAGCACGTCAGCCGCCTGGCGGAGCATCGTGCGCGCGGCATGGACTTCTTTTTGCTCACCCAGCATCCGAGCAACATCGATAGCTTCGTGACGAAGCTCGTGGGCTCGCCTGGTTGGCACCAGCACCTCAAGCGCGCGTTCGGAGCGTCGAACACCACGAGCGTGATTCAGTGGTCGGCGGTCAATAACCAGTGTGAGAAGGATGGCTCGGGCAAGTCTGGCCAGGTCGACATGCGCGGGCAGCCGAAGGAGGTCTACGCTTGGTACGACAGCGCCGAGTTGCACACCGGCAAGCGCAAGATTCCTCGCCAGTTCTGGATGGTGGTGTTCGGCGCGCCGCTCGCATTCGGCATGCTCTTTTTCGCCGGCAAGCTGCTTTGGGATCGCACCCAGAAGAAGCCGGCCGTCGAGGTTTCGCAGCCTGGCCAGGCTGGATCTGGCGGGCCTGGTTCACCAGCTGCAGCACGTGATCACGTGATGACAGCCGCTGAGTACGCGGCGAGCTATCGGCCGCGCATTGCTGGCCTGATGCATACGGCCCCGGCCTACGACAAGCTGACAGAGCCGAAGCGCGTGCCCGTGGCGGCGGCATGCGTCTCGATGCCGTCGAAGGGTTGCAAGTGCTATACGCAGGATGCGACGCCGTACCCCATTGATCAGGCGATGTGCGAGAGCCTAGTGAGGCACGGTGCGTTTTACGCGTTCGCGGCCGAAGGTGAGCGCAAGGTGTATGACCAGCCGCGAATGGCCCGCCAAGGCCCGGAAACGGCCCTTTCCGGGCCTGCGGCGCCGGTCTTGATCGATGGTGGTCCGAAGTCGCCGGGCGCGTCTACGACGGTCGCGTCGGCCGTGCCACCGGATCTTGGTAGTCAGCCGCGTGTCCGGCCTGGCTCGCCCTGGTCGTTTGAGCTGCCGGCGCGGTGACCTCAGTGAAGGGTGAAGCTGTACACGTTGAACGTCTCGCGGCATCGTGCCAGGTGTGCGGCGTATCCAGTCAGTTCGGTGCTGGTGCGCTCGCTGATGTGGATCTGGGCCTTCTTCACTTGTGCGGCCAGCTTGCGTGCCCTTTTGCTGGCTGCGCGTACCCAGTCCGGGGTCACGGGCGGTTCGGGGTAGCGGATGCGGCCAGCGGCCTTGAACGTTGCGCCGCGCAGGCTGCGGATGGCGCGCAGGGCTTTCGTCGTTGGGCGCGCGGTGGCCCACACCAGCATGCGCGCGAAGGGCAGCGGCAGTTGCAGCGCCATGGCGTCGGGGTGCTTGCGGTAGTTGGCTGCGATCATGGTGTGGGTCTTTCGGTAATACCTTCAGCAGTCGCTTCCTCGTTCCCCCGCAGGGCGGGGGCGGAGGGGGTGGGTTGCTCATGCAACAAGAAAAGTCCGGCCAGTGCCGGAACCCCGCATAGAAAACACCCCCGTTGCGCCCCTCGCAAAAGCGCGGGGTCAACGGGGGTGTTTGCGGGGTTCCAAGCTGGTCGGACTTTTCCGGGCGTAGCGGGGACAAAAGCACCAGGCGTGACAAAGCGAAGCGACAAGGCGAAGCCGACTGGCGCGACTGGTGACTTGTCGCCGCGGCTAGACGCTCATGGCACGTGTGCGGCTCTGCCTATGCGACTGCACGCTGCGCGTTTCGTCCTGGTGGCCCTGGGGGTTGCGGGAGCGACTGCAGCCGCGCGCGGGGGGCCGAAGGATAGGCGCGGAGCGCCAGCCGAGGCCGCGCGCAGCGCGGCCGTAACTTGTTCTTAAAACACTTTGGAACACTGTACAAATGCCGCGCTTCTCAGTCGCAATTTCTGATGAGTTGTTTGCTCGGTTGGAGGCCGCACGGGCCACGGTTGCGAAGCGCCGTTCCGGGTATTGGTCTTCGTGGGCGAAGCCCTGGTCGCGTGATGCCACTGCGGCCTATCTGATTGGGCTCGGGCTGGATCGCCTCGAGCAGATGAATCAATCGCCTCGAGGTGCTGACCTCGGTAATTTGAATCAACTGGTCGACGACGAGCGTTGACCAAAAAAAGACCCGGCGACGCGTCAACGTCCCGGGTCCGGATCGGCAGAGAGTCTTAGGAGGAAACCATGCCAATGGAGAAGTATGTTAACGGCCTTTGGTTTGAGGGGGTAGTGGTCCCTGACAAGTGGGTCATTCGCACCTGGGAGGCCAACGGTGTCATGGAGCGAAGTGCAGCGCCCTACGTTATGTGGCGCGAGGTTCACGATTTCGGGTTCAAGCGGGATGGTTGGACGCCGATTCGCCCAATTGATCCGGTCGAGGATGCCGAGCTGATCGAGGAAAGGCGCGAGAAGGCCCTCAGATCGGCCGCCAGCAGGGCTAAGACGACTTGCCGCAGGGTGATCATCACCGAGGGCTTTAACGAGCTTCTGACGCTCACCTATCGCGAGAACCAAGAGGACCGCGAGCTGTGCAAGGCCCACTTCAAGGAATGGGTTCGTCGGATGAAGCGAGCCCTCGGGGGGCAGTTTCGTTACTGCGCCGCGTTTGAGCGGCAGGAACGCGGCTCAATGCACGTGCATCTGGCGACGCACAAGCTGCCGAAAAATCCGATGTACGAGGGCGTGCGAATTAAGGCTTTCGAGCTTGGCACCAAGGTCTGGCATTCCATCGTTGGCAAGGACAACGGGTTGTGCTTCGTCGGCGGAAAGAAGCGCGGCAAATGGCACCGTAAGTGGACCCTTGCAAAGATGGCCGCCTACGTCTCGAAGTACATCACCAAGGACTACAAGGACGCGCCGAGTGAGTCCAACCGGTACAGCCGCAGCAACGGTGTCCAGGTGGGCGAGGTTCACACCATGGAGGTTGAGTGCAGCTACGCCGAGCTGATCGGTCTGTGCTACGAGCATCTGCCCGGCGACACGACGATTGCGCTGCGGGCGAACCACTTCAACGATCGGTTGTGGTTTTGTAAGGAGGCGGGGCCTCCCGAGGGTGCGTTGATGACGGCCTATGCGCGCTAGTCGGCTCGCATGTCTGGACCGGAGATTCGGTCTCGCTCGCGAGGTGTGGTCGTGCGTCGGTCGATTGCCTGTGCATCGCGTAGACCGTCGCGGATCGCGTAGCGCAGCGTGATGTACAGCAGGGCAAAGAAGATGGCGGTGCCGATGGCCGTCCACACGATTTCGGCGATGAAGATGCGCATGCCGAGCATTTCGAAGTGCTCGATGATCTTTTGCGTTTGCCTGTCGGTTCCCATGGGCTTCTCCTTTGTTGTAGTCTACAAGTGCTTACAAAGGTTTCAATGAGGCGGGAGGACTGCTGGTGTTGATTGGGTATGCGAGGGTGAGCACGGCTGAGCAAGAAGCGGACTTGCAATTGCGTGCGCTGAGGCGCTATGGCGTTCGTAGGGTGTTCTGGGAGAAGGGCTCGGGCGTCGGGCCTCGGCCGGAGCTACAGCGGTTGCTTGGATCGCTGAGGGAGGGCGATACGCTCGTGGTCTGGAAGCTTGATCGCGTCGCGCGTTCCATGCAGGAGGTGTTGCGGGTGATGGATGTGCTGAAGCTGCGAGGGTGCGGTTTCAGGTCTCTCACTGAGCCCATAGACACCTCGCATTCATTCGGTGAGCTCGCGTTGCAGATGATCGCTGCGTTTGCTCAGTTCGAGCGAAGTTTGATCAGAGAGCGGTGCGAGGCGGGTAGGGTTGCGGCAAAGGCGAGGGGAGTGCTCTTTGGCCGTCAGCCTCTTGTGACTGGCGACGATGCTGGTGTTGCCGCCGTGCTTTACCGGGAGGGGTTTACGCTCGGGGAGGTCGCCTTGATGCTTGGCGTATCGCCGACTGCTGTTCGTTCGGCGTTGGTGAGAGATGGGGTGGAAAGAAGGGCGTGGGGCGGTGCTCGGCACCGGCGGTTGAATTAGCTGCCCTGGCGCTTTCCGAATTTTTTGAAGTACAACACTAAAATCTTGCAATGCTGGACGACCGTGCCAAGTTGCTGCTCAAGACGCTCGTCGAGCGCTACATCGCTGACGGGCAACCCGTGGGATCGCGGACGCTTTCGCGTTCGTCGGGGCTCGATCTGTCGCCGGCAACCATCCGCAACGTCATGTCCGACCTCGAGGCGCTGGGGCTGATCGCCAGCCCGCACACCTCGGCTGGCCGCGTTCCGACGCACCGCGGATATCGGCTTTTCGTCGACACCATGCTGACCGCCCAGCGCGAGCAGATGACCGCCCCGAGCCTCGCGCCGGACCAGCCGCAGAAGGTGATCGCCAACGCGGCGCACCTGCTGTCGAACATGTCGCAGTTCGTCGGCGTGGTGATGGCGCCGCGGCGCGCGTCGGTGTTCAAGCAGATCGAGTTTTTGCGGCTGTCGGAGCGCAGGCTGCTGGTGATCATCGTCTCGCCCGATGGCGACGTGCAGAACAGGGTGATCTTTCCGGAGGCCGACTACTCGCAGTCGCAACTGGTCGAGGCCTCGAACTACATCAACGCGAACTATGCCGGGCTGACCATCGAGCAGGTGCGCGACCGGCTGCAGTCCGAGATCGAGAAGCTGCGCGGCGAGATCGCCACGCTGATGCAGGCAGCCGTGCAGGTCAGCTCGGAAGTGCTGACCGAGGCAAAGGAAGACGACGTCGTGATTTCCGGCGAGCGCAACCTGCTGTCGGTAAGCGACTTCTCCAGCGACATGGGGCAGCTGCGCCGCGCCTTCGAGCTCTTCGAGCAGAAGGCCCAGCTGATGCGGCTGCTCGACGTGTCGAGCAAGGCCGAAGGCGTGCGCATCTTCATCGGCGGCGAAAGCCAGGTGGTGCCGTTCGAGGAGCTTTCGATCGTCAGCGCGAACTACGAAGTCGACGGGGAGGTCGTGGGCACGCTGGGCGTGATCGGGCCGACGCGCATGCCTTACGACCGCATGATCCAGATCGTCGACATCACGTCGCGCCTTGTGACCAACGCACTGAGCCATCGCAAGTAGGCCCGTCGGCGCGCATAGAATCGTTGCGCGTGGGCCGTTAGCTCAGTTGGTTAGAGCAGCGGACTCATAATCCGTTGGTCGCTGGTTCAAGCCCAGCACGGCCTACCACCACTCCCCGAATTTCCTGGATCCATTGCTACAAAATTTGTAGCTCTGTTCCGCAATCGGCGAAGGTGTTCCGCAAATCATCGCAGCGGTTTTACCTTTTTGCCTACCTTGTGCCGGATGTAGTTCGCCGTCATCGCCTCGGTGGTGTGGCCCAGTAGGCTCTGCGCCTGGCGCGTCCCGCCATCTTCATCCGCCTCGGTGGCTGCCTTTGCCCGCAAGTCCCGGAACTGGAATTCGCTCAATGGGATCCCTGCAGCGTGCCGGGCCTGATCGAAGCGTTTCCGCAACATGCCGGTCGTGAGCGCCTTTCCGCTCTCATTCACCAGCAGCGCGGAGGTTTCCGCCTTGACCTCGCCCTTGTAGGCTTTGATTTCGGTCAGCAGCTCTTCCAACTCGCCTTCAATCACCATGCGCAGCTTGGCGCGTGTTTTCCCCTGGCGCACGTGCAACAGGGCGTCCGCGATATGGGATTCGCTCATGCGCAGAACATCGCCGGGGCGCTGGCCTGTAAGGTGAGCCAGCCGGACCGCGAACTGTAGGGGCTTGCCTGCCCGCGCCAGGAGCTTTCCTAACTGGTCGTCATGAACGAGGACATCACGTCCATGCTCAGTGAATCCGCGCACACCTGTGCATGGGTTCGCCAGGCGCGTGAATCCGGCTGAGCGCGCGTAGTTCCAGATGTGTGAGAAAAGCGCCTTCTCGCGGTTCGCGCGGATCTGGCCGAAGCCTGGCGGGATCGGGAGCGGTGGCTTGCCGGTCTTCGCCCGCTGCGCATTCTTCGCCTCGGCCGCTTTCACAGCCTCTTTCACCCTCCATTCGAGATAGAGCCGGATGTGCTTCGGCTCGATCTTGTCGATGGGGGCTGGAGGCGTGTTGAAGAAGCGCAGCAGCCAATCTCGCTCCTTCGCGTTGTCGCGGCGCGTGCGCGGGGCCTTCTTCGGAATCTCCGACTTCCAATACTCCGCGACAACTTGAGCGAATGTTCCGGCTGCTGCCTCGGGCGTGGCACGCTTCGCCAGCTCAGCCCATTTCTGAACTGCGATCACGTAGTCAGAACCTAGCGGGATCTCGTGCCGGGGCTTGCCGCCAGTGTCGAAGTAGTAGTGAATGAGCTTCCCGCGCGGGCGGGCGCGCATCCCCTTGGGCAGGTTTGCCCAGCGCGTTGGCTTTCGCCCCATGTCAGGCCCCTACAAGGCCCGGAGTCCAGCCGCTTTCTGCATCAGCAGGATCTTTCCGTCCTTCGACTGCGGCTCGCGTGACCACTGGGTGCCCAGAGGCATTTACCTGGAATGGGATGCCCTGCGCGCGGAGCCGAACGATCTGCTTGGACTTGATCTTGAAGCCGGTTAGCTTTGCCAGTTCGGGGTCGGACAGGAACAGGTCGGGCATTGTCACGCAGACGCTCCGCAGCGAGAGGCTTCAGCGACGACAGCCTTCACGACTGCATTCCGAATGCTGGCGCGTGCGCTCACGGGGCACGCACTCCAGATGGCCGGAAAGTTGGCGTCGATGTGCTCCATCACGGTGTAGGCCACCATGTCGGCGTCGATCTTGATCGCCGGCTTGGATACCAGCCGAAGTGCTGCCTTCGCAGGGGCCGCGGTGCTCACGGCAAGGCTCCCACGTTGTCGTCGATAAGTTGCTTGGCCAATACCAGCAGCGAGAGCGCACCTTGAGCTACCAAGTCAGGCGCCTCGTCAGTCACAAGCTCCAGGACTGTTGATTTCCATGGAATCCTGACCCACGATTTCCATCGAATATTGACCCACCCTCTTTGCGAGCCAGTTGGCTCACGATGTGGATAAGTTTTTGGGTTT
>JGI25159J45721_1001206_pt1 | contig 10999 bp, 5 predicted proteins | sample AraplaMF_Cvi_mLB_FD_45721 | JGI IMG/M metagenome (IMG submission 45721)
TCCTTGAACACCATCGTTCTCTCCTCCTTGACTGTGAGGAAGAAACGCAGAGCAAGGAGCTTTGGTTTCGCCTACCAGCGAAGCTGATAATTCAAATTGACATTTCCTGTCCGGCCCGTCGAAAGCGGATCGGATACGGACGCACTCAGCCCGAGATTGGGCAGGATATTCTGGCTAACGGCAACAGTGCTGGAAAAGTCGCCACTCGCATCCCCGATGCTGCTGCCGGCCGAAATCGATGTGCCGGTCCATGGATAGATCAGCTTGACCGCCTGGGACGCTGACACTGTTGCCTGCCGCGCATCGACGGCGTTGTAACCGAAGCTCACCGCACGTGTCGTCTGCATGTCGAGTGTGTCAGACAATATCCAGCTCCGCGAGCGGCTGAGCATAAGCGCACCGCTGCCGCGCAAGGTATCGACCTGCAGCGTGACATCCTGCTGTGCGCGGCCGGCCGGTGTAACGCTCACCTTCTGCAGCTTGCCCCAGAGCATTGCCTGGCCGGAATCCGGCAGCGGCGCGCCGCCCTTGTTGGAGGCGAGCGCGAGATCGGCGCCGGCACTTGTCTCCCATTCCATCGGCAGGCGAAACCCGACCGTCGTCTTGTAGGAACGGTTGGACACCTTCACCGGTGACCAGATCAGCAGATCATCCGCAAATACCGGATTGGCCAGCGGCAGAAGGACAAAAACAAAGCAGGCAATCTTTATCTTCGTCATAATATCGCATCGTTTTGAACTAGCACGCCGGGCGCGCCGATAGGCGCAGAGCAGACGTGGAAGCGCTCGCATCGAACGCAATGAAGGACGGCGCGGACACGCAATCCCGGTTCAGTCTTCGATTTTTGTTGGCCCGGTTTTTGTTTGGCCCGTGGCCAGTGGCATAAATTGCCGGTTGCTCGTCGGACACATCAGTGCCCAGCGGATTTGCCTTGTTCGACCGTAATCAGCCGTAGCAAATGATCATCCCCTTGAGGACTGTTATGAGGATCACATCATGGCAGGGGCATGTAAACCCCTCTGGGGTTGAAATTTGCTGCACCGCACACTTGCTGCCTCCCGCGATCCCCTGTAGAGCCGATGCCGAATATGCAATTTCTTGCGAAATCGACCATGATGACGGGCAAAATCGCGCCTCGGCGCCTCAGTATCTTCGGTTCGACAGGTTCGATCGGCCAGAATACGCTGAATGTCATCGACCATATGGGCGGCCGGGACAATTTCGAAATTTCCGTCCTGACCGGCCACGGCAATGTGGAATTGCTGGCCCAACAGGCGAAATCATCAGGCGCGCGGCTGGCGGTCATCGCCAATGACCGGCACTACGAATCACTGAAGAGCGAACTTTCGGGCAGTGGCATTGCAGTCGCTGCCGGCAAATCCGGCCTGATGGAAGCAGCAGACTGCGAAGCTGACTGGGTAATGGCGGCCATCGTCGGCACTGCCGGACTCGCACCCACCCTCGCCGCGGCACGCCGTGGCGCCGATATCGCGCTCGCCAACAAGGAATGTCTTGTTTCGGCCGGCGATCTTTTCATCGAGTCCGTGAGGAACGGCGGCGGCAAGCTGTTGCCCGTCGACAGCGAACACAATGCGATCTTCCAGGTGCTGGAGGAAAACCAGCGCCATGCCGTGGAGCGTGTGATCCTGACGGCATCGGGCGGCCCCTTCCGCACCTCCTCGCTGGAGGAGATGGCCAACGTTACGGTGGAAAGCGCACGCGCTCATCCGAGATGGTCGATGGGCCTGAAGATTTCCATCGACAGTGCGTCGCTGTTCAACAAGGCGCTCGAAATGATCGAGGCGAAGCATCTTTTCGGCCTGAGCCCCGAACAGGTGGAGGTGATCGTTCATCCGCAGTCGGTCATCCATTCAATGGTAGGCTATACGGATGGCTCGGTGCTGGCCCAGCTCGGTGCACCCGATATGCGCACTGCAATCGGCTACGCCCTTTCCCACCCGCGTCGTGCGAATCTGCCGATCGAGCGGCTGGATTTCGCCAAGCTCGCGCGGCTCGACTTCGAGGCTCCGGACGAAAAACGTTTCCCTGCCCTGCGGCTTGCCCGGCTGGCGATGACGCGCGGCGGCGTCCAGGGAGCAGTGCTGAACGGGGCCAAGGAAGTGGCGCTCGAAGCCTTCATCGACGGCCGCCTTCCCTTCCTCGCCATGGCCGAGATTACCGAAAAGGTGATGGACGATCTCATCAGCCTGCCAGCGGCCGCGACGATGGACGATGTGTTCGCCGCAGACAAGGAAGCCCGGCAGCGGGCTGCCGGGCTCATCCAATAAAAAGCTGTTCCTGAAAAATCAGGCGACGTGGCGGGCAAGCGCGCAGCGCGACCAGAGCGAATGCAGCGCGCTGACGAGATGCTCGATATCCGCGTCCGAATGCAGCGGTGTCGGCGTGATGCGCAGGCGCTCGGTCTTCTTNGGCACCGTCGGATAGTTGATCGGCTGCACGTAGACACCGAAATTGTCGAGCAGCAGATCCGAGATCCACTTGCACTTGGCGGCATCGCCGACCATGACCGGCACGATATGGCTCGGGTTCGGCATGTGCGGAATGCCCTGCTGGTCAAGCAGCATGCGCAGCTTCCGCACCCGATCCTGATGGCGAGCACGCTCGAATGGGCTTGCCTTTAGATGCCGAATCGAAGCGACCGAGCCGGCAGCAAGCGCCGGCGGCAGCGACGTCGTGAAGATGAAGCCCGATGCAAAAGAGCGGATGAAATCGCAGAGCGCCGCAGATGCAGCGATGTAGCCGCCCATGACGCCAAAACCCTTGGCGAGCGTGCCTTCGATAACCGTGACACGATCCATCAGGCCTTCGCGCTCGGCGATGCCGCCGCCGCGCGGACCGTACATGCCGACGGCATGCACTTCGTCGAGATAGGTCATCGCGCCATACTTGTCGGCGAGATCGCAGATTTCCTTGATCGGCGCGATATCGCCATCCATNGAATAGACGGATTCGAAGGCGATGAGCTTCGGCGCNTTGGGATCGGCNGCAGCGAGCCTGGCTTCGAGATCGGCCACGTCATTGTGCTTCCAGATGACCTTCTCGCACTTGGCGTAGCGAATGCCCTCGATCATCGAGGCATGGTTGAAGGCATCGGAGAAGATGATGAGGCCGGGGATCTTGGCGCCGAGCGTGCCGAGTGCTGCCCAGTTGGAAACATAGCCTGACGTGAAGGTCAGCGCGGCTTCCTTGCCGTGCAGATCGGCAAGCTCCCGCTCAAGCAGAACATGGTAGTGGTTGGTGCCAGAGATATTCCGGGTGCCTCCCGCACCCGCGCCACAGTGATCGATGGCTTCCTTCATCGCCTCGATCACCTTGGGGTGCTGGCCCATGCCGAGATAGTCGTTGGAGCACCAGACGGTCACTTCCTGTTCGCCGTTCGCCGTGTGACGGGTAGCCCGCGGAAAGTTACCGCGATGGCGCTCCAGATCGGCAAAAACGCGATAACGGCCCTCAGCGTGAAGCCCGTCCAGCTCGCTTTTGAAAAACGCTTCGAAATCCATCATATGCTCCAGTTCGTACGGCTGTTTCTTGCTGAGACCGCAACCGCACGTCAACCCTTACGTCCCTGATTTAACATCAACTGCGGCAAAAGGCGCAGACTTTTGAATGATTCCAGATAAAAAATATGCGAGCCGTGATCGGGGNAATTGATCGGCGTCAATTCCGGCAAANAAATTCGCTTTTAATCGTGGAAAGAAACCCGCGCCTTTCGAAAAAAGCTCGATCATGGTGGACAAGNCCTTCTTGCGACATAGTTTTCGGGCTAGCCTGGCGAAAAAACAGGTTAGGGACGACATCCGCCCGCTGGGGCGCCAAAAACCTCGGAGAGAAGAATGAAGAAAGTCCTCGTACTCGCATTGATCGGCCTTTCGATCGCAAGCTGCACACCCACGCAACAAGGTGCCGGCATCGGCGCAGCGTCTGGTGCCGTTATCGGCGGCGTGGTCACCGGCGACGTGCGCGGCGCGGCAGTCGGCGCAGCAATCGGCGGCGTTTCAGGCGCATTGATCGGCAGGGTCGCAGAGCAGCCCGGCCAATGCTACTATCGAGATCGGTATGGTCGCCGCTACATCGATGATTGCCGCTGAGATCTGCAATCAGAATGGGAAAAATGGAAATCCCGGACCCTCGTCCGGGATTTTTTTGTACTAAATTAGTGCGCCAACAGTTTAAATTGGTACACGTGGCGCGATTTTGCCGCTAAGCTTGTTATCGGCTGGGCAACGCAGAGCTTCATTTTAATGTAACCAAAAAGCGGCGGATGCGGATTAGAGGGACGGGCCTGAGAACGGGTATTGCGTATCGAGCAGGCGCCATGGTGGTGGTCGCAGCGGCGGCTGCATTTTCACCAGTNCTCGTGGGCAATGCTTACGCATTCAAGCTTTTCGGCATCACCATATTCGGCAAGGACGAGGACGAAAACCTGCAGGTCCCCGATCCGGTGCGCTATGACATCGACCTTGAGACCGGCACAGCTGATAGCGACCTGAAAGAGGCGCTGGAAAACAGCTCTCGCCTTGTCGGTGACAAGAGCAGGCCGGTTTCAGGCGATCTTGGCATTGTCGTCAAAGCCCGTGACGACCGCGAGAGGCTGATCGCGACACTTTACGAAAAGGCGCGTTACGGCGGCGTTGTGACGATCACCATCGATGGCCGCAACATAGACGATCTCCCGCCCAACCCGACTTTTGATCGCTCGAAGCCGGTTCCGGTCAAAGTGGATATAGCCCCTGGTCCGGTCTTCACCGTGGATGAGGTCCAATTCGGCGGCGATGCTGCGCACCGCAATCCCGCCGATTACGATCTCGCGCCGGGCGAGCAAGCCGGCTCGCTCGCCATCATCAAGGCTGGCGATACGATCGTCGACCAGTTGAAGAGCGAAGGAAGGCCCTTTGCCAAACTGACCGAGCGGCGCGTGGTCGCCGACCACAGCAAGAACACCGTCGATATCGTTCTCGCTGCCGAAGGCGGTCCGGTTGCTCCGATTGGCGACGTCGGCGTGACCGGGGAGGAAAGGGTCAAGCCGGAATTCATCCAGCGCTACTCCCGTCTGCAGAAGGGCGAAGCCTATTCGCCGGAAGCGCTGAGGAAGGCAGGCGAGCGCCTGCGCGCGCTTGGCGTGTTCTCCAGCGTGACGATCCACGAAAGCGACGCACTGGCTTCCGATGGTACCTTGCCCATGACAATCGAGGTTTCCGAAGGNAAGCGGCGCTACCTCGGCATCGGCGCGCAATATTCGACGATCGACGGTTTCGGCGTCAACGGCTACTGGGGCCATCGCAACCTGTTCGGCGGGGCCGAATCGCTGCGCATCGAAGGCGCCGTCTCGCGCCTCGGCGAAGCGTCCGACCTCGGCGATCTCGATTACTCCGCCGGCATCCTCTTCACGAAACCGGGCTTCATCCATCCGTCCGCCACGCTGAAGGCGGGCATCGTCGCCAAGACGCAGAATCCGGATGCCTATAATGCAAAGCTTATCACCGCCTCGCTTGGCCTCTCTTATGAATTGACGGATCAGGACACCATCTCGGCAGCCGGCGAGGTGAGCTTCGAGAATGACGACGACGCTTTCGGCAACAACAATTATCTGACCTTCACGCTGCCGATCACCTATGATCGCGATGCCCGTGATGACAAATTCAATCCGACCGGNGGCTANCACGCCACGCTGTCGGCAAAGCCGGGCTATGAGTTCATGAACGGCACGGTCTATTCGGCCTTCGAGGGCTCGATATCAGGCTATCTCGGTCTCGGTGCCGAAGACGGCGTCGTACTTGCCGGCAAGCTTGCAGCCGGCACGCTGATCGGCGGCGACGGCGTTCAGGATATTCCCGCCACCCAGCGTTTCTTCGCCGGCGGTGGCGGTTCCGTGCGTGGTTACGGTTATCAGGAAATCTCGCCCTACAACGAAAACGACGAGGCGACTGGCGGCCGCTCCTATGTAATCGGCTCCTTCGAAGCGCGCATCAGGATTACCGATACGATCGGCGTCGTGCCCTTCATCGATGTCGGCACGGTTTCGGACAGTATTGCGCCTGATTTTTCCGATATCAGGGCCGGTGCGGGCGCCGGTATCCGCTATGCAACGCCTTTCGGTCCCCTTCGGCTTGATTTTGCCGTACCGCTGAACAAGTACGACGGTGGAACTGAATATGGAATTTATGCCGGCATAGGCCAGTCATTCTAGAAATGATGGAGTATTTCCGCGACCGGAAACGGGAATGCCTTTGGAATGCCGATTTCGCAGTGTTTTCCGACCTGTGAGCTGTCATGAAAACGGGATAGTGTCCGCTCTTATGCAAATGTTGGCGAAAATCATGAACTGGATAATGCGGCTTGTCGGGTACGGCCTCGGCGCTGCGCTCATCCTTGCCGTCATTGCTCTTGCTATTTTCGGCTTCACCTCATTCGGCGCCCGCATCATCACCGAAAATGTCGCTTCGGCACTTTCCAACCGCGATATGACGATCTCAGTACGGGAACCCGAAGGCCTGCTGACCGGTGGGTTGCGCGCTGCCGAGATTACCCTCTCGGACACGCGCGGCACATTCGCAGAAGTCCGTGGTATTGCCATCGACTGGAATCCCCTGGCGCTGTTGACCGGAACGTTCAGCGCCAAACAGGTCTCTGTTGCCTCCATCGATGTGCGCCGTAAACCGGTACGCACCTTGCCTTCTAGGCCGGCGCCCTCGGAGGAACAAGGCAGCAGTGGTTTTCGGCTACCAATAAAGATCGATATCGAGCATATCGCCCTGCCGGATATTTCACTCGCGGCGCCTCTGACCGGACGCGCCTTCTCGCTTGCCGCTACCGGCAATCTCAGAGCCGATGGCGACGGCGGCGAGGCAATTATCAACGTCAACCGCCATCAGGTTCCCGACGCCAAACTCTCCGCCGACGTTGCCTTTACCCCGGCAAACAACCACCTGCGGCTGAATGCCCAGCTTGCAGAACCGCAGGGCGGCCTGCTTGCTGGCTTTCTCGATCTGCCCGGCAGCCCGGCCGTTAACATAGCGCTCAATGGCGAAGGCCCGATTTCGGATTGGAACGGCAAGCTGCAGGCAGCCCTCGATGGCCAGCAGCGCGCCTCACTGGAAGGCAAGCATGCAATCACGGCCGACGGCTTGCATCATCTCGACCTTAAGGGCGGCGGCGATGTGAGCTCGTTGCTCCCCATGGCATTCCGACCGCTTTTTGCAGGCCAGACGAATATCGATGTATCCGCCACCTTCGACGATCACGGCAAGATCGATATTCAGACCGGCAATCTCGCCACCGGCAGCGTCGTCATCGCCGCGTCCGGCACACTCGATCCTGCCGGCAACAACAGCCTGAATGCCAATGTGCTGGGCACCTCGGGCCCTGTCGATTTCCGCTGGCCGCTTGCCGATGGCGAAGCACGCTTCATGATTTCAGGCCTCAACCTGGCGATGACCGGACAGGCACAGGCCGTGCGCATCAATGCAAGCGGATCGCTGGATTCCGCCACAATGCCGCAAGCCGACATCGGCAACGTCAAGCTGACGGCCAAGAGCGATGCCTTCAATCTCGCCAATGGCGCCGGCGATATCCAGCTGCGTCTCGTCGCCGGCGACGCGACATTCACCGAGCCCAACCTCAACCGCGCCGTTCGCGGCCCGATCACACTCGTCGCTCCGCTTCAGATTTCACGCAACGGCATCGGCTTCAACGGCACGACGATCGAAAGCGCCAATATCGGCGCCGATCTCAATGGCTCCTATCGCNTGGCTGACAATACACTGACCGGCAATGCGAAATTTGTCGTACAGCCNGCCGCGNTACCGCCGGCCGTCGCTGAAAAGTTCGATGCGCCGNTCAATCTCGAGACCCAGGTCGCCGGCACNATCCCCTCAAAGNTGGCGCTGTCGAACATCACGATCAAATCTCCGACCATCGAGGCAGGCGGCAACGTTGCGCTCGAGGATGACGTGCTGACAGCCGATCTCGCCGGCAAGCTTCCCGACATCGGCAAGCTGCTCTCGGGCACGAGTGGGGAAGCGGATTATAGCGTCAGAGCCAGCGGCACGCTTCCGGCGCTTGCGCTCACCGCCAATGTAAAAGCCGCCAGCCTGCAGATGGCCGATCGCAAGGTGGGCAATCTCAACATCGACCTGACGGGCTCTGCCGATCCCGCCGCTCCGCAGGGCCGCGTAGCCGCAACGGGCACGATCGANGGCCAGCCGATCGGCATCAACGGCGATGTCAGATCCGAAAACGGAACGATTTCTATNCCCGCGCTGACAGCCGATGTCGGCAGCAATCGCCTGACGGGCAATCTCACGCTTTCCTCAGGCATGACACCGGCGGGTGTGCTGACCTTTGACTTCCCGGATATCGGCCTGCTTGCAGCCCTCGGCGGCCAGAAGGCGGAAGGCGACCTCAAAGGCTCTGTCGATATCACCGGCAATGACGGCAAGATCGCACTCAAGATTGCCGCCAACGGCAACGGCATTCGCCGCGACACGCTGACGATCGCAAAGCCTGCGATCGACGTGACCGTCAGCGATGTCCAGGCTTTTGCCGCCAACGGCACGATACGGGCCGACGAGTTCGGCATCGGTACCAACAAGCTTACCGGCATTGCGCTTGATTTCGCCCAGCAGCAGACCCGCACCGACTTCAATCTGAATGCCGGCTATGACGGCAATCCGCTGCAGGCGGGCGGCAGCGTGCAGTCCGCAGGCGGCATGATTGATCTCAGCCTTGACCATTTCGCCGCNAAGCCACGCAACATTCCGGTCGAACTGGCATCACCGGCGCAGGTCAACGTCACCAAGGGAGTTGCCAGTCTGAACGGNCTGACCGTGAAGACCGGCAGCGGCTCGGTATCGGTTACCGGTTCTGCCGGTGAGACNCTGAAGCTCGACGCCGTCATCACCGACCTGCCCGCAAGTCTCGCCAACAGNTTCGTNCCCAATCTCGCCGCTGACGGCGCGATNTCAGGGACGGTCAACGTGACCGGCACATCAGCCGCTCCCGTCGTCAATTTCAAGCTCGACTGGAAGGATGCAGCCACCAGTCATACGAAGGGTGCCGGCATCGCCCCTCTTGGTGTCTCCACATCAGGTACCTTCGCCGAAAACAAGCTGACTTTCGACGGCGGCATTAGCGGCGCTGACGGTCTTTCCCTGAAAGCTGGGGGTGACGTTGGCCTTGCGGATCCGAACGGCCCAACTCTCAATATCAACGCCGACATCGTCAGTCTGCCGGCAAAGGTCGCCAACGGTTTTGTTCCCGATCTTGCTGCCGAAGGCACGGTGTCGGGGACGGTCACCGCGAAGGGCACGCCGGCGGCACCAACGGCCGATTTCAAGCTGAACTGGAAAGGCGCCGCGACAAGCCAGACAAAGAGCGCCGGACTTGCCGGTCTGTCGCTCAACGCATCCGGCAGGTTTGCGGATAACAAGCTCGATTTCAACACGGCACTCACCGGCAAGGGCAAATTATCGCTGAAAGCTCTCGGCAACGTCGCGATTACCGGAACCACGATCGGCAACATCAAGGTCGATGCCGAGCTTGCAAATGTCCCCGCCAATATCGCCAATGGTTTCGTGAAGGATCTGGACGCCGGCGGAACGATTTCGGGCACCGCCTCGGCATCGGGGACGCTTGCCGCACCGGCTGCGGATNTCAAGCTCAGTTGGCAGGATGCCACGACACGNCACACCAAGACCGCCGGCCTGACCGGACTGGATCTTGCGGCAACAGGCCATTTTGCCGATCAGAAACTCGATTTCGATGCCAGCCTCACCGGACCGAAAACCTTATCGCTGAAGGCGGCGGGCAATATCGAGCTTGCGGGGGCGGCGGTGCGCAATCTCAAGGTCGACGCCGATCTGGCAAACCTTCCTGCCAATCTCGCCAACGGCTTCGTTCCCGATCTCGGCGCTGAAGGAACGATTTCCGGCAAGGCGTCGGCCTCGGGCTCGCTGCCGACACCGGCAGTCACCTTCGATCTCGCCTGGGCCAACGCGGCAACGCGCCAGACAAAGAGCAATGGCCTCACCGATCTTTCCGCCCGGGCCACCGGCAAATATGAAAACAACAGGGTCGATTTCGACGCCAATCTCGGCAGTGGCAATGGCGCACTGCTGAAGGCGAACGGCGGCGTGACGATCGACGGCACCGCCATTCGCGACCTCGCCGTCAACGCTGACATCGCCGGACTGCCCGCAAACCTCGCCAATGGCTTCGTGCCCGGTCTTGGCGCCGAGGGCATAATCTCCGGCACTGCAGTCACCTCAGGCACGCCGACGGAGCCGGTGGTCGATTTCAAGCTCGACTGGACGAACGCGGCAACGCGCCAAACCAAGTCCGCCGGTCTTTCCGGCCTCGCGCTTGCCGCTTCCGGCAAATATGTCACCAACCGTCTGGATTTCGACGCCAATCTCAATGGCAAGGGTGGGGTGTCGCTGAAAGCCGCCGGCAATATCGCGCTGGCAGGCACCGCGATCCAGGGCATCGATGCAAAGGCCGATATCACCAACCTGCCGGCCGCCGTCGCCAATGGTTTCGTCCCCGATATTGGAGCCGAAGGCATCATAACAGCGACGGCCACGGCCTCAGGATCACTGACCGCTCCGACGGCCAATTTCAAGATCGACTGGAAAAACGCCGGGACGAAACAGACGAGAACTGCCGGGCTTTCCGGCCTGGCGCTCGCCGCTTCGGGCAAGCTCAATAAGGATCGGCTGGATTTCGACGCCAATCTTAACGGCAGCGGCGGCGTCTCGCTGAAGGCATCCGGCAATCTCGACATAGCCGGAACGACCATCAAGGGCGTCAACGCCAAGGCCGATGTCACCAATCTCCCGGCTGCCGTAGCCAACGGTTTTGTTCCGAACCTTGGTGCGGCAGGAGCCATCTCCGCAACCGCAACTGCTTCCGGCGCACTTCCCCTTCCCTCGGTTGATTTCAAGGTCGACTGGAAGAATGCCGAAACGAGCCAGACGAGGAG
>JGI25159J45721_1001233_pt1 | contig 10813 bp, 8 predicted proteins | sample AraplaMF_Cvi_mLB_FD_45721 | JGI IMG/M metagenome (IMG submission 45721)
GGAGCCATCTCCGCAACCGCAACTGCTTCCGGCGCACTTCCCCTTCCCTCGGTTGATTTCAAGGTCGACTGGAAGAATGCCGAAACGAGCCAGACGAGGAGCGCCGGCCTTGCCCCGCTCACCATCGGCGCAAGCGGCAAGCTGGCCGACAANCGCCTGACGGTCGACACCAGCCTTGCCGGCGACGGCGGATTGTCGCTGAGAGGCGGCGGCAATCTCGCAATGACAGGCAACCGCGCCATGTCGATGCGTTTCAACGGCAGCCTTCCCTTCGCCGTTCTCGGCGCACAACTCGCCCAGCAAGGTCTCGTTGCCGAAGGCGTCGCCAATGTGAACCTGGAAGTCAGCGGTACGACGGCNGCCCCTGTTATCAACGGCACGGTCACCACGGATGGCGCAAAGCTGATCGACGTGCGCCGCAACCTCGCCCTCGAAGGCCTCGGCGCGACCATTACCTTCAACGGCCAGCAGGCCGTCATTTCTCGGCTGAACGGCAGGCTCGCAAGCAGCGGCTCTATTTCGGCCAGCGGCTCGGTCGGCATCAGCGGCACCTTCCCCGCCGACCTTTCCATTCGTCTGGATCATGCAGTCTATGTCGACGGCACTTTGGTTGTCGCAACCGTGGACGGGGCGCTCGGACTAAAGGGACCGTTGCTCTCCAATCCCATGCTTAGTGGTAAGCTCCACATCGACAAGGCGTCGATCACCGTGCCGGAGAGGTTGCCGACGTCGCTGCGCGAAATCGATATACGCCACATCCACGCGCCGCCTGCCGTGCTTGCCCAGCTCAAAAACAATGCGCAGCAGCAGCCACGGGAAAAGTCTTCGACCATAATGCTGGATATCCAGCTCGACGCGCCCTCGCAGATCTTCGTGCGCGGCCGTGGCATCGACGCGGAAGTCGGCGGCAACATCACGATCCGCGGCTCGGCTGCCGCACCCGAAGTTGCCGGCGCCTTCACCATGCGCCGCGGGCGTCTGACGATCCTCAACCGCCGCCTCGATTTCTCCGACCGCAGCCGCATCACTTTCGCCGGCGACCTGACGCCCGCCCTCGACATGGAAGCAACCTCCACCTCGGGCAGCACGACGCTGACAGTCGATGTTGCCGGCCTTGCGACTGACCCCGCTATCACCTTCTCCTCCTCGCCCGCCCTGCCGCAGGATGAAGTGCTGGCTCAGCTGATCTTCGGCCAGTCCATGTCACGCCTTTCTCCGGTGCAGATCGCCCAGCTTGCCGATGCCGTCAGCCAGCTCGCCGGCAACCGCTCGACCTCGCTTTTCGAAGGTCTGCGCAACCAGCTCGGCGTCGATGATCTCGACATCAGCACCGACTCGAAGGGCCAGACCANTGTCAGCGTCGGCCGCTATCTCAACGAGCGGACCTATTTCGAGCTGCAACAGGGCGGAGAAGCCGGTGCCAAGGCGATTATCAATCTCGATGTCGGCCGCGGCGTGAAGCTGCGCGGTGCCGCCGGCGGCAACGGATCGGGCGAAGCCGGGATCGTCTACGAACACGAGTATTGAGGCCGGGCTAGAAGCTCGTCTTGCTGGTCTTGAGCAGAATGTTGGTTTCGGTCGTGTTGATACCGTCGACGAGACGTATCCGGCGCAGCGTTTCATCGAAAGAGGCGAGGTCCCGATCCTCGAGCTCGGCGACGAAATCCCATTTGCCGTTGGTGCTGTGCAATGCGCGTACCTGGGGCAGGCCACGCAATTGGGCAGCAACCTTGTCGGCAAGCTTGCCATGCACTTCGATCATGACGATCGCCCGAACGCCGGCCGAACGTGTCTCGTGACCGGTGCGGATGGTAAAGCCGGCGATCGTCCCGTTTTCCACGAGCCGGTCGATGCGGGCAGTCACCGTTGCACGCGAAGCGCCGGTCAGCGCCGCAAGCGACGAAACGGAGATTCGCGCATTGTGCCGAAGCGCACTCAAAAGCTCGTTGTCGAGGTCGTCCATGATTTCACTTTGTCAAATTAGCTTTATCAATCTGCGCAATCATAATCCATTTCTGACACTTTTCCATCTATTTGCCGCCGCGTCTTTATCCCACTATCGGCCAAAACAGGCCTCACAACGGAGCCCTTCGAATGGAAGTACAATCTCAATCTGTCGCCCTCATCGGTGTTCCCCTTGAGGAGGGTTCCGGCCGCAGAGGCGCGGGAATGGGGCCGACAGCATTGCGCATCGCAGGCATCGACAAGGCTCTGGCCGAGCTCGGCCACACGGTCGTCGATACGGGCGATCTCAGCGTCGTCCCGGCCAGGGACCTTCCCAATCATCCGAAAGCGCATAATCTCCGCGTGGTCGGCGCCTACACGCGCGCGCTCGAAGCAGCCACATATGACGCAGCGAAAGCCGGCCATTTCCCGCTGATCCTCGGTGGNGACCACAGCCTTTCCATGGGTAGCGTCTCAGGCATGGCGCGTTATGCCGCCGAAAAGGGCCGCCCGCTCTTCGTCCTNTGGCTCGACGCNCATTCGGATTTCAATACGCCCGAGACCTCGCCGTCNGGCAATATTCACGGCATGCCCGTNGCCTTCTTCTGCGGCCTGGCGGATTTTGCAGAGATCCTGCCGANGGACCGCGCATTCGTCGATCCGNAGAAGATCTTTCAGGTGGGCATCCGCTCAGTCGATGCGGCCGAGCGGGTCGAAATCCGCAGGCACGGCGTCAATGTCTTCGATATGCGTTCGCTCGACGAACAGGGCGTGGCCGTGATCCTTCGCCAGATTCTGGAAACGGTCGAGAAGGCGAACGGCCTGCTGCATGTCAGTTTCGATGTCGATTTCCTCGATCCGGATTTTGCGCCCGGCGTAGGCACCACCGTTCCCGGCGGCGCCACCTTCCGCGAAGCGCACCTCATCATGGAGATGCTGTCCGACAGCGGCCTCGTCTCCTCGCTCGACCTCGTCGAACTCAATCCTTTCCTTGATGATCGCGGCAAGAGCGCCCGCATCATGGTGGAGATGACGGCAAGCCTCTTCGGTCGCCGCATCTTCGATCGTCCTACACGCGCCGCATAAGGGAGCACCGGCCATGAACATCTCGTCGAACCTCATCGCCACCGAACAGCGTCTTGGAGCCAATAACTACAAGCCGCTCGATGTCGTGCTGACGCGGGGAGAAGGTGTTCATGTCTGGGATACGGATGGCAAGCGCTACCTCGATTGCCTCTCGGCCTATTCCGCCGTCAACCAAGGCCATTGCCATCCGAAGATCCTTGCCGCCATGGTCGAGCAGGCCGGCCGTCTGACGCTCACCTCGCGCGCCTTCCGCAACGACCAGCTCGCTTATCTCTATGAGGAGCTGGCTGCACTCACAGGCTCCCACAAGATCCTGCCGATGAACTCCGGCGCGGAAGCCGTGGAGACCGCCATCAAGGCGGTTCGCAAATGGGGTTATGAGGTAAAAGGTGTGCCGGAAGGCAAGGCGGAGATCATTGTCTGCGCCAATAATTTCCATGGCCGTACGCTGAGCATCATCAGCTTTTCGACGGACCCTGATGCCCGTACCGGCTTCGGGCCCTATACGCCGGGCTTTCGCGTCGTTCCCTTCGGCGATGCCGAGGCCTTCGAAGCGGCCATCAATGCGAATACCGTCGCGGCACTGATCGAGCCGATCCAGGGCGAGGCTGGCGTTATCATCCCTCCGGCCGGTTACTTCACCCGCGTACGTGAACTCTGCACGGCAAACAACGTCACGCTCATCCTCGACGAAATCCAGACTGGTCTCGGGCGCACCGGCAAGCTGCTCGCCGAAGAACACGAAGGCATTGAAGCCGACGTGACGCTCATCGGAAAGGCGCTTTCCGGCGGCTTCTATCCGGTCTCGGCCGTACTTTCGAATTCGGAAGTCCTCGGCGTGCTCAAGCCCGGCCAGCACGGCTCGACCTTCGGCGGCAACCCGCTGGCCTGCGCGGTCGCCCGCGCGGCACTGAAAGTGCTGACCGAAGAAGGGATGATCGAGAACGCCGAGACGATGGGCAACTATTTCCTCGAAGGTCTTCGCTCGATCCGCTCCAACATCGTCAAGGAGGTGCGCGGACGTGGTCTTATGCTCGCGATCGAACTGGAGCCGGAAGCCGGTGGCGCCCGGCAATATTGCTACGCCTTGAAAGATCGCGGCCTGCTCGCCAAGGATACGCACGACCATACGATACGATTCGCGCCGCCGCTGGTCATCACCAGGGAAGAGGTCGATTGGGCCGTCTCGCAAATCGAAAAGTCGATAACCTAAAGTAAAACCAGATTTATCTTACAACCATTACTATCTACCGGAGGAGAAAAACTAATTCTCCTCCATAAAAATTTGTAAAAGTGGCGCAATAATCCGATTAAATCTGGATTTGGTTACTCATTATTAATCCTGAAAATCATACTTAATCGATGTGAATGTCGCTAATCCTGAGCCTTGGAGCCACAGATCGAGATTCACGATAACATTGATACCGATTCACCTCGTTTGTGAAGCAGGACAGACTTCAAGTATTGTCGGATATACTGCGATATTGTGGCAGGTCCGCATTACTCAAATCCGGTCCATTCTCCGAGAGATCGGCTGGTAGCAACCACATATCGGAGGGTCGGAATGTCATTGTTTTCGCTGGGTGCGACGCCGGATTCACGCGCGATTGTCACAGCTCTCATGAAGTCGCAGGCGACGATCGAATTCGACCTGCAGGGAAANATCCTGAATGCGAACGAGAATTTCTGCCGAGCGCTGGGCTACAAGCTAAGCGACATTGTCGGCAAGCATCACAGTATTTTCTGTGAGCCGGACTATGTTGCCTCCCCGGCCTACCGGGAATTCTGGCAGAAGCTCGGCAGAGGCGAATTCGATACCGGTGAATACAAGCGCATTGGCAAGGATGGCCGCGAAGTCTGGATCCAGGCGAGCTACAACCCGCTGATGTCGGGCGGCAAACCCTATAAGATCGTCAAGCTGGCAAGCGACGTGACCGCCGTCAAACTGAAAGCCGCTGATGCCGAAGGCAAGATCGACGCTCTCTCGCGGGCTCAGGCCGTCATCGAGTTCACGCCTGATGGAGAGATCCTGGAGGCGAACGAGAATTTCCTCTCGGTCATGGAGTACCGGCTGGAGGAAATCCGCGGCAAGCATCACGGCATGTTCTGCGACCCGGCCTATGTGCGCTCGGACGCCTATAAGGAATTCTGGAAGAAGCTNGCCGCCGGCCAGTTCGTCGCCGCGGAGTTTATGCGCATCGGCAAGGGCGGNAAGGTCGTCTGGATCCAGGCATCCTATAACCCCATCTTCGATATGAGCGGCCGCGTCTTCAAGGTCGTCAAATTCGCGACCGACGTCACCGAGCGTGTCCGCGCCGTCGATGATCTGGCCACTGGCCTGACCGCACTTGCCGAAGGCGATCTGACGAAGCGGGTCGAAAATCCTTTCCCGCCCGCGCTGGAAAAGGTCCGCACCGATTTCAACGCCGCGATCGACAAGCTCGGCAGCGCCATGCGTACGGTCCTCCTTAACGCCGAGGCGATCGCCAGCGGTGCGCGCGAAACGAAGGAAGCAGCCGACGTGCTATCCAAACGCACCGAACAGCAGGCTGCGACAGTAGAGGAAACCGCTGCCGCACTCGATGAAATCACCCAGACCGTTGCCGATAGCGCCGGACGCGCCGCCGATGCGGGCAGCCTCGTTGCGGAAACCAAGCGCGGTGCGGAACATTCCGGCAGCATCGTCCGCAAGGCGGTCGACGCCATGGGCCAGATCGAGAAATCCTCACGCGAGATCAGCAATATCATCGGCGTGATTGACGAGATCGCCTTCCAGACCAACCTGCTGGCACTGAATGCCGGCGTCGAGGCGGCGCGTGCCGGTGAGGCCGGCAAGGGTTTTGCCGTCGTCGCCCAGGAGGTGCGCGAACTTGCACAGCGCTCGGCCAGCGCCGCCAAGGAAATCAAGGCGCTCATCACTGCTTCCTCGGAGCATGTGAAGAGCGGTGTCGATCTGGTCGGCCAGACCGGCCAGTCGCTGGAACGCATCGTTACCCAGGTCGGCAATATCGACATCAATGTCGCAGCGATCGTCGAGTCCTCCCGAGAGCAGTCGACCGGACTGGTCGAAATCAACAAGGCCGTCAACATCATGGATCAGGGCACGCAGCAAAATGCCGCCATGGTGGAGGAGACGACGGCGGCAAGTGCCCGGCTTTCGTCCGAGACTGAAAACCTCCGCAATCTCGTTGCACAGTTTAGATTTGCGCAACACTCTTCCGTTAATGTCATCCATAACCGNAACGATGCTTCGCAAGGNGCAAAGCCATCGTATGGTGTGAAGGCAAAGCTCGTCCGCGCTAATGGGGGCGCATCCGCTTCTGCCCTGGCTTATGACAGTTGGGAAGAATTCTAATGGCCACGATCAATTCCACTAGCTTCAGCGGCGATACGCTCGAAATCATTGCCTTCCGCCTCCATGATCAGGAATTCTGCGTCAAGACCACGACCATCCGCGAAATCCGTGGCTGGGCGCCNTCGACGCCGATCCCGCACTCTCCGGCCGACGTCATCGGTGTCATGAACCTGCGCGGTTCGGTCATCCCGATCATCGACCTCGCCTACAAGCTCGGCATGAAGAGCACTGTTGCCAATGAGCGCAGCGCCATCGTCGTTGCCGAAGTGCACAATATGGTCATCGGCATGCTGGTCGATCGGGTTTCCGATATCCTGACGATTTCTTCCAGCCAGGTGCAACCCGTTCCTGAAGTGACCGCGTCCTTCGACCGCGCTTTCTGCGAAGGTATCATCGCTTCTGAAAATGGCATGATCTGCTTCCTGAATCTTGCAAAAATGTTCAAGGAAAACGAGACGGACGAACTGGCCGCCTGATCGCCACGCCAGGCAGTTTGACCGAGACAAGAACCGCCCCACACGGGCGGTTTTTTGTTCATATCCGATGCGATCTGAACGTGTAATTTTCTCTCGAAAATATATATTTATTAGTATTGCCTTTTATACAGAAAATTTACCGTCCACCATCATCATCGGTTGTGAAGCATCAAGAAGACACGATTTGTGATAGGTGAAAATAACGGTTGTTGCCCGGCCGTATTTTCACGCCGCGAACCCATGCTTGTTTGGTCTTCAATTCAGGGGTTGGGCGCGAATATCTGCGTCCTATTTCAGAGGGGACGGGAATGCTTGGTCTATCACCCAATTCGAAATATGTTCTCAATGCTATCTCGAAGTCACAGGCGATTATCGAATTCGACCTGACCGGAGCCATTCTCACGGCAAATGAGAATTTCTGCAAAGCGCTCGGTTACGATCTCAACGAGATTGCCGGCAAACATCACAGCATGTTCTGCGAACCTGCCCACGCGGCAACCGCCAGCTACCGGGATTTCTGGACCCGCCTAGGCCGTGGCGAATATGATGCCGGCGCCTATAAACGCCTGGCAAAAGGCGGTCGCGAGATCTGGATACAGGCCTCTTACAACCCTGTCTTCAAGCATGGCAAACCTTTCAAGGTCGTGAAAATCGCCTCCGACATCACCGAGGCCAAGAAACGCGCCGTCGAGGACGCCGGCAAGCTCGAGGCAATTTCACGTTCGCAGGCCGTCATCGAATTTACCCCCGCAGGCGACATCCTCGCGGCCAACGAGAACTTCTGCAATGGTCTTGGCTATTCGCTGTCCGAGATCGTTGGCAAGCATCACAGCATGTTCTGCGATCCGGCCTACGCGCGAAGCGACGAATACAAGCAGTTCTGGCCGCGGCTGGCAAAGGGCGAATTCATCGCCAACGAATTCGTCCGCTACGGTAAGGGCGGCAAGGAAATCTGGATCCAGGCCGCCTATAATCCGATCGCCGACGCGGATGGCAAGATCTACAAGGTCGTTAAGTTCGCAACCGACGTGACACAGCGCATGAGCGCAATTTCCCTTCTCGGCACGGCCCTGCGCCAGCTCTCAGAAGGCGATCTGACGCGGACGCTGGACACGGCCTTCGTCCCTTCGATGGAGCAGTTGCGCCACGATTTTAATGCGACGATCGACAAACTCTCCAGGACGATGAAGACCATTGGTGAGAATGCCACCGCTATCGCCGACAGTTCCCGCGAGATCGGTTCCTCGGCAGACTCTTTCTCCAAGCGGACGGAACAGCAGGCCGCTTCGGTCGAGGAAACGGCGGCAGCTCTGGAGGAGATCACCACCACGGTCAACGATTCCAGCCAGCGTGCCGACGAGGCGGGCCGCCTGGTCGGACAGACAAAACACAGTGCGGAACAATCCGGCACGGTCGTGCGCAAGGCAGTTTCGGCCATGGACCAGATCGAGCAATCCTCCCGCGAGATCACCAATATCATCGGCGTCATCGACGATATCGCCTTCCAGACCAACCTGCTGGCGCTTAACGCCGGCGTCGAAGCGGCTCGTGCCGGTGAAGCCGGCAAGGGTTTTGCCGTCGTCGCCCAGGAGGTCCGCGAACTCGCACAGCGTTCTGCCAGAGCAGCGAAGGAGATCAAGGCGCTGATCAATACATCGAGCGAATTGGTGAAAAACGGCGTCGAACTGGTAGGACAGACCGGCAGGGCGCTGGAGGAAATCGTCGTTCAGGTTGCCAGCATCAATTCAAACGTCGCAGCGATCGTCGAAGGCTCCAGGGAACAGGCGACCGGCCTCAAGGAGATCAATCAGGCCGTCAACACCCTCGATCAGGCAACGCAGCAGAACGCCGCCATGGTGGAGGAGAGCACGGCCGCTAGCCAGAACCTTGCCGCGGAAGCCGATGCACTGCGGACACTGGTCTCGCAGTTCCAGCTCCCCGGCGGCAATATCGCCGCGACACGGCATCTGACGAAGCCAGCTACTTCTCCGGCCCTGCATCTTGTCGCCCGCACTGCAAGAACCCGTGGCGCAGCGGCGACGTCTGCCGAAAGCTGGGAAGAATTCTGATCAGGCCTCATTCGGATAGCTCGTGCCGCCGCAAGAGCGGCACGAGCTCTTTATGATCATGACCTTTGGCCGACACCGGGAAGAACCGCCCCTCTGATATTGGCCTATCGAACTGGCTGTTCCGCCGGTTCCGGTTTGCGAATCAGGGGCACGGCCTGCAGCACGAGTGCGTCGAGGCCGTTTTCTTCCTTTTCCAGAATTTCGAAGAGTTGCCGCCGCATGCGCGGCTCCCAGAATTTGTTGATGTGCGTCGCAACTCCCTGCGCAGCTTCGCTTTCGGGCTGCGTCTTGAAAAAGGTTGCGATCTGGTTTGCCATATAGACAAGCTTGGTCTTGGTATCATGCGACATCGGCGATGCTTCCGGGCGACAAGCGATGTGGGTGGGTGAAAATCTCGAAATCCTCTCCGCGCACGAGAGCGACAAGCGTCATGCCGGCTTCCTCCGCCGTGCGGATGGCAAGTGCTGTCGGCGCGGATATGGCGATCAGCACGGGAGCACCAAGGATCGCCGTCTTCTGAACCATCTCGACGGACAGGCGGCTTGTGACGGCAACGGCGCCTGAAGCGCCTGTTTCACCGGCTCTGATAACGGCGCCGCAAAGCTTGTCGAGCGCATTATGCCGGCCGACATCCTCGCGCACGGCGATCAATCCCTTGCCAGGAATGTAGAAGCCGGCGCCGTGAACGGCCCGCGTCTCGCGATGCAGCGGCTGAGATTCGTTAAGCAACGCAACCGCCTGGACGATATCGGCATGCGACAGCGACAGTTCAGCCTTGGACACGTCCGGTACGGTACGGACCGCCTGCTCGATCGACTCAATACCGCAGAGGCCGCAACCGACGGGTCCCGCCATGCTCCGCCTGCGCCTTCGCAGCGCATCCTCGACGTCGTCGAGGAGGGTCACCTGGACGTCGATACCCTTCTCGTCTTCCAGGAGTTCGATACCGGCGACCTGGCTGCGATCAGTGATAATGCCCTCGGTCAGGCTGAAGCCGACAGCGAAATCCTCGAGATCGTCAGGCGTGCCCATCATGACCGCATGCGAACTGCCGCCATAGGAAAAGGCGATCGGCACTTCCTCGGGCACGATACGCTCGCCCCGTGCCATGATACCGCCTCTCCGGGCGACTTCCGTCACGCTTATGCGGGTCGGCCGTTCCGTCATTATTCCGCCGCCTCCATCTTGCTGGCGATGCGGCGGGACTGGCGGGCCTGCTCGTCATATTCGACCTGCCATTCCGACGGGCCGTTGGAGGGCGAAACCTGCACTGCCGTCACCTTGTATTCCGGGCAGTTCGTCGCCCAGTCGGAGAAGTCTGTCGTGATGACGTTTGCCTGCGTATCCGGATGATGGAAGGTCGTATAGACGACCCCGGGCGCCACGCGATCCGTAATCAATGCGCGAAGTGTGGTATCGCCCGAGCGACTGCCGAGCTTCACCCAGTCACCATCGCGGATGCCGCGCTGTTCGGCATCATGCGGATGGATCTCCAGCCGGTCCTCTGAGTGCCAGACAACGTTATCGGTACGGCGTGTCTGCGCACCGACATTATACTGGCTTAAAATGCGGCCGGTCGTGAGTAGCAGCGGGAAGCGCGGGCCGGTACGCTCGTCGGTCGCTACATATTCCGTACGGATGAACTTGCCCTTGCCGCGCACGAATCCATCCACATGCATGATCGGCGACCCGAGCGGATGTGTCTCGTTGCAGGGCCACTGAACCGAGCCCATCTTTTCGAGATAGTCGTAGGAGACCGATGCGAAGCTCGGAGTCGTTGCGGCGATCTCGTCCATGATCTCGGACGGATGCGTATAGTGCCAGTCGAGGCCCATTGCCTGAGCAAGCTTCTGTGTCACTTCCCAGTCCGCATAGCCGTTGCG
>JGI25159J45721_1001235_pt1 | contig 10794 bp, 10 predicted proteins | sample AraplaMF_Cvi_mLB_FD_45721 | JGI IMG/M metagenome (IMG submission 45721)
GGCGTTGCGTGGGGGAAGCGAGTGATGTGGAAGTCATGGGCAGAAGGTTAGGCACGCGCCCATTGGTCGACTAGACGGTAGAGTCGGATTGCACTCGTCCACAAATTGAAGGAATCAGCCGCCATGTTCGACCTCAACGACGTCGCCGTCTTCGTCCAGGTGGTGCGCCACGGCAGCTTTGCCGAGGCCGCCCGGCGGCTGGGCCTGCCGCCCAACACCGTGAGCCGGCGCATCCAGCAGCTCGAATCGCAGCTGGGCACCCGACTGATGCAGCGCTCCACCCGCAAGCTCACGCTCACCAGCGCCGGGCAGGATTTCCACGACCGGTGCGCCGGCCTGATCGACGGGCTGGCCGCCGCCGGGCAGGCGCTGGCGGCCGGCGGCCAGGAGCCCAGCGGCCTCGTGCGGGTGGCCGCGCCGGCGGACTTCTTCGATTTCTTCCCCATGGAATGGGTGGCCGACTTCCTGGCCGAGCACCCGCTGGTCAAGCTCGACTTCGTGCTCAGCGACGCGTCCGCCGACCTGATCGCCGAGCGGATCGACGTGGCCTTCCGCGGCGGCGTGCTGCGCGACTCGGGCTATGTCGGCCGGCGGCTGGCCACCCGCAGCGCCGGCCTGCTCGCGAGCCCCGCCTACATCGCGCGGCGCGGCGAACCCCACAGCCTGCAGGATCTGGCCGGACACGACTGCGTGACACCCTCGACGCCCACCGGCCACACCACCTGGCGCCTCACCGGCCCCGACGGCGTGGAGGAAGAAGTGCAGGTCACCGGCCGCTTCACCGGCAACACCGCCCAGGCGCTGCGCNGGGCCGCGCTGGCCGGGCTGGGCATNGCGCAGCTGCCNCCCGCNATGGCCACNCGCGACGAGCAGGCCGGCCAGCTGGTGCGCGTGCTGCCGCAGTACGAGTACGCCGGCCGGGGGCTCAACGTGGTTTATCCGAGCCGCAAGCACCTGCCGCTGGCGGTGTCGGCCTTCATCGGGCTGGTGATGGGCAAGCTCGACCAGATGGACGTGCTCAAGTAGCCGCACCGCCGCCTGCGCCTTCGGGTTTCGGCCGAGAATGCGAGCCCATGAAAATCGCAAAAGACACCGTCGTCACCATCAAGTACAAAGTCTCCGACGCCCAGGGCAAGCTCATCGAGGCGAGCCCCGAGCCGATGGCCTACCTGCATGGCGGCTACCAGAACACGCTGCCCAAGATCGAGGAAGCGCTGGACGGCAAGGAAAAGGGCTACCAGACCGTTCTGAACCTGGCCCCCGCAGACGCCTTCGGCGAGCGCGACGAGTCGCTGGTGCGCAGCATTCCCAAGACCGACTTCCCGCCCGGCGTGAAGGTCGGCGGCCAGCTGCAGGGCCGCCTCGACGACGGCCGCGAGCACGTCTTCACCGTGATGAAGATCAAGGGCCCGATCGTGCTGCTCGACGGCAACCATCCCTGGGCCGGCAAGGCGCTGAAGTTCAGCCTGCAGGTGACGGACGTGCGCGCGGCGCAGCCGGTGGAGATCGAGCACCGGCATGTTCACGGGGCGCATGGGCACCATCACTGAACGGGCCGTGTTCCCCCACGGCTAGCTTTTCTTCCAGAACCTCGCCGCATCCTCGATCTTCGCGAGCGCCTTGCGGCAGGCCTTCGCCCCGGCCGCGTGCCGCGCGGTGAACCATCCCACCGCGAACCATGCGCGCGCGTCGCGCGCGGTGGCCTCGCGGTACAGGGCGAGCGCGACGGCCTCGTCGTTGAANTCGCCNAGNGCGTCCTGCGCGGGGCGCAGGGCCTTCAGGTAGCGGCCGGCGGCGCCGCCTTCTTCCTTCTCGTCGAACAGCGGCGCCACGAACTCTGCGAGGTAGCGCAGGCGCTTGAGGCGCTTGCGCACGCGGTGCTGGCTTTCGGTGTCCAGCGATTCGAAACGCTCGCCGTCGCGCAACACCTGCTTGTGGAGCCGCTGCAGGCGCTTTCGCAGAAGGCGGCGGGCGTCGTTGGCGCCTACCGGTGCTGATGGCGGATCGCCTTCAGCGGCAGTCTCGGGCGCCGGTTCGGCCGGCTTCGCCGCGGTGAAGCCGATCAGCGAGACGAGCACGTTCTGGAAGGCCGGGGCGCGCACGATGTCGCTGGGCGAGGGCGCATCGGCTGCGGCGGCATCGTCGGCGGCCAGCGGGTCGAAGTCGGGCGCGCCGGCTTCGCGCAGGCGCGGCTGGGCCAGCTTCACGACCTGCTCGCGGTCGCGCAGTGCACCGAGGGCGCGGAAGGCATCGACGAGCGGAGGCTCCCATTCGGCGGCTTCGGCGAGGCCGGAGGCGGNGTCGAGCGGCGCGAGTTCGCGCAGGGCGGTGCGCAGGCGGCGGATGCCGATGCGCAGCTGGTGGATCTGCTCCTCGTCGATGCTGCCCGCGGCGATCTCGCTGGCGTTCGGCAGCATCTGCGCGAGGCACGAGGCGACCACGGCCTGCCGGATGGCCAGGCCGTCGGGGTGCTGGTCGGCGAAGCGCGGCGGCTCGGCCTTCACGACTTCCACGGTCTCCTGCGCCGCAAGCAGCCGCGCGCCGCGTTCGGCCTTCGAGACGGTGCTGAACCACAGCCCGTGCTGTTGCGACCAGCGCCGCGCGAGCGAGACCAAGCCCTGCACGTCGCCGCGCTTGAGTTCCAGTTCGAGCTCGCACACCGGCGATTCGCGCTGCTCGGGCGTGCCNGCGTGGGCGACGACCTTGCCGACGTCCAGCGCCATCTCGACCACCGCGCCGCCGGGCCCGGTGACGCGCACGTCGCGNGTGAGNCGCACGATGTCGGTCGATTGCCGTTCGNCCAATTGCGTGCCATCCGCCAGCAATTTCGCAAGCCGCTCGCCCACNGGCGTGCCCTGGTGGCGCTGGGGATCGATCTGCGGCGCCGGGCCCGTCGTGCCCAGATCGACGTTGTGCTCCAGCCGGTGCAGGGCGTTGTCACCGGTGGCCTTGACGGTCTGAACCCAGCGCCGCCCCTCCTTGCGCAGCCGCAGCACCATGCCGTCGGCGGCCAGCCGCTGGTCGGCGGTGTCGAAATAGCGGGCCTGCAGGCGCGTGCGCTCGACGGTGCCGCGCCTGAGGGCGGTTTCGACGGCCTTCAGGCGGCCGGGAGGGATGCAGAACTTGAACTCGATTTCCATGGCGACCATGATGCCCCGTTCATTTCACCTCTCGCAATCGCGGTCGCATCACCGAGTTTCCCGGTGCCCCCGGTGAACTAACTTCCGGACTGGCACGATCCCGTTCCGTACAAGTCGACGTCTGCGGCAGCAGCGGATGTCGCGGCGGGGCTGCTCGACCTGACGTTCGATGCGGCGTCGAAGCCCCGCGCCGACGCCGCTCAAGTCAAGATCATCGCGGTGACGGGTGGCCAGCGTGATCCCCGCATGCCGAATGTCCCGACACCACACTGGGTGTGCAGCCCGAGTTCAATCCGCCCACGGCGCGACGACACTTCACTGTGATCGCCTCAGACTACGTCACGCAGGTGCTCATGGCCGAGGCCCCGAAACGCTTCATGGGCGCAGCGGCCACGGCCGGCGCCGCCTTGGCAGGATCGGCAGTGCCGTCGCTGGGCGAGAACACGCCACCCCCAAGGGCGGCCGGTTGCACGCCCGCGCTCGGTCGCCTCGCGGCCGCTCGGCATGTGGGTCGTCACGTCTGCGGTTCTCGCAAAATCGCGCCAACTGGCCCGGCGGGAAATTTCGGCCTCATCATTGCTGAGATACGGCTGCCCGCAGCGATGAAACCCGTGTCTTCACCGCTCTCGACCGCAAATCGTTCCCACAGGTCAAGGCTCTTGCTCGCCAATGGCAGTTCGCGAGCATCGCGGTTCTGCTGCCGACACCAGCCCCAGTTGCGGCTCGATTGTTCGGCGCCGATCCTGCCCTTTTCGACCAAGACCACGGAAACGCTGCGCTTGGCCAGGTAGTAGGCGGCGAAGACGCCGATGATGCCGCCGCCGATCACGGCGGCGTCAGCCGAGGCCGGCAGAGTTACGGGAGTTTGGATGTGGCGCAGCGGAGGAGACGTGGTGAATCTCGTCGCCCATTCAGTCCCGGGCGCTCTGAACGACGTAGAACTTCGCGACGCGATCGCGGCTTTCCCAACCGATCAGTGCACCCTGGGGCACGAAAACCGCATCGCCCGCGCCCGCCGACAGCACGCCGCCATCAGGCGCTGCGAACTGCACGTTGCCGTCCAGGAGATGCATGAACTCGTTCATGCGATGCGGGCGAACGATCCGGTGGTAAGGGGTCGAGTCCCAGGTGCCCGCGAGGTACTGCGCCGCGTCGTCGGCAAAGACTTTGTCGCTGCGACACTCCGGCGAGGGACTCAGTAATACTTCCGCGGGCAACGTGGCGGTGGGCTTGAAGTTGGCGTCGGCGTGCAGAGGGAAGAGGCCGCGTTTCGTCGGCCGATCGCAACCGGCCGCGCAAAACACGAAACGAACGCGAGATCCGGCTTGGATATGGAGCGAGGTACCGGAACCGATGACAGCCCCCGCTTGTGGGCCGACCACCAGCGGAGCCTCCCCGGCGACGGTCAGGGTCAGCTCACCTTCGACCACGACAATGGTTTCGATGTGGGGAAAGCTTGCGACTTCGAGCTCACCGATGAAACTGACGCGACCCGAGATCATCGAGTCCGGTCCTTCCCACGCAATCTCGCGATGCCGCGAAAAAGGATCATCCTTGCCGAACGGTGCCCTGCGGAAGACGGTTGATACGGGTGCGCCGCCGGCGCGATGCAGCACTAGGGCCACGGTCATGATTGCTCCTGCGCGTCGCGCGATGTGTTTACTGCAAAAACTGTCAATCGATTCTGTGCATCGAAATCTTCGATTCCCTGTTCACGGCCAGTACCCGACGCGCGTAGTACCCGAAGGGCGTATAGGGATTCCAGGCCGGAAGTGGATGTGCGCCTACTCGGACTCTAGTAAGCGGGTGCAGAGCACGGGTTCACAGGCCGACCAAGGCGGGCAGACCGTTAATGTCACGGATCTCCGCGAAGTTGAATGCTTCGTTGGGACGTGGCTCGTGGCCGCGGTTGACGAAGACCTTGTTCTTGATGCCTAGGCTGTCGGCCGGAAAGATGTCGTAGCGCGGATTGGCCGACACATGCAGGATGTCCTCCGGCCCGCAACCGAGCTGGTCCAGCATGTACTCGTAGGCCGCGAACCGCGGCTTGTAGGCTTGGGCATCCTGCGCGGTGTACACCTTGTGGAACGGTGCCTCGAGCTTGGCGACGTTGGAATGGATCTGCTCGTTCATCGCGTTCGACAGGATCACCAGCGGGATCTTCTTGCCCACGCGCGTCAGTGCATGCGGCACGTCGGCGTGCGGCCCCCAGGTGGGCACGGCGTTGTAAAACTTCAGAGCGTCCTCGTCGCGGTAGACAAGGCCGTGGCGCTTGCACACGCGGGACACCGCCGACTTGAGCACCTCGGCATAGGGCTTCCAGTCACCCATCACTTCGTCAAAGCGATAGTCGGCGAACTCCTTGACGAACACGCGCATCTGCTCGGGCGGCAACTGGTCGCCATAGATGTCGTACGCCACCTGGTGCATGGGGAAGTAGGTCAGCGTGCCGTAGCAGTCGAAGGTGATGTACTTGGGGCGGAAGGTCATGACGGGGTTTCCTGGAAGGGTGGATGAAAGAAGGTCGAAGCGCGGCGGGAAATGCGGGATCGAGCAGGTACGAAGCGGTCGATTTCGGTGCGTCAAATGCTACGCAGCGGGCACCAAAGATGTTGCTGTTCGGCGTGGCCGCGGCGCAGCAAAGAATGGAAATGGCGAGGTGCGCGGCTCGTTTGTGCCGCACTCGCGACGAGCCAGTGCTTCTCTGCCCGGCTTGCCACCCTGCGCACCGCCCGCATTCGGGCGGTATCCATCGGAATCTGCCAATTGCATGGCCAAGGCCGAGGCATTCGTGCCGAATGCCCCGGCGTAAACGGCAGGGCAATCGAGAGCCTCGCAACTAGCATCTCTCCAATTCTTTGGAGATCGATCCCATGAGTGACAACAAGACTTCGCAAAGCCGGCCGCTGCGTAGCGCGCGCTGGTTCCGCAAGGATGACCTGCCTGGCTTCGTGCACCGCTCCACCCTGGCCGCGGCCGGATGGAGCCGCGAAGACCTCATGACGCGACCCGTGGTGGGCATCCTCAACACCTGGTCCGACATCAATCCCTGCAACCTCAATCTGCGGGCACTCGCAGAGGAGGTGCGCACGGGCGTGCTGGAGGCCGGCGGCATCCCCTTCGAGATTCCGCTGATGTCGATCAGCGAGAACATCATCAAGCCGACCTCGTTCCCGTTTCGCAACCTGCTCGCGATGGAGGTGGAAGAAACCCTGCGCGGCTATCCCTTCGACGCGGTGGTGCTGCTCGGTGGTTGCGACAAGACGCAGCCGGCCTTGCTCATGGGGGCGGCCAGCGCCAGGACCCCCTTCGTTTTCCTGGCGAGCGGCCCCGCGACGCCGCGCTCGGCCACGGGTGGCCAGCTGGCCAACGCCACGGGGGTGTGGCGCCTGATCGACCAGTTGCGCGCCGGCGAGTCCCAATGCGACTTCGCGTCCTTCGAGCGCAGCGTCATGGGCACGGTGGGCCATTGCGCCGAGATGGGCACCGCCTCTTCGATGTCGGCGATCTGCGAAGCGCTGGGCGTTGCGCTGCCCGGCAGCAGCCTGGTGCCTGCGGCCGACCGCCGTCGCAGCCACTGCGCTCGCGAAGCAGGTCGCCGCAGCGTGCATCTGGCTTCCGAAGGCGGCCCCCGCCCGGAGGAAATCCTCGACGCGCGAGCCTTCGACAACGCTATCACGCTGCTGTGCGCGGTGGGAGGCTCGACGAACGCCATCATCCACCTGCTGGCGCTCGCCGGCCGCGTGGGCGTGCCGTTGACTCTGGACCGTTTCGACGAGATCGCGCGCCGCGTGCCGCTCATCGCGAATGTCCAGCCCGCTGGCGAGCACCTGACCGAACGGCTGATGACGGCCGGCGGCGTGCCCGCCCTGCTCAAGACGCTCAAGCCGCTACTGCACCTGGACGCGCGGACCATCGATGGGCGCACGATCGGCGAGATCATCGAAACCGCCGAGGTGCTCGACGCAGAGGTCATCCGGCCTCTGCACAATCCGGTGAAGCCCGGCGAGACCCTGGTCGTGGTGAAGGGCAATCTCGCACCGGATGGCGCCGTGATGAAGGCCTGTGCCGCCGACCCGAAGCTGTTTCGCCATCGCGGCCGCGCGGTGGTGTTCGAGAATGTGCAGACCATTGCCGACCGCATCGACGACCGCGCCCTGGGCATCGACGAGCACAGCGTGCTGATCCTGCGCAACGCCGGCCCGGTGGGCGCCGCGATGCCGGAATGGGGCATGCTGCCGCTCCCGCGCAAGCTGCTCGAGCGCGGCGTGCGTGACATGCTGCGCATCTCCGATGCGCGCATGAGCGGCACCGCCTACGGTGCGGCCTTGCTACACGTTTCCCCCGAGGCTGCGATCGGCGGTCCGCTCGCCTTGGTGCGCGATGGCGACATCATCGAGCTCGATGTCCCCGCGCGCCGGCTGCAACTCTGCGTGGCACCCGAGGAGCTCGAGCGTCGACGCAAGGAGTGGCAGCCCCCGCCGCGCGTGCATGCGCGCGGCTACCGCAAGCTCTACGACCAGCATGTGGAGCAGGCGCATCTCGGCTGCGACTTCGACTTCCTTCGCGGCGCCAATGAAGAGACGCTGCCGGAGGGATTATTCGACGGCTGGGTGGGAGGCTGGTAACCCATGAGCATCCTCTACCGCTCGGACGCACCGCGCGCTGCAGCCTGGGCGCGCTACTTCGCCCAACATGCCCCAGACCTAGACTTCCGAGTCTGGCCCAACGCCGGAAACCTTCACGAGATCGAGTATCTGATCGCCTGGCAAGCGCCGGCCGAGTTGCTCGCTTCGCTGCCCCGGTTGAAGGTGCTGTTCTCCTCGGGCGCCGGCATCGACCACGTCGACTTCACCGCCGTCCCGGCGCATATCCCCATCGTGCGTATGGTGGAGCCTGGGATCATCAACGGGATGGTGGAGTACGTGAGTCTCGCTGTCCTTGCCCTTCATCGCGATTTGTTCGACTATGTCGCAGCGAAGACCGCGCGCACCTGGAACGCGCTCGAGGTGCCGCCTGCCTCGGCCCGCACCATCGGCGTCATGGGCATGGGTGTGCTCGGACTTGCCGTACTGAAACGGCTGGCCTCGTATGGCTTCAGGTTGCGTGGATGGAACCGATCTTCGCGCCAGTTGAAGGGCGTGGAGAGTTTCGCCGGTGATGATCAGTTGCAGTCTTTTCTCGAAAGCTGCGACGTCCTGATTTGCCTCTTGCCGCTCACTCCGGCCACCAAGGGCATCCTGGATCGCAAGCTCTTTGCCGCACTGCCTTCCGGCGCGGCATTGATCAATGTCGGCCGCGGTCCGCACCTCGTGGATGCGGATCTCGTCGAGGCACTGGATTCGGGGCGGCTCTCGCGTGCGATCCTCGACGTGACCGACCCCGAGCCGCTGCCGGCGGAACATCCCTTCTGGACCCATCCGCGTGTGTTCCTGACCCCCCACGTGGCGAGCATGACTCAGCCTGAGACAGCCGCACCCATCTTGCTCGAGAACCTTCGCCGCCACCAACGCGACGAGCCGCTCCTGAACGTCGTCGACCGGTCGCGTGGCTATTGAGCGCGTGTAGACGCGATCCTGAACCGGGCTTTGCCCTCCACCCCGGCGATGCGCGCGGCGCCGCCAGGATCTACATCCCTGGGGGAGCGGCTTGTCCTGCCTCAGGATGCGCCCCAACTCCCGCAAGTGAGCGGGCCGCAGAGCCCGGCCCTGAAACCTCTTGTGGCCTGCGCTGCGCTGGTGTCCTATCCCGCTGATACGTGAACAAAGTCGATGCAGCTTCTCAAGGATCGAGTCGGCGGTGGCGGTCCACTTGAAGGGCTGGCATTCGGTGTTGTAGGCAGCGACGAAGCGATCGATGCGTTGCACGAGTCTCAAGCGGCACGGCCTCGCCGATCTCACGCAGGAACGACAGGAACTCCTGATGCCGATGACGCGGCTTGCATGCCGCGAGCACCGCACCATTGAGCACCTTAAGAACCGCGAACAGCGTGCTCGTGCCATGGCACTTGTAGTCGTGGGTGAAGCCCTCGACATAGCCGAACCCCATCGGCAGCATGGGTTGCGTGCGCTCCAGCGCCTGGCACTGACTCTTCTCGTCCACGCAGATGAGCAACGCGTTGTCCGGTGGGCTCAGATACAGGCCGACCACATCGCGCAGCTTCTCGATGAAGAACGGGTCGTTGGACAGCTTGAATCTCTCGCTGCGGTGCGGCTGCAGGCCAAAGAGCTGGAAGTAGCGCTGCACACTGGTCTTGGAGATGCCGGTCTCGGCGGCTACCGTACGTACGCTCCAGTGCGTCCAGCCGTTGGCTGGCTTGGTGTGCAGAGTCGTCTTGATCAGATGCGCCACGCGTTCGTCGTCGATCGTGCGCGGCTGGCCCGGGCGCACGTCGTCGTACAGCCCGGCAATGCGCCGCTCGATGAACCGCGTGCGCCATTTGCCCACCGTCTGCTTGGTCATCTTCAGCCGTTCGGCAATCGCGCTATTCGGCTCGCCCTCGGCGCTGGCCAACACCAGACGTGCGCGATTGCCCGGCGCGGCAGGCAGCGAGCGGCTGCGCGCGAACGACTGCAACTGCATTCGCTCGTCATCACTCAACACCAGCTCTGCCTTCGGCCTGCCTGTTCTCATCGCGGTCCTCCGCTTTTTTCCCCGGTCCACGGCTTTGTTCCCCGTTGCCAACCGGCGTCGAAAAAAGATGTGGACGCCGTCCATTTGATTTGATATCGTTTGTGGACGGCGTACACAAAACGCCGGAAAACATCTCCACAACCCACTTCTTTTCTTCATCGACAGGACGACACCATGGCCACCAAGCAGATCTTCGTGAACCTCCCCGTCAAGAATCTCGACAAGACCAAGGCGTTCTTCGCCGCGCTGGGCTACACCTTCAACGAGCAGTTCACCGACGCCAATGCCGCGTGCATGGTCGTCCAGAAGGACAGCATCCACGTGATGCTGCTGGTCGAGGAGTTCTTCAAGACCTTCACNACCAAGAGCATCACCGACACCGCCAAGAGCACCGAAGTGCTNCTGTGCCTCTCGTGCGAGAGCCGCGCCGAGGTCGACGAACTNGTNGCCAAGGCCAAGGCCGCCGGCGGCACCACGCCGACCGAGCCGAAGGACTACGGCTTCATGTACGGCCACGGCTTCCAGGACNTCGACGGCCACCTGTGGGAGCTGGTCTACATGGACCCGAACGCCGANATGCCGAAGCAGTAAGGCGCCGGCAGGCCGCCGGAAGAGAAGGACGACCGATGCCCATCGTTCCATACGCGCTCTTCACCGTTGCACGCAAGGCACCTACCNNNAGGCGGCGGCGCCCCGATATTCCAGGCACNGGCGCGGCATCATCGGCCGCGNCCCACCTGGAAAGGATTAGCAGCGCCATGACCGGCAACAACAGCAAGAGCCCCATCGTGCGGATCGCCCCCCTGGGCTTTCCGTGGCAGACGATCGACCCGTTNCTCTTCTGCGTCTANCACGACGACGCCTACCCCAAGGCCAACGGCCGCATGGGCCCCGAGGCCTCGCTGGCCGGCCGCCAGATNGGCCAGGACTTCAGCCGCAAGGACGGCTGGAGCATGTACCACGGCGAGACGGTGCCGGGCTTTCCCTCGCACCCGCACCGCGGCTTCGAGACCGTGACCAT
>JGI25159J45721_1001237_pt1 | contig 10779 bp, 8 predicted proteins | sample AraplaMF_Cvi_mLB_FD_45721 | JGI IMG/M metagenome (IMG submission 45721)
CCGACGGAGGTCGATCTGCCATCGGCCGTTGCCGGGTAGGGGCCGCCGTGCACCATGGCGGGCGATACTTCCACGCCGGTTCCGAAGCCGTTCACGAGCAGGCGTCCGGCAAGCATTTCCAGCTTTGGAACGAGGCGCTTGGCGTCCTGTTCGTCTTCGCTCGTAATGTGCAGGGCAACGGTCAGCTGGCCTTCGAGGCCGTCGAGGACGCGCTCGAGTTCGGCGAGATCACGGCAGCGCACGATAAGGCCGGCTGCTCCGAAGACCTCGTCCTGTAGCTCGTGATGCGCAAGGAATGCTGCAGCCGTCGTCTCGAAGAGAGCGGCCGTGCCTTCGAATTCGCTGCCGGGCTTGCCATTGGCAACGAGCCGGACTTCGGGATGTTTTTCCAGCCGGGCAACGCCATCGCAGAACGCCTTGGCGATGGAACCTGTCAGCATCGTCTGGGCGCCGACATCGGGCAGAAGCTCCCGCGCCTTGGCAATGAACGTGTCCAGGCCTTCGCTGTCGACGGCGAGAATGAGGCCGGGATTGGTGCAGAACTGCCCGGCACCGANGACAAGCGAGCCTACGAAAGCCGTTGCGATCTCCGCCGCGCGGGTTTTCAGCGCGTTGGGGAAGAAGATGACCGGGTTGATGCTGCTCATTTCGGCATAGACCGGGATCGGCTGCTTGCGCTCGGAAGAGATCTTCATCAGCGCAGTGCCGCCGCGGCGCGAGCCCGTGAAGCCGACGGCGCGGATTCTGGCATCGGCCACCAGTTTCTGACCGACTTCGAAGCCGGTATCGAAGAGGAGCGCAAACGTGCCGGCATGCAGACCAGCCTTGGCAACGGCTCGCTGAACGGCGCGGCCGACCAGTTCCGATGTGCCCGGGTGAGCGGAATGCGCCTTGACGACGACCGGGCATCCCGCTGCGAGCGCAGATGCCGTGTCACCGCCGGCGACGGAGAAGGCGAGCGGAAAGTTCGATGCGCCGAAAACCGCGACAGGTCCCAGAGGAACGTTGCGCAGGCGCAGGTCAGGCTTCGGAACCGGCTTGCGGGAGGGATCCGCGCCGTCGAAGCGAAGCTCCTGGAAGCGGCCTTCGCGCACCTCTTTCGCAAATAGCCGAAGCTGTCCCATCGTGCGGCCGCGCTCGCCCTCGAGACGTCCGCGCGGAAGTCCGGTTTCCGCCATTGCCCGCACGATCAGCTCGTCGCCGATGGCCTCGATCTCGCTGGCGATGGTTTCAAGAAAGGCAGCCCGTGTTTCGAGATCGGTTTCCCGGTAGGAAGCGAAGGCCTCCCATGCAAGCCTGGTCGCCTCTTCGACGTCTTCGGCGGAGGCGCCACCGAAAGAGACGGGCAGCGCCGTCCCCGTGGCTGCTTCGACACCGTAGAGCTCGCCGCGCGTGCCGCGCTTCTCCGATCCCGCGACGAGCAGGCTTCCATTGATAGTCATGACGGATTTCCTTTCAAACAGATTCGAGCGACGTATATAGGCGTTCGTCTTCTCAATTTCACGACATCTTTCCCGATATCGCATCGAAGATGGAGATCTCCGGCAAAGACTTGGTTGCGTCTCGACAAGGGCTGGGCGCGAGCTTGCGGAAAAGCAATCGTATGCCGAAATGCCGCCCCTTTTTTACGCTCATTCTCGCTCGGGATTAATCGAGGGGGCTCCATGAAACACGCATCCGTTGTCTGTGCGGCAATTACCGCAGTACTGCTCTCCACAACCGCATTTGCCCAAACCGGGACGATCAAGTCGATCCGGCTGTCGTCAGGCGGAGTTGCCGAATATGTGCGCAGTCTCAATGTCGGAGAGGACGGCAATGCTGTCATCGACGTGCCGACAGATCAGATGGATGACTTTCTCAAGACCCTCGTCGTATCGGGGCCTGCGCCCGTAAAGGGCCTTTCGACCACCGGCCCAGACATGGTGGACGAAACATTCAAGGTGCTTCCGATCAAGCCGCAGGATCTGGATTCGGCGGCGGGNGTGTTACGGTCTCTCAGAGGAGCGGCTGTCTCTGCGAACGGAGTGAAGGGCCGCATNGTCGGAGTAGAGCCTGCGAGCGAGAAGCAACGCGCACGGCTGATCGTGATGCTGGACAGCGGCGCCTTCGACGTTGCCGAGATCGGTGGCGCCATGGCCTACAAGCTCGACGATCCCAAAGACGCCGAGATGATTTCCCGAGCCGCNGAACTGTTGTCGAGTGACGGCGTGCAGGGAANNCGNGCNGTCACCATNGCGCTCGAAGGCAAGNCNTCGGCGGCCNTAGATATCTCCTATGTCGTGGCNGCCCCGCTCTGGAAGCCGTCCTACAGGATCATTGTTGACGCCAANGGCAAAGCGCGGTTGCANGCNTGGGCAGTCCTTGAGAATGCGTCCGGCGAGGATTGGCACGGGGTTTCCATTTCTCTGACGTCCGGCAAGCCCGTGACGCTTCGCCAGNGACTGTATGCCAGAGCATGGCCATCACGCCCGGAAGTGGATTTCGCCTATCTGGACCTTGGAGGCGCCAAACGTAGCAAGTTTGGAGGCGCGCTGGCGAACAAGCCGCTGGCTGAGGCTCCTGCTCCAGTTGAGGCTGCTCCAGCCGCTACCATCGGTGCGACTGCCGACGAGGGCGACGTGGTCGCAAACTTCGATCTTCCCGGCGTATACGACCTGAAGAANGGTGAGACGATTTCCGTGCCNATCTTGGATCGCGAGATCAAGGCAGAGTTCGTCGCTCTCTATCGCGATGGTGCGCAACATCCGGATGCAGCCCTCGTGCTCACCAACGACACGGGGACTTCGCTACCGCCGGCGGTGGCGGCAGTCTATGACGACAAAGGGCGTTATGTCGGCGACGCACGCATAGGGAATGTGAAGCCGGGCGGCGTGGAAAAGGCGACGTTTGCCGCCGATCAGAAGATCGAGCAGGAAGTGGCAAGTGCCATATCCAGTTCCTTTCGAACTGTCATCGTAAAGGACGGTTATCTCGAGGCCACACTGGAGCGACGGCTGCGAAAGACCTTCTCCGTCTGGGGCGCTGATGCCGACAGGACGTTTGTCGCGGAAGACCCGGGCATGGCAGGATGGGAACTGGTTAAGTCCGAAGGCGTGGAAGAGACACCGCAAGGTGCGCGGGCAACTGTGATCGTCCCTGCGGGCAAGAAGGTTTCGACGACCATCGAATGGCGCATGGCCGAGAGCGAGACGCAGGCGATTGCCGATATCGATGACACTGTGATCCTGCAATGGCTCGATGAAGGGCCGTCTCCGGAAATCGCCTCGAAACTTCAGGGCCTTGTGACAGCAAGGAAGGCACAAAAGGAAGCGGAGAGGGACCTGGCTACGGTCATGCAGGCAATTGAAGACGCAACGTCGGAATCCTCACGGATTTCAGGCCTGCTTTCCTCTGTCGGTGACACACCGCTCAAGCAGCAGTTCCTTCAGGACCTGACGGAACAGGAGAGGTCGATCAAGGCGTTGCGGGCGCAAAGGGACGAGGCGCGAGATCGGCTTGAAAAGCTTCGCAAGGAGCTCGGGGAAGCAATAGCTCGTCTCTAGATCGGCTGGGCACGAGTTGGGCGCCAATTCCTGCTGCCGCCGACGGCACTATCAGCGTCGGTGAGGCATCGCTTGCGGATCTCAGACCTCGACTTTGCCGTTTTCTTCACCGTCCCAATATTGGATCGAACGTGCCGCAACCTTGATCAAGGCAAGCCCAGGCGTCTGGGTGCCCTCGGGAAACCATCGCTCCAGTCCCTTGACCCAATGTCGCTCGAATTCCGAGACGTCCTCGATGAGCGACGCGTTACCATCGATCGCGATGAATATGCCCGGTTTGCCGAGCAGATGCGGCGGCGCGGTGAAGGTCAGCTGCACCGCGTTGTCCTTCCGAATGTCAGATATCTTGCGGGTATCCGCATAGGAAAAGAACCAGGAATCTCCGTCATATTCGACGTCGCCATTGTTGCTCATCGGCCGAGTGCTGATCCGGTTCGAGGCTCCACGTGTCGAAAACATGCAGAAATCCAGCTTNTTCAGATGCTTCGACAGCTCTTCTTTTGTCATTGATGCCATGGTGGTTCTCCAATCCAGGTGAAAACAACCGGCGATGATCGAAGTTCCATGGAATATGCGGCCCGCTTGAACGCCCGATGCCATGGGTCTGTACGGCGCCTCTGGCGCCGATACACCGAGTGAAACAGCGGATTCATCGGGATCCAGGAAAACTAAGCTTGCTCACGGAGGCGAGGCCTTGGAGCCAGCATCGCGAAATACTCGCCTTACTTAATCGGGCTGCACAGGCCTGATCGTATCAACCGAGATTTCGCCTTCAATCACACCTCGTACGACATCCGTGCGATTTCGATCGATCTCGACGACCGTGTAAAGCTTGTCGTCGCGAAATGCGCTCGCATGCGTCGTGGTGACATCGTCAGCAGGTGCCGCATCGACTTCCATGAAGTCGAGCTCGCGCCCGGCCGCCACGATCCGGGCATCACCCGCCGTTCTCGCTGCGACCACCACGACGCCGTGGCCCGGCGAATTTTCCCATCTCGGATCATCTGCCGCCGCGATCGGTTCAAGTCGATAGATACCAAGGGGCTCGCCTGCCGGGAGGGTTGAACTTTCCGCCGCCGCGTCCGCGATCTGCGCCTTGCTTTCGACCGAACGCCCAAACGTGTTCGGATTTGTGGCGTTGTTGATCTCGTCGTTTCCTGTTCGTGACACGTTAGACATGTCGTCCTCCATCCGTTGCGAACATAACGATGGTGCGATCCGACTGTTCCGCGATTGACGAAAGGAACTTGTGCCGTCACGAGTTTCTCATTTCATGATCGACCGACAGGCGGACCAATTTGCAAAAACTGCCGCCTGCAGGTTTCACCAGGAGAGTGATTTGTTTCGGGGGGGCTCATCGGGCCTGCGTGGGCTCCGATGCGATGAGCTGTTCAGCCGGGCGAGTATGGGATGGCTGCGGATCCGCAATGCACAGCCATCCCATTTGAGCAAGCGCTCCCTCGTCGAACGCTTGCAGCCGGCCCCCGCCAGTCACCGAAATGTTAGCAACGCCTAAAGCGTCCCCGCTAGTGCGTGAATGCAACACTTCATGAAAGGTTTCCGGCGAAGTGACGGCGGACCACCGTCACCATTGATCGGCTAGTGGACTCTTTCGCCTCCGGCGGCTCAGAGCGCGGAAAAATGCGCCTTGATCAGTTCGTGATCGGAGATTGCTCCTCCGTCTGCGTCGACGGCAGCAACAGTCACGGCGTCGCTTGCCGAAAGGCCGCGGGTAAACAGCCAGTCGAGGCGAGCAAAAGGAGGCTGTGGCGTTCCGTCGGGGCGCGTGCGCTGCGTGAGCGCGAAGTCGTTGGCAGTCTCCCAGTGATAGCCGGCCTCTGCGAGGAGACCGAAAAGCGGTTCGTGCGCTTCGGGTTCACGCGACCCCTCGGGAAGGATATTGGTGTTGAAATCACCCCCCACAACGACGGGCAAGCCATCGGCGAGCTTTTCAACGGCGGCGATCAGCCTCTTTGTCTGCATTGCCCGATCCGCAATGTCGGTCTTGCTTTCCAGATGCACGCTGACTGCAAGGATCGGCCCGAATGCGGTTTCGATTTTGGCCGCGATTGCCATGCGGCCGCCGATCCGACCCTGCCCGTCCTTTGCATCCGTCCACCATGTGCCGCAGTCATCGAGATGGATCAATGCCGCATCAAGCAACGGCAAACGGGAGAGCAGCGCATTGCCGTGGAAGCCGACGGCATTCGTCTCGCCCTTATGCCATTCGCGCTCACGGGAATCGCCGAGACCAAGCTCCACGAACTCCACGCCAAAAGCATAGGACATGCCGAGATCGCGGGCGAGGTCGGCAACAGTGTGCCGGTTGCCGGCGCGCGCCATGCCGAGATCAGCCTCCGTGAGCAACAGGATATCGGCGACGCTCTGGCGGACGAGTTCCACCGAAGGCGCATGATATTTCAGCCGTTCGGCGTTCCAAGCGGCGACGACGAGACCGTTTCCGATGCTGGCTTCGCTGGCAGTCCGTACGACTTCGATCGTCGAAAGCGCCGGCAGGGTCGCTGCAAGCCGGTCATGCTTGGCCTGTGTCAGTTCGGCAGAACGCGCCTCATCGAAGAACGTGGCTGGGGGTACGGCAAGCGCCTCTACGGCGACCGCAACCAGGTTGCGGTCGCCGCTGGCGAGATCAAGAAAGCTCTTCATCTGCATCAGCTCAGGCGTTAACGGTCACGGCGTTGCTTCTTGCCGGCGCGACGAGCACTTTGCCGGTCTCAGCCGAGTAGAGATGGATCGAATCCTGATCGATCGCAATNCCGATNCGATCGCCGGTCTTCAGCGAGACCGAACCGGTCATGGCGACAGCAAAGGGCAGGCCATCGAAATCGGCATGGACAATCCGGCTGGCGCCCAGTTCTTCGATGAAGTCGGCGGTCGCAACGAGTGCACCCGGCGCGTCCGGGGAGACGAGGCGAGCGGCTTCGGCGCGCACGCCGAGAACAACGCGCTGGCCGGCAAGCTGTTTGCCGCGCTCAGCGGGAAGCGTCACGGTGCGGCCTTCGTCATAAATGAACACGCCTGTTTCGTTGACGCGGCCTTCCAGCAGGTTCATTGCCGGCGTGCCGACGAAGCCGGCAACGAAGCGGCTTGCCGGATAGTGATAGACCTCTTCCGGCGTGCCGACCTGTTCGACATTGCCGGCATTCATGACGATGATGCGGTCGGCAAGTGTCATGGCCTCGTTCTGGTCGTGTGTCACGAAGATCGAGGTTGCGCCGAGGCGGCGATGCAGGCGGCGGATTTCCGCACGCATGGCGATACGCAGCTTGGCATCGAGGTTCGACAGCGGCTCGTCGAAAAGAAAGACCTTCGGCTCGCGGATCATGGCGCGGCCCATGGCGACGCGCTGGCGCTGACCGCCCGAGAGAGCGGCCGGGCGGCGCTCGAGGAAGGGCTCGAGGCTGAGCGCCTTGGCAACGTCCGCGATCCGGCGGTCACGCTCGGCCTTCGGCACACCGGCGACCTTGAGTGCATAACCGATGTTTTCGGCGACGCTCATGTGCGGATAAAGCGCATAATTCTGGAAGACCATCGCGCAGCCGCGTTCACGTGGCTCGAGTTGGTTGACCACGCGNCNGTCGATGGCGATTTCGCCACCGGTAATTTCTTCCAGGCCGGCGACCATGCGCAGCAGCGTGGACTTGCCGCAGCCGGANGGNCCGAGGATGACGATGAATTCGCCCGACTGGATTTCGAGATCGACGCCATGAACGACGGCGTGCTTGCCATAGTTCTTTTTCACGCCACGGATGGAGATCGGTGCCAAGGTTCTGTTCCTTTCACTTCTCGGTGGAGATAAGGCCGCGCACGAACCAACGCTGCATCAGGATGACGAGGATCAGCGGCGGCGACATGATGATCAATGTTCCGGCCATCGCGACGTTCCAGTCGGGCAGGCCGAATTCGGAGGGAATGAGGGTCTTGAGCTGGGTCACGGCGATGCCGAACTTTGGGTCGGTCGTGATCAGCAGCGGCCACAGATACTGGTTCCAGGCCCAGACGAACATGATCGTGAAGAGCGCGATCATGTTCGGGCGCGACAGCGGTAGCAACACGTCCCAGAAGAAGCGGACCGGACCGGAACCGTCCATCTTCGATGCCTCGGCAAGCTCGTCCGGCACCGTCAGGTAGAACTGGCGGTAGAGGAAAGTGCCGGTTGCGGTGGCGACCATCGGCAGCACGAGGCCCGGATAGGAGTTCAGCAGACCCCATTCGAGCTTGATCTGGATGCCGGTGATCTGGGCGACCAGCCAGCTGATGCCAGTTACATCGAGGATCGTCTGGAACGGCTGAAGCGCGTTGGCGGCGATCGAATAGGTCGGCACGATACGCACTTCGAGCGGCAGCATCAGCGTGATGAAGATGATCCAGAAGATCAGATGACGGCCGGGGAAGCGGAAATAGACGATCGAGAAAGCTGCCATCGCGGAAAGAATGACCTTGCCGGCGCCGACGGTGGCAGCAAAGATGACGCTGTGGAAAAGCTTGTTGCCGAGATCGGCGCGAACCCAAGCGGTCTGCACGTTNTCCCAGAAATGGCTGCTCGGAACCAGCGGCAGCGGNACCCGGTTGACGGTTTCCAGATCAAGCGTCGATGCGACGATGACGATCAGGAAGGGCAGAAGGGCGATCACCATGCCCAATGCCAGCAGCGTGTAGCAGATAAAATTGAAGATTGGCGTGCGTTCGATCATGTTCGCGACCTCACTTGTAGTGCACGCGCCGCTCGATGAAGCGGAACTGGACGATGGTAAGGAGCATGACCAGACCCATCAGGATCATGGACTGAGCTGCGGCACCTGAATAATCGAGGCCCTTGAAGCCGTCGAAAAAGATCTTGTAGACCATGAGTTCGGTGGCACGCGCCGGACCACCCTGGGTCATCACGTCGACGATACCGAAGGAATCCTGGAAGCTTTCGGTGATGTTGATGACCAGAAGGAAGAACAGCGTCGGGGTGAGGAGCGGCAGCTGGATATCCCAGATCCGGCGCATCGGTCCGGAACCGTCCATGGCGGCAGCTTCGATCAGCGAGCGTGGAATGCCCTGAAGCGCCGATAGGAAGAAGATGAAGTTGTAGCCTATATATTTCCAAGAAAAGGCGACGATGACGGCGATCATCGCATCCTTGCCGTCGAAGGCAGGGTTCCAGAGGCCGGGCCAGACGTGATTGATGACCGACAGAAGGCCGGCTTCCGGTGCCAGGATGAAGCGGAAGGCAAGGCCGAGAGCGGGAGCGGCAATCGCATAGGGCCAGATGAAGACCGAGCGATAGATCTTGTGGCCGCGCAGTTCACGATCGGTCAGAAGCGCCAGTATGAGCGCCAGGCCCATGGCGATGGCGGTCGAGGCGAAGCCGAAGATCATGCTGCGGGTGATGGAGTCCCAATAGACTGGGTCCGAAAGCAGCTGCTTGAAATTGTCGAAACCGACCCAGGCATTGCCGCCGCCCCATGGCTGCTCGAGCGTGAACGCCCAATACAGCGCCTGCGCACTCGGCCAGTAGAAGAAGACGAAGATCAGCAACAGCATCGGAAATACGAAGAGAATGCCGGTCGTCGTCGAGGAGAAAGTGACGCGCTTTTCCATGAGTGGTCGTTTTCGCCCTGGTTAGGTTTTGGCGCGGACGGCGATCTTGCTGCCGCAGCCGGTAGAATTTACAAAGACGCACCCGGCGCGCCAGAAGCGGGCCGGGTGCGGCTCATATCAGTCGATTAAGGGAGCTGAACGCCCTTGTAGGTCTGCTGGAAGCGACGCAGNAGCTGGTTGCCGCGGTCGGCAGCAGAGTCGAGCGANGCCTGTACGTCGGCATTNTTGACGAAGATTGCCTGCAGGCCGTTNGCGATTTCGGTACGGACCTGGAGCAGGCCACCGAGACGGATGCCCTTGGCAGCCGTGTCGCCAGCCGGCGAAGCGGTCAGGCTCTGAATGGCAAGTTCGCGACCGGCATAAGGAGCCTTGTCGTAGAAGCCCTGCTTCTTCAGGTACTCGAAGCCCGAGTTACGAACCGGGATGTAGCCGGTAACGGTCGACCAGGTGAGGGCTTCTTCCGGCTTTGCGATAAAGTTGAAGAAGGAAGCGGCAGCCTTGTATTCGGCGTCCGAATGACCCTTCAGAACCCAGAGCGAAGCNCCNCCAACGTAGGAGCTGTGACGGCTTGCATCGCCATANGTCGGGAGCATGGAAACGCCCCAGTTCATGCCCTGCTTGGCNGTACGGCCGATGTTGCCATGGTCGCCAACGGAGGTCAGGATGACCTGGCAATCGCCAGCAGCGAAGGCTTCAACGAAGGTCTGGCCAACGGCCTTGTTCTTGATGACAGCTTCCTTGGCGTCGTACCAGCCCTTCAGGTCCTTGACGAAGTTCACAAGCATCGGGTTCTTGTTGAACACCAGTTCGCCGTCGAGGCCTTCGAAGCCGTTCTTCTTCGTAGCAATCGGTTCGCCGTTGACGGCTTCGAACTGCTCGATGAACTGCCAGACTTCGTTGTTGGATATGTCAAAGCCGAGCGGGCAAGCATAGCCTGCGTCCTTCAGAGCCTTGAAGTCTTCGCCAGCTTCCTTCCAGGTAGTGGGAGCATGGTCCTTGCCGATCTTGGCGAAGGCGTCCTTGTTCCAGTAGAGCAGAGCCGTAGAGGAGTTGAAGGGGAACGAGTACATCTCGCCCTTCGACGTTGCATAGTAGCCGGCGATGCCGGAGAAGTAGTCGTTCCAGTCAACATTGTAGCCCATATCCTTCATGAGCTTGTTGGCCGGGTAGTAGGCGCCCGAAAGCATGATGTCGAGCGTGCCGGCATCCGAAACCTGAGCGATGGTCGGCTGCTTGCCGGCGCGGAAAGCGGCGATCGTGTTCTGCAGCGAGGCGTCGTAAGAGCCCTGGCTGGTGCAGACGACTTCGAAGTCGTTCTGCGACTTGTTGAAACGGTCGCACTGTTCCTGAACGCGCGTAGCGATATCGCCTGAGTTGCCGAACCAGAAGTCGATCTTGGTCTTTTCGGCAGCAGCGGCGGGACCAGCAGCAACGAAAGCTGAAGCGAGTAGGGCGCCTACGGCGCCGAGAAGCTTGGCTTGCATGAGAACCCTCGAAAAATAGGACGCGCCCCCTCTTGAGCGCACGCCCTATTAACTGGTTCAATTTGCGGTAACCAATGAAGTTTCTATGACATGAATAGAGTAGAAAGTTTCTGTCACAAAATATTCATGTCCGAATTTTGTGAACT
>JGI25159J45721_1001241_pt1 | contig 10759 bp, 10 predicted proteins | sample AraplaMF_Cvi_mLB_FD_45721 | JGI IMG/M metagenome (IMG submission 45721)
CGTGAGCGCCGCGCGGCACGGCGCGCGCACCCTGATGGTGGAACGCTATGGCTTCCTGGGCGGCATGGGCACCGCGGGAGGTGTCACCAATTTCGCGGGCCTGTACGGCCGTAAAAACGGCCAGATGCGGCAAGTGGTGCGCGGAGTGGTCGACGACCTGCTGGAACGCATTGACGCGCTGGGCGGCCTGAACGCGCCGCAGGACGGCATGCAGGGCCGCATACGCGTGCGCTCCTATGACGTGTCGGCCTACAAATGCGCGGCCGACCAGTTGCTGGTGGCCACCGGCGTGCACATCCTCTTCCATGCCTGGGCTTCGGCCGTGGTGATGGAAGGTGATCGCATCAATGCATTGATGGTGGAAACCAAATCCGGCCGCCAGGCAATACGCGCTACGCGGTTTATCGACTGCTCGGGCGACGCCGATGTCGCGAACTTCGCGGGTGTACCGTTTGAACTCGGCGACGGCCAGGGCAGCGCGCTGTTTCCGTCCACCATGTTCCGCGTCGGCCATGTCGATGCGCCGCGCGCGCTGGCGGCGGTCGGCGAATTCAAGGCCATCAACACCCTGATGGCCGAGAGCCAGGCTCGGTATCCGGGCCGCTACCAATTCCCACGCGAAGGCGCGATCCTGCGCCCGCAGAAGAACCCAGCCGAATGGCGCGCCAACGTCACGCAGATCCGCAATGCGCAGGGAAAGGCCATGGACGCCACCGACGCGCGGCAGCTCAGCGAAGGCGAACTCGAGGGCCGACGCCAGGTCACCGAATACTTCCGCTTCCTGCGCGAGCAGGTGCCGGGCTTTGAAGATTCCGCCATCGTGGACATCGCGCCGCAGGTCGGCATACGCGAGACGCGCCGCATCAAGGGCGTGTATGCACTCAGCGGCGAAGACATCCTCTCGTCAGCCCGTTTTGACGACGCCATCGGTATCAATGCCTGGCCCATGGAGCTGCATGCCGACGGCCGCATCGAATGGCAGTTCCCGCGCAACATCGATGCGCCTGAAGGCTGCGCCTACAACGAACTGCCCTGGCGCATGCTGGTACCCCAGGGCATCACCAACCTGCTGGTAGCCGGGCGCTGCGCCTCCATGACGCACGAAGGCCAATCGGCCGCGCGTGCCAGCGGCGCCTGCTTTGTGATGGGCCAGGCGGCCGGTACCGCGGCAGCCATGCCGGGCGCGGACCGGGGCTTTGCCAAGACCGACGTGAAGCAGTTGCAGCGCCTGCTCGCGCAGGACGGCGTGTATTTCGACGACGGCAACGATGGCGGCGACAACAGCAACGGCGACCTTTAACCAGGAGACGGATACCCACCATGGACATGACGCCCCCTCCCCCCCACGGCCGGCCAGCGGCGCCCAACAGCGCCGGGCGCAAAGCTTTTTATGACGCCATTTCGGCGCACAGCATGACGCCGCTCTGGGAAGTGCTGCACGCGCTGGTACCGCCATCGCCGAACACGCCCTGCCAGCCGGCACTGTGGAAATACGCCGACGTGCATCCCTTCCTGATGCAGTCGGGGGAACTGATCACCGCCGAAGAAGCAGTGCGCCGTGTGCTGATCCTCGAGAATCCCGGTTTGCGCGGCCAGTCCTGCATCACGCAGTCGCTCTACGCGGGCCTGCAGGTCATCCTGCCCGGCGAAATCGCACCCAGCCATCGCCACACGCAAAGCGCGTTGCGCTTTGTCGTCGAAGGCCATGGCGCTTTCACCGCGGTTGACGGCGAGCGCACGCTGATGAAACCCGGCGACTTCATCATCACACCCAGCTGGACCTGGCACGACCACGGCCATGAAGGCCGCGTTGAAAGCGATGCCCCCGTGGTCTGGCTGGACGGCCTGGACATTCCCATGCTGCGCTTTTTTGACGCCGGCTTTGCCGAAAACGGCGGCGCCAAACAGCAGGAAGTCACCAAGCCCGTGGGCATCAGCAACCACCGCTACGGCGCCAACATGCTGCCGGTGCGGTACGACGCGCCCTTCGGCCAGACCTCGCCGATCTTCAGCTATCCCTACGAACGCACGCGGGAAACCCTGCACCAGCTGGAAACACATGCCGACATCGATGCCTGGGACGGCGTCAAGCTGCGCTATGTGAACCCGGCCACGGGCGGCTCGCCCATGCCCACCATGGCGACCTTCATGCAGCGCCTGCCGGCCGGCTTCACCGGCAAGCCCTGGCGGCAGACCGATGGCGCCGTGTTCAGCGTGGTCGAGGGCACGGGCTCGGTCGACATCACACGTGACGGCAAGACCCAGACCTTCGAATTCGGCCCACGCGACCATTTTGTGATTCCGTCGTGGCACACTGCGCAATGGCGTTCGGCGCAAGCTTGTGTGCTGTTCAGTTTTTCAGACCGCCCGGTGCACCAGGCCCTGGGCATACACAGAGAAGAAAGGTTGTCATGAGTTTTGTCATCACCCCGCCGCCCACGGTGTCTGTTTCCGTCGCTGGTACGCAAGATCGTTTTCCGGTGCACCGCATCTACTGCGTGGGCCGCAACTACGAAGAGCACGCCAAGGAGATGGGATTCACCGGCCGCGAGCCGCCCTTCTTCTTCCTGAAGCCCGCCGACGCCATCGTCGCGGTGGATGCCGGCAGCACCGGAACCATTCCCTATCCCAGCCTCACCAAAAACCTGCACCATGAGATCGAGCTGGTGGTGGCCATAGGCGCGGGCGGCAAAAATATCAAAGCCGCCGACGCGTACAAGCACATCTATGGTTATGCCGTGGGCCTGGACATGACGCGCCGCGACCTGCAGGGCGAAATGAAAAAACAGGGCCGTCCCTGGTGCATCGGCAAGGGCTACGACCACTCCGCGCCCATCGGCCCCATCACCCCTGCGGCCAAGGCTGGCGATGTGAACAACGCTGAAATCTACCTGCAGGTGGATGGCAAGGACCGCCAGCGCAGCAATGTCTCCAAGCTGATCTGGAACATCGCTGAAACCATTGAGCACCTGTCTGCCGCCTGGGAACTGCAGCCCGGCGACCTGATTTACACCGGCACGCCTGAAGGCGTGGCGGCAGTGGTGTCGGGCGACACCATGGTCGGCGGCGTGGCGGGCCTGGGCACCTTGACCGTTAAGGTCGCATAAGCAGCAACGCGGTGACACCAGGACAAACGGCCGCCTTGCGCGGCCGTTTTCCATTGCCACTTCGGGTAAGCCGCCTGACGCAATGGCGCCGCAATTCTGATAATCGGCCGATGTCCGGGGACTCCCCGATTTCCTGCCCTGTTTTTTGGAGGCCTTTTTGAAAATCCTTCAGTTCCTTGCAAAGCTCTGCGCCGTGCTGGCCGGCGTGCTGCTTACCGCCATTACCTTGATGACCTGCGCCAGCTTGATAGGCCGCAACCTGCTGGGCGTGACGCTGGTCGGCGATTTTGAGCTTACCGGCGTGGTCACCGGCGCGGCCATCGCGCTTTTCATGCCGTTCTGCCAAGTCCAGCGCGGCAACATCATCGTTGACTTTTTCACAGCCAAACTCAGCCCGGCATCCAACGACAAGCTGGACCGCTTCGGCGCGCTGCTGCTGGGGCTAGTCTTCGGCCTGCTGGCCTGGCGAACAGTGCTGGGCGGGCTCAATTCCTACACCACACATTCGGAAACCCAGATCCTGGGCTTCCCTGAATGGACGGTATACGCGGCCATGGTTCCACCATTCGTGCTGACCTGCGTGATCGGGTTTTACCAAGCCGTGTTCGGCTTCGATGGGGGTGGCAACGCGCCTGCCGCAGTGGACGCGCTGGAGGCGCACATATGAGCTCCATCACGCTCGCCCTGGTCATTTTCGGCATCATGCTGGTCTTCATGGCCATACGCGTGCCTATCGCGGTCGCCATGTTCGCGGCCGGCGCCATTGGCTATGTCATGCAAACCGGCTGGGGGCCGTTCTCCAGCTTTCTCAACACCCAGGCTTTCGCGCGCTTCGCCAGCTACGACCTGTCGGTGATTCCACTCTTCATCCTGATGGGGCATTTCGCGACACAGGGCGGCATCAGCCGAGCGCTCTTCAGCTTTGCGGCCGGCGTGATGGGGCGCTTCAAGGGTGGGCTGGCCATGGCGTCCATCCTCGCGTGCGCGGCTTTCGGCGCCATTTGTGGATCATCCGTCGCCACGGCGGCCACCATCACCGGCGTAGCGCTTCCCGAGATGAAGCGCCACGGCTATTCGGGCCGGCTGGCCACCGGCACGCTGGCGGCCGGAGGCACCCTGGGCATCTTGATCCCGCCTTCGGTGCCGCTGGTGATTTACGCCATCCTCACCGAGCAGAACATCGCCAAGCTGTTTGCCGCGGCCATGGTGCCCGGCATCATCGCGATGTTCGGCTACATGGTGGCCATCGCGATCTACGTGCGGCTGGTGCCCGGCCAGGCTCCCGAGGTGGAAGAGGACAGGCCGCCCATGACGCTGGCCTCGCTGCTGGGCATACTGCCCATCGCCATCATCTTCATGATCGTCTTCGGCGGCATCTACGGCGGGCTGTTCACGCCCACGGAAGGTGCCGCGGTCGGTGCGGCCGCCACCTTTGTGGCCGCCCTGCTCAAACGAGAGATCACCTGGGCCAAGTTCAAGCTGTGCTTTTATGCCACCGCAGAAAGCTCGGCCATGATCTTCCTGATCTTCATCGGCGCCGACCTGATGAACTCCGCGCTGGCGCTGACCCAGGTGCCCAACCAGCTCGCCGGCGTGGTCGGCGGCTGGGGCCTGTCGCCGCTGATGGTCGTCACGGCCATCCTGCTGTTTTACGTGGTGCTGGGTGCGGTGATGGACGAGCTGTCCATGCTGCTGCTGACCATACCGATCTTTTTCCCCATGGTCATGGGCCTGGATTTCGGCATGGCCAAGGAGTCCACCGCGATCTGGTTCGGCATCATGGTGCTGATGACGGTGGGCTTCGGCATGCTGGCGCCGCCTGTGGGGCTCAATGTCTACGTGGTCAACGGGCTGGCCAAGGACGTGCCCATCAGTGAGAGCTACAAAGGCGTCATGCCTTTCCTGATCAGCGACACCATTCGTACCACCCTGCTGCTGCTGTTCCCCGCCATATCGCTGTGGCTGGTGAAGTACATCGGCTAAGAGATGGCGGGTGATGGCTTTTTCCGCATAGGCTAGGGCATTTACCGCTTCTCAAGCCGACCTGATTACCTTAAGTTAGCCGCATCGTTCACAGGAGACAAGTTATGACCATGATTCAGCGACGAACCCTTCTTAAAACCGGCGCCGCCGCGGCCCTGGGCACGCCGGCCCTGTCGGCCATGGCCCAGCAGGCCGTGACCCTGAAGTTCCACACCTTCATGTCGCCCTCGTCCAACGTCTGGCTGGCCATGCACAAGCCCTGGATGGAAAAGGTCGAGAAAGAATCCGGCGGCCGCATCAAATTTGAAGGCTACCCCGCCATGCAGCTGGGCGGCACACCCGTTCAGCTCTACGACCAGGTCAAGGACGGTGTAGTCGACGTGGTCTGGACCTTGCCGGGCAACACCGCCGGCCGCTTCCCGCGCATCGAGGTGTTCGAGTTGCCCTTCATGATGTCCAATGCCGAAGCCACCTCCAAGGCCTATTGGGAATACGTGCAGACGGCCGCACCCGACGAATTCAAGGACACCCAGGTGCTGGCGCTGCAGGTGCACGGCCCCGGCGTGATCCACACGGTCGACAAGCCCGTCAAGTCCATCGCCGACATGCGCGGCCTCAAGCTGCGCGCACCCACCCGCCAGGTGACCAAGCTCATGGGCGTGCTGGGCGCGACGCCGGTCGGCATGCCGCTGCCGCAGATTCCCGACGCGCTGAGCAAGGGCACCATCAACGGCTGCGTGATCCCCTGGGAAGTCGTGCCTTCGGTCAAGGTCAATGAACTCACCAAGTTTCACGCCGAGTTCGACCCCGCCGGCGGCAGCCTCTACACCACCACCTTTGTGATGGCCATGAACAAGGCCAAGTACAACTCGCTGGCACCGGATCTCAAGAAGGTCATCGACAACAACTCCGGCATGGCCACCTCGGCCTGGCTGGGCAAGGTGCAACAGGGCAACGACGTACCCGGCCGCAAGACAGCCAGCGACCGCGGCAACACGATTTACACCGTGAGCGCGGCCGAGGCCCAGGAGTTCCGCCGCAAATCGCGCACGGTAGAAGTCGAATGGGTGGAAGACATGAACAAAAAGGGCTTTGACGGCAAGAAGCTGCTGGACACCGCGCGCAGCCTGATCGAAAAGTACACCAAGACGACCAAGGCCTGACGCTGGCGCGTTTCTGGCCCCCTTCGCAAAAAACCGGGTTCACACCCGGTTTTTTTTATGGCTTTCAACGCCTCGTCGATTTGCCCGTTCGCGAGCAGGGGATTACCCAAAGCAGTGCGCAGAAAATCCGCCTAGCACCTACATTCACACGCGCTCCGACACCATCCACAACATATTCATAACTCAAGGGGAATTTCATGTCGCGTCCTTTCACTTTCAAGAACCTCGTCCTCAGCGCCCTGCTGGCTGGTGCCGCGTTCAGCACCTTCGCCGCCGGTCCCATGGTCAAGACCCAGGCTCCCGGCTACTACCGCGTCATGCTCGGCGATTTTGAGGTGACCGCGCTGTCTGACGGCACGGTCAAGCTCCCCGTCAAAGACCTGCTGACGAACACAACGCCGGCCAAAGTGGGCGCGGCGCTGAAACGTTCGTTTTTGCCCGACGCGGTTGAAACCTCCGTCAATGCCTACCTCGTCAACACGGGCAGCAAGCTGGTGTTGATCGACACGGGCGCGTCCAGCCTGTTCGGCCCGACCCTGGGCAGCCTGCAGGCAAACCTCAAGGCCTCCGGCTACCAACCCGAGCAGGTCGATGAAATCTATATCACCCATATGCACCCCGACCACGTCGGCGGCCTCGTGGTGAACGGCGCTGTTGCGTTTCCCAATGCCACCGTCCGTGCGGACAAGGCGGACGCGGACTTCTGGCTTGACGAAGCGAAGATGAAAGCGGCGCCCAAGGAGTCGCAGGGCTTCTTCCAGGGCGCCATGGCGTCCATCAAACCCTATGCGGATGCAGGCAGGTTCAAGACCTTTGAAGGCACCACCGAACTGGTGCCGGGCGTAAAGGCCCAGGCCACCCACGGCCATACCGCCGGCCACAACGTGTATGTCGTGGAAAGCAAAGGTGAAAAGCTGGTGCTGTGGGGCGACCTGATGCATGTGGCGGCCGTCCAGTTCGACAACCCGGAAGTCACCATCAAGTTCGACTCGGAATCCCCTCTGGCCGCCAAAGAGCGCGCAAAAGCGTACGCGGATGCCGCGAAAAACGGCTATCTGGTCGGCTCCGCCCATATCGCCTTTCCTGGCCTGGGCCATGTGCGCAAGGCTGCCGGCAAGTCCTACGCCTGGGTTCCAGTCAACTACTCCTCCCTTAAGTAGTATCTCGGGCAGGGCGGGCACTGGATGCTATTGTTTCAATAGCAAACCAGGAAGCTGGCCATAGGCCCGGATGAGCCGGCCGTTGGGCGCAAAGCCGCTACACTCATCCGATGCACCGCCATCCCCTGAAACACTGCCGCGTCTGCGGCACCGCTGTGGCTTACAGGCTGCCGGACGACGGCGACACCAAGGAGCGCGCGGTCTGCCCGGCCTGCAACACCGTCCACTATGAGAACCCGCTCAATGTGGTGGGTACCGTGCCAAGCTGGGGTGAGGACGGCGCGCAGGTGCTGCTCTGCAAGCGCAACATCGAGCCGCGCTGGGGCAAGTGGACATTGCCCGCCGGCTTCATGGAACTGGGCGAAACGACCTCCGAAGGCGCGGCGCGCGAAACCGACGAAGAGGCCGGCGCACAGTTTGAAATGCAGGGGCTTTTCACGGTGATGAATGTGGTGCGCGTCGGGCAGGTGCACCTGTTCTACCGGGCGCGCCTGCTCAGCACCGAATTCAATCCGGGCCACGAAACCATTGAGGCCCGGCTGTTCACCGAGGCCGAAATACCCTGGGACGAGATTGCTTTCAAGACCGTCAAGGAAACTCTCGAGCATTATTTTGAAGACAGGCGCAAGGGTGCCTTCGGCATCCACACCAGCGATATCGCCTAGGCACCGGCTGACGGCACGGCAGTCCCCGGTAGAATTTCCCGGATTCCCGCCAATGCCTCTCAAGGTCCTGGCTTGAGCCCGGCCTTCGCGCCAGCCTGTTTTCTCTCACCCTCCAACACTTCCCTGAATCCATGTTCAATACCGCGATTTTTTTCCGCATTGCCGACGACTTTGTGTTGCCACCACTGGAGGTGCTTGAGGAAATTTTCCAATCCCAGCGTTTTGCTCCCTGCGGCGCGACCGAGGCCGAGTCCAGCGGCTGGGTGCCGCCGCGTGGCAACAAGAGCACCGTGCTGCTCGAAAGCGTCGGCCGGTCGCTGATTGCCAGGCTGTGCACCGAGCGCCGGCCCGTTCCCTCTTCGGCCATCAAGGCCGCGGTGGAAGAACGCATAGAGAAATACAAGGCAGAAACCGGCCGCGAACGCGTGGGCGCCAAGATCAAAAAAGAGTTCAAGCAGGAAGCCCTGCTAGACCTGCTGCCGCGTGCTTTTACCAAGCGATCGACCACCACCTTGTGGATAGACCCGGTGAACAGATTCCTTGTGGTCGATGCCGGCAACCTCACCGGCGCCGACAAGGTCATCAGCTACCTGGTGGAGGCGCTCAGTGAAGTCCCTGGCGCCCTGCCCGGCCTCAAGGCCAGCCCGGTCCAGACGCAGATGTCGGCCGCCGCCGCGATGTCCCACTGGCTGTCGACCCGCGAAGCGCCCTACAACTTCACGGTGGATCGCGACTGCGAACTGAAGACCCCCGACGACCAGAAAGCAACCGTCCGCTATGCGCGCCATACCCTCGACATCGATGAAGTGGCCCAGCACATTGCCTCCGGCAAGATGCCTACCCAGCTCGCCATGACCTGGAACGAGCGCGTGTCATTTGTGCTGACCGAAACCGCGCAACTCAAAAAACTCAAGCTGCTCGATGTGGTGCTGGACGGCGTGCAGGAAAACGGCAAGGACGACGATGGCTTTGACACGGACGCGGCCATCATCACCGGCGAGTTGTCCTCGCTGATTCCGGATGTGCTGGATGCGCTGGGCGGTGAACTCGGCGAGGGCGAGGCCGCTTCCGGATCGGAAGTGGCGGCCCCGCCTGAACTCGTGTCCGAGCCCGCCTGAGCACCCAGGGTTTTCCGGGAGTTGAAATCCTGCGGCGTTGGCGCCAACTGACCGGGTAGCCGCGCGAGTTCTTTGTGTGGCAGCATCCTTCGCACAAGGTCATGAACACCATGGTGAAAGCCCAGCACATCGGGATCGTCGGCTGCTCCGCGGAAGGCGCGGCGCTTTGTTACCAGACCATTTGCACCGAAGGCGCCAAGCTGCTTGGTCCGCACGGCCATCCTGAGGTGACACTGCACACGCCCTCGCTCGCCGACTACATGGCCTGCATCTACCAGGACGACTGGCACGGCGTCGGCGACATCATGCTGGCCTCGGCCCACAAGCTCGCGGCGGCGGGCGCCGATTTCCTGGTCTGCCCCGACAACACCATCCACCAAGCCTTTGCCCATGTGCAGGCGCGTTCGCCCCTGCCCTGGCTACATATTGCCGAAGTCGTCGCCGAGGAGGCCGCGCAGCGCAGATTTTCACGCCTGGGCCTCACGGGCACCCGTTGGCTGGTAGGCAGTGAGGTCTATCCGGAAAAGCTTCGCGCACGCGGGCTGGACTATCTGCGGCCCACCGATGCCGAACGCGATGAGATCAACCGCATCATCATGGACGAGCTGGTCTACGGCGTGTTCAAACCCGAGGCGACCCGCTATTTCCAGCAGGTCATCACGCGCATGAAGGGTACAGGATGCGACGCCGTTGTGCTGGGCTGTACCGAAATACCGCTGATCATGAGCGATGCCAATTCGCCCTTACCGACGCTGGACTCGACGCGCCTGCTGGCGCGGGCTGCACTCCGGCGGGCAGTGCAAGGCGCGGCCACAACGGCCTGATCGTGCAGAAACAAAAAAAGCCGGCTAGCAAACGCTAACCGGCTTTTTCTTTGGTTGTAATGGTCGGTGTGAAAGGATTCGAACCTTCGACCCCTTGCACCCCATGCAAGTGCGCTACCAGGCTGCGCCACACACCGACAAGCCTCACATTATAACCTGCTCGAGACGCTTCTCAGTGGTTGTTGCCCAGGAGATCGCGAATTTCGAACAACTCGCGGCGCACCAGCTGCAGCCTTTGCTGCGCGGCGGCCCCAGTCGGCAGATCGGAGCCTTCGGGCTCGCTGTCTTCGAAGTCGGCGTGGTCGGTAGAGTCCTCAAAATCTTCGAGCAGTGAATCGCCGCCTTCCAGCACTTCAACGCCGTCGAGCATGACCTCGCCGTTGCGGCGCTTGTCGCGTTCGATCTGGACGATTTCCTGCAGTTTGTTGCGTGCGCCGCTGATCGTGAAGCCCTGGTCATAGAGCAGATCACGGATGCGCCGGATCATGAGCACCTCATGGTGCTGGTAGTAGCGCCGGTTGCCACGCCTTTTCATCGGGCGCAGCTGCGTAAACTCTTGCTCCCAATAACGGAGCACATGAGGTTTGACGCCGCACAAATCACTGACCTCACCAATGGTGAAATAGCGTTTCGCCGGAATGGGTGGAAGAGTTTTCTCCAATTAAATCAATGCGCTAAGGAGGAAACCTCCAAATCTACTCTAAGTCGAAAGTTAGCGCAAAGAGTTGCTTGGCTTTTT
>JGI25159J45721_1001249_pt1 | contig 10716 bp, 18 predicted proteins | sample AraplaMF_Cvi_mLB_FD_45721 | JGI IMG/M metagenome (IMG submission 45721)
ACCTGTCGCTGGCGTATATGTGGCTGCTGCAGCGCCTGGGCCCCGAGGAGCGCGCCGCCTTCCTGCTGCGCCAGGTGTTCGACTACGACTACAACGAGGTGGCCGAGCAACTGGGCAAATCGGAAGCGGCCTGCCGCCAGATGGTGAGCCGGGCCGGCGAGCGCGTGCAGCAGGGCCAGTCGCGCTTCGACATCCCGGCCGACACGCACCGCCAGCTGCTGCAGCGCTTCGTGGAAGCCTCGGCCAGCGGCGACAAGGCTGCGGTGCGGGCCTTGCTGGCGGAAGACCTGGAACTGGTCGGCGACGGCGGCGGCAAGGTCAAGTCCTTCGGCATCGTCATTACCGATCCGGACAAGATCGCCGCGCTGTACGCGGGCATGCACAAGCTGGGCGCCATCGAATACCGCGCGGCCATGGTCAACGGCGAGCCCGGCCTGCTGCGCTTCGTGGACGGCCAGCTGGAGTCGGCACAAGGCTTTGCCACCGACGGCCAGCGCATCACCGGCATCTACGTGGTGCGCAACCCCGACAAGTTGGCGCATATTCTTCACTGACGTTGGCAGGCAGGCACGCTGCAGGGAGCCCGGACATGTTGAGCGAAACGAGCGAGCATGGCGTGCAGGTCGGGATGGCGGACTTGCTGCGTGCCATACAATACCTGCCGGTCGGCCTGTCCATCATCGACCGCGACCTGCAGTTCCGCTTCTGGAACGAGACATTCTGCCAATGCCTGGATTTCCCGGACAGCCTGATGCAGCCGGGGGTGCTGCTGGAGGACCTGTTCCGCTTCAATGCCCTGCGCGGCGAATTCGGGCCGGGCGATGCGGAAGCCCAGGTGCGCGAGCGCATCAACCTGGCGCGCCAGTTCGTGCCGCACCGTTTCCGGCGCACGCGCGCCAATGGCACGGTCCTGCAGGTGACCGGGCGCCCCATGAGCGACGAACAGGGTCGGGTCATGGGTTTTGTCACGATCTATGAAGACGTCACCACCGAGGCGCGCCAGCAGCAGGAGCTGGAGCAGGTGCACCAGAAGCTGCTGTCGGCCTATGAAGACTTGCGGCGCGCCCAGCATGACAACAGCGCGCTGGAAAAGGACCGCTCCAAATACTACCAGCTGGCGGTGCGCGATGCGGTGACCGGCCTGTACACGCGCCACTATATGGAAGATGCCGCCGCCCGCCTGCTGCAGCAGCACGAGCGCGACCCGGCCGAGCGGGTCGGCCTGCTGGTGTTCGATGTCGACCGGTTCAAGCAAATCAATGACAACCATGGCCACCTGGTCGGCGACCTGGTGCTGCAACGCATCGGCAGCCTGCTCAACAGCCACACGCGCCGCATCGACATTGCCGTGCGCAACGGCGGCGACGAATTTGCCGTGTTCCTGCCCAAGCTCGACCTCCAGCACAGCCTGCAGTTCGCCGAGCGGCTACGCAGCGAAGTGCGCGCCTTGCGCTTCGATGGCGCGCTGTCGGCCATGGAAGTCTCGATCAGCGCCGGCGTGGCTGAGCACCAGCCTGGCGAAGCGCTGGGCGAGCTGCTGCAGCGCGCCGATGCCGCCCTGTATGCCGCCAAACGGGCAGGGCGCGACCGGGTATGCACATTCCCCGCTCAGCCGGCAGGGATGAGTTCACTTCATTCTGACTTGACGTGACACATGGGGCCGACCATAGGCAGTTTCCGCCCCTTTGCGGACCCTCGCGCTAAATATCCGATCCACCCTTGATTATAGAATCACTTATGCGCGGAGGTATTCTTTGCACGAATCATTGAGCTGGACAGCTTGTTTCATGGCGCCTTTAACAGCGCTGCTTTCATTTGCTGAAAGCTTACGCCAACCGAAATAGCAATACTCTCCACCGGGATTGTAATGGATAGACAAAAGGCCATTGATCTCACCATCGACTTCTTCCATTAATAGCTCCAGATGAGCCTCTGTGGATGTGTTTGCGCAGACGTATTTGATGCCATCGACATTTGCGATGCCGCACCAGGAAACTTCTTCCCAAATCAAAAAAACCTTTGGTGGTCTTTTGGTCGTGTCTAAGCATTCTTCAAGAGCCCAATTTCCAGAAGTAGCTCTTATTTTCGGAAGCAGCGGCTCACAAGCGATTACTTCGAATTCGTAGCGATATTGATGGGCACGGAGCTTCGATGGATGGCCTGCCCGTACAGTCAAAATGAAGCTCTTTGCAATCTCGGACGGCGCTTCGCTCCAACCGTTTATTGCGGTATATGGTGGCTGCCAAAGAACATACACGACTTCGCCAACAGGCAAATCATCGGAATAGAAAAATGCGTGCGCCTGTTGCCCAATCTTTGGCAAAATCGAACGCAAACTGATTTCCGCGGAATAATCGATTCCTGGGATTTGTGGCCACGACTCTGGGCAAAATACTCTCATTTGTTGGATCGCTAAAAGTGGCAGAGAATGGTTCTGGCCGACTTGAGCCATCACTCTTCAACCTTCCACAGGGCGAGATCATCAACCGGTCGTGGAAGTCGCCCTTCAAGCCACTCCGCAGTGGTCATCGGCGTAAATTCTTTATCTGAGCATTCAATTACCCACGACAAATAGTCTCTTGGCCCGCCATTCATGTACGGAGGCGGCGACACGGGAATAAATGACGTCGGAAGACGCTCGTCTATCGACACGTAATTCAGTACGTGCCCCATTTCCTGTACAACTTGCCAGGCCAGCGGATGATCAATGTCAATTGCAAATTTTATCCACCAGCTTCCATCATCCTCAAGGCCGGTACCAAATGGTTGCACGATTGCGGGGACTCTAGCGAGAAAGCTCTTCAGGGTTTGGAAGGCTAATTCTTTATCCATCTAATTCCTTATTTCTGTTCTTATGGTGACGTCCGTTGTTGGCCGGTTGTGACTACTCGGGCTCACGCAAAATTGCGCTCGGCCTTTGGGCACTATTTTTCGCCGTGCAGCTACTCTTCGAATCGCAATACAGGTTTATCCAACGCACTCATATATTGACGGCAGTTTTCGCGCAGCTCTTCCAAAGTTCCAGCGGCAGGAAAAGTTGGTACAGCACTGTACCCCTCGACTGTTCCGTCTTCCCTATAGTAGACCTCATAGATAGAGAGCTCATCATTGCGGCTCATAACTCGATAATTCCAGGACATTTAATCTCTAATCATCAATTTTCTGCCATTTTAGCAAGGGCGCAAGTAACTGAAGGGCCGGTTGTGGCCGAATTTGACCAGAGCCTGATCAATCTTCAAACCAATGTTTTCGCATTTGACTAAGGAACTCGGTCGTCACAGGAAATCCAGAACTGGACCCAATCACCGAGTCGATCCCGCAGTTTGGGCACAATGCTGTCGTCCCGGCATCAAGCTCCAGCTCAGGCGGAGTGCCTTCCGGCCAATCAACCCAGTCTCGAATTTCGCTCGGACTAAAGTTAGCGAGGCAATGGAAGCACCCGCATCGGGTACTTCCCACTATTTCAGCGCGATGCCGCGAGCTATGTTTATGTGCAGCGAGAATGTCGTTCATTACAAGGCTAACAGATGATTTTGAAAAGCGGCCGCTCCTGGCCGCAGGAGGCCGGCCGCCTAGGGCGCATCCACGTTTGAGCGCGCTCGAGCACGTGTCCGTGCAACCTCTGACCAACCTGGTTGATCGAGCTCCAGTTCTGGGAACGCTCGAACAGCTGGAAAGATAATCTTCTCGCAGATCTCACCCATTGCATCACCGGTCGCGCGCTTAAGCTCAGCCGCCTGCTCCGCAGGGATGCCAACGAGTGCAAGCGCCAGAGCTGAATTCAAGGCGGCCATTGCATCTATGCCGCCATCCCTCATGATTCGAGCAGTTTCAATTGTTTGCGTCTTCATTTCAAAAAAAATACATTCAAACCTCAAATGAGCGGCGGCTCATGGCCGTTTGCACTAGCTGGTTTCACGCTCGCATCCCAATCCAAATAACTGCCTCTGTAGATGCGGCCACTACAGGTGACAAAATCCGCAACCAGAACCTATCCGCGTCAACTTGAGAAGCCGACCGATCATGATGTAGCCTCTCTTCAGCGACAATGGATGCTATTGCTTTAGCGGCAGCTTCATCTCTGCCCGCCAACAGCATGACCTGCTGCTCAAGGTGGCGAAGAACGACCCGCTCCACGGCCACCGTAGTCGTGGCAATAGCTCGACGGCCAAACAACCCCGTCACTAGTCCAAGGGCGAAGCCGCCAAATCCACATAACCAAAAGCTCTTGCACCGAGGTCGCCTTCGTCTCTGCAACTCCGCCCAAAATATGGCGCGGTGCTTCTCTTCATGCGATTTGAATTCGACAAGCTCAGTGACCATGGACGGTGCCGTGAGTCGAGCCAGGAATATCTGCCCCGCGTAAATATTTACTGCCCCATTTTCTCCCGCGTGATTCACTTTCAATATTCGCGAAGCGAATTCACTTACATCATGCATTGAGGTTACAGGTTCCATGGGCTACGAGTAAGCAGTCTAAGTTAAGTCTTGTCGATGTCGCGAAACGTCTTCTTCTGGCCGATTGTACGCAGTCACCAAGCTGACGCGTCCGCCGCAAAGCTGCCAGCCTGCGAAATATCTTAGCTTGCCGGGTAACCGACCAGGACTCCATAAACCACAAATACGAGTGGTGGCCACAAAGCAGCTAAGCCCAGACACCAGAGTCTTTCCGGCAATGAATGAATTCGCATCAGCTTTTTACTTCCAATTGCGATCACGACTGAAGCAAGAAATGCCGCACCCATCGCAAGTCCCGCTGCAAGAACAAAGGCTTGCCAAATTTCGGCATTACCCTCTTCGGAAAATTCTCTAATGCGTAGAGCCTTCAATGCTGCGTGTTCAAAAAAAATGAAGACAACGGCCTCTAGAAACAGTAAAAACCAAAAAATCTTACGCATTGATTCAACAGTCATTCTCAGTAACTCAACGTCTTGGGCGACTCCGACTGGTTCGGGAACTGGCAGCTTATGGCCGTGCGCGCCGCCCGTCTCACTCAATTCGCATTCGCCCCATCACTTGGCAATACTCGTCTTCTAGAAGCCAGTTTCGTGCCTCGTCATAACTGGATGTTTCGAACACGATTTTCTGCTCCACCTGATCAAATATGGCCAACGATTCGTCGCGCTGGCACATCAACAAGAGGGTGTAGGGAGGAATCAAGGCGTCGTCCACCCATACCTCATACCAGTTCAGGTCTTTCATGCTTCCTTCAGTATCATTTCCTATATGCGGCCGCTACTGGCCGAAAGCGTCGGCGAGGCGTGAAGGATAGCATTTCGCCCGTGCCCAAGATCCGCGAATTCTCACTTCGAACGGAATCGCGCCTGACGTCAATCAATGCTATTTACTGAAGGTTACGCTCCAATCTGGCCCATCATTGTCAGGACTAATGGACACGATCGTATATCCCACCGACAGCGAAATTTCCAGTTCATTGCCGCCCTCTGATAACGATGCGGATTCAATCGACGCGCCAACAATTTTGTTGGTCAAGGCATCCAGCTTATCTTGCTGCGGCTGCAGGTCCTTGCGCGAGAATTCAAAGTCGGATCCTTTGATGAACCAATCGTATCCCATGAACACGGTCGCCTCACCACGCGGATTCCCCACGGCCCCGTTCTTTCGCATGCGCCCTGGAGCCAGCGCTCCGAGTTCCAGATAACAAATCGAATGGTCTGAGAACCAGACGTGCGATACCCGCATATTAATGAGTTGCTTGAGAGGTAGCGTTGTGTTCAAAGCGGTTTCTGTAGATTAATGAAGTGTCCGGTTCTGGCCGACTACAGTCCAAAAGATCATTGCGGCGTGGGTTAGTCCCGAAGCCATCGCGACCATTCGCCAGCATAGGTATCCGGCACATTGAAGGCCGCATCCCCTGTCTGCAGGTCTAAGAATCTGTTCAATATCTTAATGGCCCCTGCCGTAGTTTCCATGGTCCAAGGGGATGCTTCAAGAAGCTGGTCTGGCGGAAGTCGCTCTCCTGTCTGGTCCAGGTACCAGTCTTCAGGTTCAGACTCTAGTAGCTTTCGCAACTCAGCTCTTTGCTCTGCATCTAGAACCAGTACCCCCTTTAACGGGGAACTGGTCGGTCTGAATTCGAATTCCCGCTTACTATGAATCAGTATCATTGAAGGTCGATATGGCTATTGAATAATGTCTGTCTGCATTTGGCAGTTTCCGTCAAACTTCCAGGCTTCACAGTCGCCAAAAGAAGAGATTAATCCTTGCTTCTGAACAGGGCGATCCGACGAGCCTGCTGCGCACCGATCTCCGCGCGGACGATCTCAACCGTATGCCTTAATCGCTGCCTAAGTCGATCCTGTCGTTCATCACTCATATCACTGCCTACCCAAATGATCGACTGCCACCCCACCTCCGAGGTCGGCGCCCCATTGATGGCTGACCAAAAAGCACGATTAAGCGCGTGATGCTCGCTCATGAGCTTCAACACATCGTGCACATTGGCCTCAGTGACTGAACCCACGACGAACATATCGATGAAAAAGTGATCTTCGCCTGAAGGAGGGTAACGAACAAGCGCTTTCTTAATGGATTCAAACTCTGCACTCATCGGTTCATATCTTACGTTTAACGACGACAGTTGGTCAGCAATAGGATCATAGTGATTCTGGTGCATCCAATGCATTTCGCGCCCACATCCAACTAACTGACCGTCCGCACCTGGCCGAGAGCGCCAAGTCTAGTCGAAAAGAAGCCCGCGAATGCGGGCCAAACCCGAAGATGAGCAAAGTCTCAAGAATCCCAGCGGGATTTTAAAACGTTCGGCGTGTGGAGGTAGAGCTCCTTCTATACCAGACATGAGTTGTCGGTAGTCTTTGCATTGAACCTACACCCCATTTGTATGGCGCGCTGTGCTGGAATTCACAATCAGAGGCAGAATCAGATGGTATCTGTAACATTTTGGCAGCCTCCCGCCAGCAGCACATCCTATCCAGGCGTACCACGGTGCACGCGTAGCGCATCCACCAGGAACTCCCAGCTCCATGAGTGAGTCTCCGAGCCATTTGGGGACGACACTGTGACTTCGAAAGATTTTCCGTCGGCGCTTCGAACTCCCTTTGCCGTCAAACTTTGAGAGTCGAGTGGGCGCTCAAGGCGCACCTTAATTTCAAGCGATTCCCCCGGCTTGGCACTTTCGATATGCGCGCAATTCCATTCGTCCCGAAAATCGATGACGTGCACCGGGTCTGGATGAGTCACGAGAAGTCTCCCTGATATTAAGTAATGGGCATACAGTTTGAACATGAACGCATTGACTGCTCCTGGCCGACAGCACGCAACCAGCCTTAGTCCGCTACAACTGTCGAACTGACACCAATCTCACTCAAATGAGCTTGCAATGTCCATGCATCTTTCGAACCAAATCCCTCGACTTTGACTTCTTTCAAGTAGAACATTTCTTTCGCCGCTACTATAGAGCCACAATAGGGCAGTATCTGCTTCAACAGATAAAGCTGCCTATCCGTGTACTCCTGAGGCGGTACCAGGACAAATGGTTCCGAGTAGCCCTCAGGCATCCCAAGCACAAGTGATTCGTTTTCAATTAGAGCTATGCATTTCCCCTCGCTCGCAAATTGTTCGAAGTCAGATTGCGTCTGAGCGAAATATACGTTGCTCTGGCATCCCGTACAAAAACGAACTTCCGGCACAGAAGTCCGATCAAGGTCCGCCCATTCATTAGGGCATTTGAACTTTAACTTACAGTTAATTGGTGGCATTTCATTTCCAACTTTACTTATACGCAACCAGTCAATGACGTCCGCTCATGGCCGTGAAGGGCCCATTTATGAGCAGAATTCTAGCTCAAAGTGACCGGGCCAAACACCATTCCGGCTATTCGTCAAATCTCGGAACCTCGTAATCGACTAACCCCAAGTCTGCAAGCGGAATACCATGCTTCTCCGCTTCTTGTTTAAGCAGAAATACAATGTTCGAGAAAGCCATTCGCCTCCCAATTGCCTGCTCGGGGTTCAAAGACTTCCAGGCCGCCAAATTTTCTTTGACTTCCCGTTTTAGGGAGTGAGCGAAGGATCTTAGGCAATCCTCATGAGTTGAGACGCGACGTTTGGTCATACGCGGCCTGCTGATCCTTTAATGTGCTGAACGACGGGTTCTGGCCGATTGTACCCTGTCACCTCAAACAGCCGGCCGGCGCATCTACCGCAGCGCCAAAGTCGAAATAACTAACAAGAAAAGCGATCCGGAGCTTTTTCGATTTCAAATCCGTGCCCAGGATTGCGCAACGAATACATGCGAGCAAACTCTAGCGCCTTTCCTTCATCGTCCACGGCAAATCGGATAAAACGATTACCATCTGCGTCGACTTGAATGATATTCCATCGTTCAGGAAACAAGGGAGGCCGCCTACCATGGTTCAATTCCTTTAGTGCAAATGTATACTCTGACGACACAGGATCCGGGCAGCCAAACACAGCTTCGATAAATTCTTGCGGCGGAAGATATGCGTGGGCCTGAATATAGTGATCAACGCGCCCTGGCGCCAGATAAATCACATCCTTGCCTGGAATGAAGAAGTTTATGTGAGAGTCGCTCAGGGCACGAACGCCTGTTTCACAAAACGAACATTCATGCAGCCCCCTGAACGAGAATTCTGAAAACGCAAGATTAAATTGCCCACGTAGATCGCGCAATTTCTCAAGTACGCTAGGCGGACATGCGCCAGTTGTGAACGATTCTTCTCGTTCAAGCCAACCGACGGCAAGTAATGGGCAATGCCATTCGTCAGCGTCACAAGGCCCGTTGTGATAACGAATTAGTTCCAACTCTCGAAAGTGTGTCATTCGTGAGACCTAAGTGCATTCTTCAGTGAAATGGCTGCTGTTGGCCGGAAACAGCCAGCGGGAACTTAACCTATCTGACAGCCGATATCAGAGCGGAATCAACGACTTGCTCAGGGCTCGGATCGTAGTCGCTTATCGGTTTGCCACCGCCCCATGTATCGTTATCGGAGTCGTAGTCGGCCGGATAGAAAATTAGATTGGATGCATGTGGCCGTGGCACGTTACACTCGAACACAGCCATGTACGCCTCATGCAACCCATCCCGATCAGGCTTCATCGCTCGCCGGACAATTTCGACAAGCTCTTCTCGAGTAACATCGTGCACAGGTTTGATGCGCTGTTTGCGCAGCACCCTCCGCACAAAGTTGGCGTGGTTTTCACTTCCATACACCCCTTGAAAAACGCTCACTGGAAGTTCAGTGCCTGCGAGTTTGTTGAACTCGTCACACAGCGCCTGACTGGGGTTGCCGTCGATGGAATTAGCAAGTTGGGCGAGCCGTTCAACAAGTTGCTCATCGAGTTGTGGCGGTGTTAGTTCTCGCCGTAGTTCCATATATTTGCTTTGAAAAGACGATGTTGCGGAAAGACCGGTACTGGCCGCATGCCGTCTAGCTCATACCGGATGGGGTTCGAGCAAGCTCCTCAATAAAATCACGAGGCGCAGCGGAAAATCGCGCAGCCCTAGATTTGTAAAGTGCATCGGTCAGCGAGCTTAAGTCCGCCATGATTATAGTACGAGCCGATGGAAGAAATAGGACGCAATCCAGGGCACGTGCAAGCTCAATAATTCCGAAGCATATGCGGGATGTGTCCTCCCGCGTGTCGATACGTGCGGTGACTGACTCGACAACGGTGCCGTCGTAGGCAACCTGTATATCGTTCCTTGTTTGATCACCCCAAATTTTGATTCCGCCGGTCCACGACTCCGTCGGCGGCAAAACATCCGAAATCAAGCCAGACAGATCAATGGCAGGCTGATTCAGCCGCCACGTCGCCGACGTATCATGGAAGCCGTCGTCGTCATAGAGAAGTTCAGCACAATTTCCTTCGAGCTCATTCCAGGCCCGAGGAATCAGGCTCACCGTAAACTGCCAAATAGCCATTAAGTACCTTACTGGAAAATGAGTGACCGTTCATGGCCGAAAGCGCCAGCGGGTAATCCTAGCTATGGCTTAAAGGACATTCAAGTTAAGTCTTTTCTGTATATTCAGCCAGCGCTGCATGCAGGGCTTTGACGATCTTAGAACGCTTGGCTTCCGCCTTGAGCCCAGGAGGAAGGCGACAATACCATGTCTGCCAGTAGTGCTCCAGCCCGTTGTTATACTCCTTAGTGCTCGGGCGAGTTTTCTCTTCAAAGTAGCGCAACGCATCACGAATCTGATCAACGGCCACAAATTCAAAAGTGAAGCCCCCGACATTCACAAAGTAAACCCAAGACTCGAGGAGGTTATCTCTAGGCGCGTCCACCGACAAACCACCAGCATCTTGATATCCACTCATAAAATCACGGTGTTTGCTAGGGTCCAGCTTTTCTTTCCAGTGTCTTGCCATACTTGTCTGTACTTTGTAAGAAATCGTCTGCTGCTGGCCGACTGCTGCTGGCCGAACTCAGCCGGGTCAGCGCAGGCTGATGTGGCACCGAATTATCCCCAGAAGCAGGCATACGGGTCAGCGTCAATCTCGGCAACGACATCTTCGATTGATCGCACCATCGGCAACGGCTCATAACTGTGCCACTTCAAGTCTCTTCGCTGCCAATACAAGTGCCAAACTCCGCGTGTTCTGACAAACGTCGCTTTCGCGATAGGAATTTCATGCGTTTCCCCATTCCCTTGCCAAACGGGGCGAATCTCAAAAATTTCTATGCTCTGCCCTGCAATCCTGAAATCAAGGT
>JGI25159J45721_1001273_pt1 | contig 10655 bp, 9 predicted proteins | sample AraplaMF_Cvi_mLB_FD_45721 | JGI IMG/M metagenome (IMG submission 45721)
ATCGCGGTCATTACCGGCGCGACGAGCGGTATCGGATATGAAACGGCCAAGGCGCTTGCCGGGGCGGGCGCCCGCGTCATTATCGCATCGCGCAATGTGGAAAAGGGCAAGCAAACGCTCGCGGATATCCGTGCGGCGCATGCCGGCGCCGAGGTAAGTTTCGAACCGCTCGATCTGGCGAGCCTGACATCGGTGGCAAACTGCGCCACCCGTCTCTCCGCCTCGCTTCCACGCATCGACCTGCTCATCAACAATGCCGGCGTAATGGCAATCCCGACGCGCCATGTCACCGAAGACGGGTTTGAAATGCAGCTCGGTGCCAATTACATCGGCCATTTCGCCCTGAACCTGCGGCTATTGCCCAAAGTATTGTCGGGCAACGCCCCGCGCATCGTTACCGTCAGCAGCCTGGCCCACCGCTCCGGCAAGATCAACTTCGACGACCTGCAATGCGAGCAACGTTACGGATACTGGTCAGCCTACGCGCAGTCCAAGCTTGCAACACTGATGTTCAGCCTGGAACTCGATCGTATGGCAAGAGCGCAGGGCTGGAATCTGAGGAGCAACGCGGCACATCCGGGCTACGCGGTGACCGGATTGCAGAGCACTGGTCCGCGCATGGGACGTACTGGCCCGAGCTGGCAGGAGCGTTTCAGCAAGTTGCTGGAACCCCTGCTCTCCCAATCGGCCGCCGCCGGCGCATTGCCGACGCTGTTTGCCGCGACTTCGCCGGATGCGAAAGGTGGCGTCATGTACGGTCCCGATGGATTTTATGAGCTGAAAGGCTCACCTGCGCTCGCAGAGATCGTTCCTGCTGCGCAGGACAAGGCGGTCTGGCGCAGGCTGTGGCAGGTCTCGGAATATCTGACCGGCCTTTCCCTCGACGGCGTGGCCGAAGCGTCTGCGGAACGAAAAAGGCAGCCGTAGCGGCTGCCTTTTTCGGGGTGGGGACCTCAGTCCCTCCCCTTCGCCCATGCCATCAACTGCTTTTAGTAGTTGCAGCCCGAGCTGCTGGTCGGGTTGAAGCGCAGGCCGCAGGCCATGTTGAGCGACTTCTTCCGACCGTACTGGTAAGGGTCGGAGCTGTTGGAAGCACCATTGACGGATCCGGTGGTGCGCGGCTCGTTGCGAGCGTTCGTGTTCTTCTGCTGCTTTACGACCTGCTGCTGCTGTTGCGCCGGGGCTGCGTTGGCAGATGCGAAAGCCGAAACGCTGACGATTGCGCCAAAGGCTGCGGCGACGAGGCCATTCTTCACGATATTGATCATTTCTTGTCTCCTTGGGAGGATGTTTGGGATTTACGCCAAGGAGCTAGGGAGCAGATCTGTCACATTCCACTGCACCAGATAGCAATCACGACGACGTGAGATCCAATTGCGCGCAAGAAAAAGGCGGCTTTTGGCCGCCTCTCTCTTTGCCGGCTCAATAGCCGTTGTCGCATGGCATGCTGCCGGGTCCGATCGTTCCACTAAATGCTGGGTTGCACATAGTTTTGGGCTCGGTGCGATTGAGGGGTTGGCGGACAATCGCGCCCGTGGTGCGGGCTTCAACGCCGAACGCAGCAAGCGGATACCAGTAGCCATCGGAGTGACGGCGGGTACCGGGGCGTTCCGTGCGGAAACCATGGTAGCCATGCCAATAGCCGGCATGTACCTTATATTGCACCATTTCTGGGCTTGAGGCGACCGGATTCCGGGCCTGCTGAACGGGCGCCGCCAGCGCGGGAACGATAGACGAGAGGGCGAGAAGAGCGCTGAGCGCAATGGCGGACGGGACTAGAGTGAACATTTTCATGATAAACCCTCCTTCCTGGATTTATCTATGAAAAATGCGTTCTACGCGCGTGAAGTTCCGCCATCACACGCAGCTTCCTACACTTGTGATTGCAGGCGATCCGCCGCGACTGAAAGACACAAAAAATCAAAATTTGCGACTTTGCAGAAGCCGCTCGAGCGGGCTCCTGGGACATTTATCGAATGTGTGAATTCACCGTTCTTGATATGCGTACAAAGGACGGTAGCCCTGGCCAGCGATGCAGGAGACATATTGCCGATGGGCGGCACTGCTCGCATTCGTCTCCCGTTCCACCGGATCNCGGTGACCGGTCAACTGCGCCCGCAAGTCGTACTGTTTGTTGGATTCGTCATACATGGCATTGGCATCGGACATGCAGAGGCTGTGAGCGACGCCAGGCGGATTGACGGGCGAAGCGACAGCCACGAGCACCGGCGCATTGGCACGATCGACGCATCCCGCAAGGGCCGCCATCATCGCGACGAGACCTACGACACCAACAGTTCCCGTCTTCATGCAATCCTCCGGCTTCTCGCCTGCCATAATCCATCGCCTCCGCAGATAGACGTCGAAGGTTGCGCGAAACTAGGCTTGGAGGGGGGAACTTCGCCGCCGACCAGGAAGCGCCGGTCTTATATGGGCTTTCTCGGCATCGGCGGCAGCGTGCAGAAGACCTGAACCGCTTCCTTGCCAGCACGGCGAAATACTCGATGGCGTCAAAGAGCCCAGGAAGTCACATCATCCGGTCGGCTCGGCAACGGCTACTAGGAGATCGAAAAACTCAAATAGCCGCCTGCTCCATAGTCATAGAGCTGCGCACTAGACCCATTGACCGTGCATTCGAATGCGNGCCGGCATCNTAGTCGGGCTTCGGCAACAACCGACCACGAAGCNGCTCAATAACTGATCATCGGAATTTGGAGAGGAAATGGCGCACCCGAAGAGATTCGAACTCCTGACCCCCAGATTCGTAGTCTGGTGCTCTATCCAGCTGAGCTACGGGTGCGTCTGCAGTGGCGGCCGTGCCGCTTGCGTGGGCGGTTCTCTAAAGGGTCTTTTCGGGCAATGCAAGAGCAATTCGAAAAAAATCGCGACTTTGGTTGAGCAAGGCTCCATTGCGGAAATTGCATCACTTTTCGGCNTGCGACCGGCTGCGATAATCTTCCAGTGAAACCGGGCGNTCCGGAATCTCGATACGGAACTGAGTGCCGACCGAGGGCTTTTCCACAAGTGCGATGGTGCCGCCATGGGCCAGCACCAGCTCACGGGCAATGGTGAGGCCGAGACCGGTGCCGCCGGAGCGGGCCGAGCCGCGGAAGGCGGCAAAGAGGTTCTGCCGCGCCTTAAGCGGCATGCCTGGGCCGGTATCATCCACGGTGATGCTGACGACGCTCCCGACGCGCTGGGCGGCAACGGTGATGCGCCTGACGATCCCTGCCCCCTCTTCTCCCGGAGAGGTCAGCGCCTGCAGGGCATTGCGGCAGAGATTGTGGATGATCCGGAACAATTGCTCACTATCGGCATCCACTTCCAGATCCAGACCCATCTGCTCGACGAATTCGACGCCGGTCTGAGGGTCGATGGCAAGGATGTCCTTCACCTCCTGTATCAGCTCATAGAGGCGGAGGCGGCGGCGGCGGGGCGCCGATTCGGTCGCCTTGCCATAGGAGAGCACTTCGGTCGTGTAGCCCACGGCGCGGTCGATGGTGCGCAACAGCTTCGGCGCGAAGCTCTTCACCATCGGATCATCGACATCGACGAGGCGGTCGGACATGAGCTGGGCGGATGCCAGGATATTGCGCATATCGTGGTTGATCTTCGACACCGCGAGGCCGAGTGCCGCGAGATTTCTCTGCTGCTTCAATGTCTTTTGCAGTTCGAGCTGCATGGACGTCAGGTTGCGGCCGGCAACAGCCAGTTCGTCGCGGCCGCCGTCTCCGACATAGACATTGAGCGGATTTTCGGGGTCGGAGGCAAATTGCTGCATGCTGCCCGTCAGCTTGCGGATAGGGCGGATGAGAATGCGATTGATGGAGAAGAAAATCAGTGTCGCGGTAAAGAGCGAAATCAGGATCGACAGCAGCAGAACGTTGCGGGCATAGACGAACATTGCCTTGCGCAGCGGCCTGTCCTTCATCACCACTTCGACGCCGGTATTCGTCTCGCCGACCGGTCCGTAGACGCGGATCATGCGGTTGCCGCCGAAGATCAGAGTGTCCAGCGCATCACGCATGGCGGTCAATGGCGGGATATCCGTGAGGTCGTATGATTCGTCGACCGAGGTTGGCATCTCGCTCATGGCAAGCAGGCGGGAGGTGCCGTCCTTGCGCAGCACGATCGCCTTGGTGCCGGTCGCCTCCAGCGTCTCTTTCTGCAGCGCGCGCGGCAGTTCCACCGGCTGCAGCCCGTCGATGACGATTGCCGCAGCGGCGGCCGTATTCAGGCGATCCTCGAGCCAGCGGACACGCATGCTCGCGATCGAGGGAAAGAAGATCAGGATTTCCGCCAGCATAATGAAGAAGACGGTGAGCCAGAGCAGCTTGCCGGACAGACGGCTGAACATGCCGGCACGCGGATAGGAGCCCTTTGCAGCCTCGCCGGCCGCGATGTTTTCCGCCTTGGAAGTCTCGCCCTGNTCTTGAACCGGCATCTCATCTTGTCCGTGCGGCGAAAGGCCGCCATCAGAATGAGCTTGTATATTAGAGCAGAATGCTCCGCTTTCAAATCTTTGCGAGGAGCGGCAAGTCGTCACAAACAAAAACGCCGCCCGCAGGCGGCGTTCCGATCCTGATTNCAGAGGCTGTCAGAACTCTTCCCAGCTCTGCTCCGCAGCGGCTGCATTGCCGCCGAAGGCCCGTGCGACGCGGCTGATAGCGCGGCGCGCCGGAGAGGCGACTGGCTGGTGATGCTGCTGGCGCGCAACGGCAACAGACGCCTCACTGGAAAGCTTGAAGCGGGAGATGAGGCGCACGAGGCCATCGGCTTCGGCCGAGAGCTTGTGGGTCGCAGCCGAGGTCTCTTCCACCATCGCGGCGTTCTGCTGAGTGACCTGATCCATCTGGTTGACGGCGGTGTTGACTTCCTTGAGGCCGGTCGACTGTTCCTTTGCCGCTGTTGCGATCGAATGGATATGATCGTTGATGGCGATGACCCGAGTTTCGATCTCGGACAAGGCCTCACCCGTCGCCTGAACCAGCTTGACGCCGACCTGCACCTCATCGCCCGACTTGGTGATGAGCGCCTTGATATCCTTCGCTGCGGTTGCCGAGCGTTGGGCGAGTTCGCGCACTTCCTGCGCGACGACAGCAAATCCCTTACCGGCTTCACCGGCACGGGCAGCCTCGACGCCGGCGTTCAGCGCCAGCAGGTTTGTCTGGAAGGCGATCTCATCGATGACGTTGATGATCTGGCTGATTTCGCGAGACGCCTGTTCGATGCGGCCCATCGCATCGACGGCGTTGCGAACCACGACGCCGGAGCGGCCGGCATTTTCCTTTGCCTCGGAGACCATGACNGTCGCTTCCTGCGCACGTTCGGTCGAATTCATAACAACGGCCGTGATCTCGTCGAGAGCAGCGGAGGTTTCCTCCAGTGCGGCAGCCTGCTGNTCCGTACGCTTGGAGAGATCGTCGCTGGCGTTCCGNAGTTCGTTGGTATTGCCGTTGATCGCTTCNGTCGTTTCGCGCACTTCNCGCATNGTCGTCTGCAGCGTCACGAATGTGCTGTTGACGTTATTCTGCAGTTCGGCAAAGGCGCCCTGGAATTGGCCGCGCATGGTCTGCGTCAGGTCGCCTTCGGCAAGGCTTGCAATGACCCGGCGGGTTTCATNGACGCCGGCATCGACGCTCGACAGGAGCAANTTGATGTTGCCGGCGAACTGNTTGAGGCTTTCGTCCTCATAGTCCTTGTCAATGCGATGGCTGAAATCGCCGGCGGCTGCGGCCGCAACAACGACCGACATGCTGGACTGCAGGTCGTCGCTCTTTGCGCGCATCGCCGCTTCCTGGGCATTCATGCGCTGGATAACGAGGCCGTTTTCCTTGAAAACGGCGACGGCTGCGGCCATTTCGCCGATTTCGTCCTTGCGGCCGGCAAAGGGCACTTCGACCTGGAAATTGCCGTCTGCGACCTCCTTGATCGCATCCGTCACCTTCTTNATNGGCCGGCTCAGGTGGCTGGTACCGATGTAAAAGCCCATGCCGACGCCTGCCGCGATGCCGATGCCGGTAATGCTGAGCACCAGCATCAGGATCCAGCTGCGGAAGTCTTCGATCTCGTCATTGACTGCCGTCAACTCGGCCTTGTCGGTCGTGACGATCGCGTCGATCTCGGCCTGGAAGGCCTTGCGGTTGGCGCGGTTGGCGTCGTTGTTGCCCTGCTCGTTGGCCGCCTGCGGGCTGACCTGCGTACCGAGTCGAGCCGTCTCGCTGCGGAAGGTGCGGAATTCCTTGGCGCGGTCGACGAGCTTGGTGAAGGAATCTTTCTGGCTGTCAGGCACAAGCGGCGCCCAACCGGCGATGACCTTGTCGATTTCATCCAGATCGGCCATCAGCCCCTTGGCGAAAGCCGGCGTCTGGTCGAGGCTCTTTGCAGCATAGATGCCGCGCGATTCCATGACGACGGCGGTGACAAAGCGGTTCAAGCGTTCGCCTGCATAGGCCCGGGCCGCAGCCTGTTCATACGCCGTCAGGTTCGCGTTATACTTGGCCATCGCCGACAGCGCGGTGGCACCAATCAAAAGCGCAACGCCGCCCATGACAGACACAAGAAGATTGATTTTGCCGCGAATTTTCAACGAACGCTCCTCGCCTCACAATGCCTGGAAAACACATTCCCAGCCGGTGCATTGGAAGATCGGGTAAATTCGTTAATGTTGTATTTCGAATATTAACAATATCGACTACAGGAAATTACCCATATTTACTGTTAGCCGCGTTATGTTTCGTCTAGAATCGAGCATCTTCAAGAAAGAAAAACTCCGGCTGAAAGCTTTCCGAAGCCTCCAGACGAAATATACAACCATATAGTGAACCGCCGCATTCGTTAACACCGACGTGCGAAATCTTGCCATCCGCCGTGTGTATTCAGGAATCTGCCTGCCATAATTGACTTTGAGAGGCTTCATCCGTATAAGCCGCCGCACGTCCGGTCGTTTCAGGTCTTTTGCGACCTCGTCCGTTCGAAAAACCACGCTCCTTGCATTATGCAAATTCAAGAAGGGCCGCACTCCGCGGTGTTTAAATAAATGAAGCGTACCTATCAGCCCTCGAAGCTTGTTCGCAAGCGCCGCCACGGTTTCCGTGCGCGTATGGCCACTAAGGGCGGCCGCAAGGTCATCGTTGCTCGCCGCGCACGCGGCCGCAAGCGTCTTTCGGCCTAAGGCCGGAATTGCCCGATAGAAAATGACGGGCGAGTTGAAGACCAAAGAAGACAAACAGATTGTCGGGCGGCTCTTGAGCCGCCCGCAATTTCTTGCAGTCCGCGAAGGCGAAAAGCGCCGCGGCCCTCTCTTCCTTCTCGAGGTCCTGAACCGCAAGGAAGAAGAAAGCGAAGCCCGCGTCGGCTTCACAGTCACCAAAAAACATGGCAACGCGGTCGAAAGAAACCGCATGCGGCGGCGCCTTAAAGAGGCGGTGCGGCTTCATGCAGGGTTTGCAATGCAGCCCGGACACGACTATGTGGTTGTCGCCCGCAGGGACGTTTTGACGGCGTCCTTCGATGAACTGGCCGCGGAACTGAAAGCCCGCGTGGAAACCAGGCCGAAACACCGGCGCCCGAAAGACGAGCGCCCCAGGAACGTATGATGCAAAACAACCGCAATTACTTCATTGCGATCGCTCTCTCGGTGCTGATCGTCCTTGGCTGGCAGTTCCTCTACATGAACCCGCGCATCGAAGCTCAGCGCAAGGCTCAGGAAGCGCAGAAGGCACAGCAGCAGACCGAGCAGACGCAGCAGCCTGCCGCAAGCAGCAGCCCGAGCGCCCAGACGAATGGCGCCGCCCCGACAGGCCAGGCAGTTGCGACCGCTACCCGCGAAGAAGCGCTTGCAAAGACGCCGCGTGTTGCCATCGACACCGCCGCGCTNTCCGGCTCCATCAACCTCGTCGGCGCTCGCCTCGATGACCTGAAGCTCAAGGCCTATCACGAGACGGTCGATGACTCGAGCCCGATCATCACGCTGTTCTCGCCAGCTGAAACCAAGGATGGTTACTTCACCGAACTCGGTTATGTCGGCAGTGACACGACAGGCACCGTTCCAGGCCCATCCACCGTGTGGACCGCACCGGAGGGCGCAAAGCTCACCGAAAAGACGCCGGTCACTCTTACCTACACAAATGACAAGGGCATCACCTTCGCCCGCACGATCTCCGTCGACGAGCATTACATGTTCACGGTCACGGACAAGATCCAGAACGCCGGCCAGGCACCTGTCTCGCTTTCCTCTTACGGCCGCGTGACGCGCTACAACAAGCCGACGACGCCGTCCGTCTACGTTCTGCATGAAGGCTTCATCGGCGTCATCGGCGACGACGGTCTCATCGAGAGCAAATATTCGGCAGTCGAGAAGGAAGCCGTTACCCCGCCAAAATCCACCGGCGGCTGGCTCGGGATTACTGACAAGTATTGGGCCGCGACAATCATCCCGCCGCAGCAGGCACCCTATGACGCGCGTTTCTCGCACTTCACCGACGGGCAGCCGCGCTACCAGGCGGACTATAAGGAAGACGCCTTTACAATTGCGCCGGGTCAGTCGGTCGAACTCAAGAATCTTGTCTTTGCCGGTGCGAAGGAAGTTCCCGTCATCGACGGCTACGAACAGAGCTACAACATCCCGCGCTTCGACCGCCTGATCGACTGGGGCTGGTTCTATTTCATCACCAAGCCGATGTTCAAGCTGATGGATTTCTTCTTCCGCTACTTCGGCAATTTCGGCGTGGCGATCCTCTGCACGACCATCGTTGTCAAGGCGCTGTTCTTCCCGCTCGCCAGCAAGCAGTATGCTTCGATGGCGAACATGAAGCGCATGCAGCCGAAGATGGAAGAGCTGAAGGCCAAGTTCGGCGACGACCGTATGGGCCTGCAGCAGGCGACGATGCANCTCTACAAGGAAGAAAAGATCAACCCGATCGCCGGCTGCTGGCCGGTGGCNCTGCAGATTCCGATCTTCTTCTCGCTCTACAAGGTGATCTACATCACCATCGAAATGCGCCATGCGCCGTTCTTCGGCTGGATCAAGGACCTTTCGGCACCCGATCCGACGTCGATCGTCAACCTGTTCGGCCTGCTGCCGTTCGAGGCCCCGACCCTGCTGCATCTCGGCGTCTGGCCGCTGATCATGGGTATCACCATGTTCTTCCAGATGCGCATGAACCCGACCCCGCCGGATCCGACGCAGGCCATGATCTTCAACTGGATGCCGCTGGTGTTCATGTTCATGCTGGCGAGCTTCCCGGCAGGTCTGGTGATCTACTGGGCCTGGAACAACACGCTCTCGGTCATCCAGCAGTCGGTCATCATGAAGCGCCACGGCGTGAAGATCGAGCTCTTCGACAATCTGAAGGGCCTGTTCAAACGAAAACCGGCACCATCGAAATAGTCGAAAAGCCCTGCTTCGGCAGGGCTTTTTGTTTCCGGCCGCCGAAGCGCTCAACCGCGCGAAGCTTGACAACACGCCTTAAAAACATGAAGCCGGTTTCATTACCGAACCCGGAGATTGCAGAATTCATATGACTGAAATCGCAAAGCCGCTCTTCGGCCACCCCTGGATCTTCATCCGCGGCGTGCCTTCCCTGAAATTCCTTCCGCCGGAAGGTCCCCTGGAAGTCGCCTTCGCCGGTCGATCGAATGTCGGCAAATCGTCGCTGATCAATGCGCTGGTCGGTCAGAAGGGTCTGGCGCGCACCTCCAATACGCCGGGACGTACGCAGGAGCTCAACTACTTCGTTCCGGATGGCTATTCCGGCGAGGGCAGCGACCTGCCGCCGATGGCGCTGGTCGACATGCCTGGCTATGGCTATGCACAGGCGCCGAAGGAGCAGGTGGACAACTGGACGAAGCTTGTCTTCGACTACCTGCGCGGCCGCGCGACGCTGAAGCGCGTCTATGTGCTGATCGACAGCCGCCACGGCATCAAGAAGAACGACGAAGACGTGCTGACGCTGCTCGACAAGGCGGCCGTCTCCTATCAGATCGTTCTGACCAAGACGGACAAGATCAAGGCGCCGGCCGTGCCGAAGCTGCTTGCCGAAACATCGGAAAAGATCCGCAAGCGGCCNGCCGCCTATCCGGCCGTGCTTTCAACGTCTTCGGAAAAGAACGAAGGACTGGACGANCTGCGCCAGGCGATTGCCGAAACAGTCGGCATCAACAACTGGAAATAAAGAGGCGCCCCGAAAGGCGCCTCTGACAGCCGATACCTGGAATTACATCTTCGGCAGCAGNACCTNGTCGACGACGTGAATGACGCCGTTCGACTGCTTGACGTCAGCGATGGTGACGTGGGCGACATNGCCATTTTCATCCGTCAGCGTGATCTTGCCCATGCTTTCCTTTGCCTTGAGCACGCAGCCGCCGACCGTCTTGATNTCGTGCTCGCCGCCATCGTCCTTGATCATCTTTGCGACGGTCTTCGACATCGCGTCTGCGGCAACGACATGGCACGTCAGGATNTTGACGAGCTTAGCCTTGTTTTCCGGCTTCAGCAGCGTATCGACAGTGCCTTCCGGCAGGGCANCAAAGGCTTCGTTGGTCGGCGCGAAAACGGTGAAGGGCCCTTTGCCTTCCAGCGTGCCGACGAGGCCGGCGGCCTTCACGGCAGCAACAAGGGTCGTATGATCCTTGGAGTTGACGGCATTCTCGAC
>JGI25159J45721_1001279_pt1 | contig 10630 bp, 10 predicted proteins | sample AraplaMF_Cvi_mLB_FD_45721 | JGI IMG/M metagenome (IMG submission 45721)
GCGAGCTTTTCAGCAGTTTCGCGGTCGACACCCGGGATGTTGACGGTCAGGGCCACTTCGATGCCGAAGCCGCCGCCATCTTCACGCGGGCCGATGCCGACNGTTGCGGAGACGGTGGTTTCCTCGGGAATCTTGACCTTTTCCTTGCCGGCCACAAATTTCAANGCACCGAGGAAGCAGGCGGAATAACCGGCCGCAAAGAGCTGTTCGGGATTGGTGCCGGTTGCGCCGTCGCCGCCGAGTTCCTTCGGCACGGTCAGCGTGACGTCGAGAACGCCGTTTTCGGAAACGGCGCGGCCTGCGCGGCCACCGGTGGCGGAAGCTTTGGTCGTGTAGAGAATAGGCATGACAATCTCCTTTGGTTGGCCCCGTTCGTTCGGGTTGAGTTTTTAATAACGCCCAATTAAATTGTACGCAAGTGAATTTTGCAAATTGCATTCGGAATTTGAAAAGAGGACAATGGGACCTCTGAGGATGACAGCGATGAAAGCGAGAACGGCGAAAGTGATGGAAATACCGGAAGAGGAAAAGCGGCTNGAGAAGCAGCTCTGTTTCGCGGTTTACGCGACGGCGCATGCCTTTACCCGCGCCTACAAGCCCATACTCGACAAGGTGGGCCTGACCTATCCGCAATATCTCGTCATGCTGGTTCTATGGGAAAAAGCCGAACTGCCGGTCAAGACGATCGGCGAGCAGCTCGATCTCGATTCCGGCACGCTCTCCCCTCTCCTCAAGCGGCTGGAACAGAACGGCCTTATCAAGCGCACCCGTGATTCCCGCGACGAGCGGCAGGTCATCGTGTCGCTGACGCCGAAAGGTCAGTCGATGAGGGGCGAGGTCAATACGATCATGTCGTCGATCGGCGAGGCGATCGGCTGCACGCTGGAGGAAATGGCGGTCATGCGCGACATGCTGACCCGGCTGCGCGGAAATCTCAACGCAAGCATATAGGCCGAGGCCAAGCACGGCCTGAAAGACGATGCCCGCGCCACCTCGGCGCGGGCAATTTGCATTATTCCGCTGCCTGATAGGCCTGCGGGCGAAGCGTGGCGCTCTTCGGACCGACAGCGGCAAGCAGGGTGATCAGAATCGCCAGCAGCGCCACGAAGACGATGCCGCCGACATAGGGATCCCAGCCGAAGTGCGGGGCTGCGGCGAAGATGGCGGAAGCGGCCGCAAGCACGATGCCGCCGCCGATCTGGAAGGAGGCAAAGAGCAGGCCGGAGGCAAGGCCGGACTTGTCTTCNTCGACATCAGACAGTGCTGCAACCTGGATTGCCGGATAGGTCATGGCATAGCCGACGCCNAGCGGGATCTGGTTCAAGGCAACCAGGATGATCGGATCGATGTGGCCGACCAGAGCAACCCAGAGGATATAGCTCGTCGCCTGCAACCCGACGCCAACCGCCATCAGGCCCGTCGTGCCGCGGTTCTGCGCGACAGTGGCAAAACGCGGTGCAAGGAACATCACGCAGACACCGCCGAAGGCGAAGCAGAAGCCGGTGGCAAAGGCCGACCAGCCGATCACATCCTGATAGTAGAGCGTGGCGATGAACTGGAAGCCGACATAGGCGCCCTGGAACAAAGCGGCGATGGCATTGGCATGGCTGAGCTTTGCCCGGCGGAAGATATGCAGCGGCACCATGGGATCGGCATGGCGCGATTCGACGATCAGGAAGAGTGCGATCAGCACCACGGAAGCAACGAGCGAGCCCCAGGTGAAGAAGTCATTCCAGCCGGCTGCGGCAGCGTTGGTAATGCCGAAGACGAAGAGCAGCAGGCCNGGGGTGATCGTCAAGGCGCCCGCCCAGTCGAAATGCTTGCGTCCCTCGCCGCGCNGNNCATCCGGAGGCAGGACAAAGGGAGCGATNGCCAGCGTGAGGATTGCGACCGGAGCGCCCATGACGAGCGTTGCCCGCCAGCTCACGAGGGTNGCGGCACCGCCGAGCACCATACCGAGCACAAAGCCGGTGGCGCCCGTCGAGGCAAAGACGCCAAGCGCCTTTGCCCGCTTCTCGCCCTCGCCGAAGACGGAGAGCAGCAGGGCAAGGGCCGCGGGAGCGGTGAAGGCTGCGGCGATGCCTTTTACCAGGCGGGCAGCGATCAGCGTCGGGCCACTATCGACGAAACCGCCGGCGATGCTGGCGGCAGCAAAGATGCCGAGCGACCAGAGGAAGACGCGGCGGTGGCCGAAGAGGTCGGCGACACGGCCGCCGAGCAGCAGAAACCCGCCGTAACCCAGCACATAGGCGCTGACGGCCCATTGAAGCGAGGTTGGCGGCATACCAAGTTCGGTCTGGATGGCAGGCAGGGCGACCCCGATGGTGGAAACATCCATGGCATCAAGGAAATTCGCAGCGCAGAGCAGCAGCAACGCCAGGCCGGCTCCGCGNGGAGATGGGGAATTGGTCATCGATCTCGGTTCCTTCTTTGCTGCCGCCTTCGCCGGGAGGCTGGCGGGCGGCAGGGAACGAGAAAATGTACAGCTTCAAACCCTATTGCAAATTGATAGTAGCCATGTCAGGTATTACNCATAATGATGAATGATGCNGTCCTTCGCAAAATTGATCTGAACCTNCTGCTTGCCTTTTCAGTGCTGATGCAGGAGCGCAATGTCAGCCGTGCAGCTGAAAGGCTGTTGCTCGGCCAGCCCGGACTTTCCGCCGCGCTCAAGCGATTGCGCGAGGCGCTGGACGACGANCTCTTCATACGCGTCGGCCGCGGCCTGCAGCCGACNGCGCGGGCGCTGGCGATCGCCCCAGCNATNGAGGATGCTCTTTCCGGCATCGAACGGGCGATCCGCCCGCCCAAGGGTTTCGACCCATCGACCTGGCAGGGCGAATTCCGCGTCGGCATGTGCGACAATCTGGAAACCGCTTTCTTCGGCCCGCTGGTTGCGCGGCTACGTCAGCTTGCGCCGGGCGCGCGGCTTGTAGGTGTTGCCGCCGACAAACGCGATGCGGCGCAGATGCTTGATGACGGCGCCTACGAATTCAGCATTTCCGTGCATGGCGAACCCGCCTCCTGGCATATCCGCATGCCACTGTTCGAGCAGTGTTCGATCGCTATTTACGATCCGCAGCAATTGAAACTGAAGCCGCCGATCAGCGTCGAGGATTTCGTCGCCGCACCGCATATCGCCATCTCCTTCGTCGGTAGTGCGACGACGGCGGTCGATGCCGCGCTCGACAAGGTGGGTTTGAGCCGCAACGTGGTGGCGACTGTGCCCCGCTATTCGGCGGTGCCGCCGGCGCTCAGAGCCATGCCGTCGATTGCCATCGTGCCGGAATCGCTCGGACGCTGCATGGCGCAGCTTCACAATCTAGAGGTCTCGATGCCGCCGATCGAGCTGCCGGCCGATCCTGTGTCGATGCTGTATCGGCGGGTCGACAGGGCGGACGAGCGGGCGTCGTGGTTTCGGCAGTTGTTTGTCGAGGTGGCGGACAAGGCGCTGCTTGCCTCGGGGTGCAAGGCTGGGATTTGCGCTGAGGCGGCGTAACTATCAAGTCAAAAGAAAACCGCCCGTGTTGGGCGGTTTTTGTGTTTTGGGGTTAGGCNCCCTTCCAGCCCTGCGCTTACGCTTCGGGCGTTCGCNGCTGCAATCGATTCACTGGATCGATTGCTCGGGCTACGCCCGACCGCAGCTNACTGCCAAACAACGATCGGGGTTTTGTTGGGAACGCGNTCGTAGAGGTCGATGATGTCCTGGTTGAGCAGGCGCACGCAGCCCGACGAGACGGCCTTGCCGATGGAGCGCCATTCCGGGTTGCCGTGCAGGCGGTAGAGCGTATCTTCGTTGTTCGAGAAGATGTAGAGCGCGCGCGCACCGAGCGGATTCAGGAGGCCTGGCTCCATGCCGCCACGCTCGATCGAGTATTTCGCGAGCTCCGGCTGGCGGGCGACCATCTCGTTCGGCGGCTTCCAGCGCGGCCATTTCTGCTTCCACTGGATGACGCCATTGCCCGACCAGGCGAAACCTTCGCGGCCGATACCGACGCCGTAACGCATCGCCATGCCACCGGGCTGGACGAGATAAAGGAAGCGCGAGGGCGTATCGACGACGATCGTGCCCGGCGGCTGGCCGGTCGGATCCACGACCTGCTGGCGATAGTAGCGTGGGTCGATCTGCTGGTAGGGAACGGCGGGGATGAGGAAACCGCCGTCTTCGATTGGGCCGTACATGACGGCAAGTTCTGCTTCGCTGGGTACGCTCGTCGTCTGGAACGCGCGGAAGGGCGAACGGTAGCTGATCGACATGCCGCCATTTTCGACCGTATTCGAAGTGGAGGCACAGCCTGCCAGCGCGGAAGCCGCTGTCAAAGCCGAAAAGGAAAGAAAGCTACGACGGGAGATGGGGTTATCGAGGCTCATGACGCGGGACTGATTTCCTTCGTGATGCGGGGCTNGCCATAAACGCAGCTCACCCCTGATTCGTCCAATGCCGAAATCGACAAGGAAAAAATCTATCGGCTTATACTAAATAAACCATAGCATCACGCAGACGTGTCCGGCTTCGGGCAGACGATCTCGCCTGCCCTGTTGCAGCCCTACATCACCACGATCTCTGACTTGGCCGACACGCGGTCGTAGAGATCCACCACATCCTGGTTGAGCATGCGTACGCAGCCGGAGGAAACCGCCTTGCCGACGGATTGCCAGTCGGGCGTGCCGTGAATGCGATAGAGCGTGTCCTGGCCATCCTTGAAAATATACATGGCGCGGGCGCCGAGCGGATTTGCAAGGCCCGGATTCATGCCGCCATTTTCCGCAGAGAAGGGACGAACTTCCGGCTGGCGGGAGACCATTTCGACCGGCGGTGTCCAGCGCGGCCACTTCTGCTTCCACTGGATGACGCCGCGGCCCTTCCAGGCAAATCCCTCGCGGCCGAGGCCGACGCCGTAACGCATGGCCCTGCCATTGCCTTCAACGAAATAGAGGAAGCGGTCCTGGGTATCGACAACGATCGTGCCGGGGCGTTCGTTGGTCTGGTACTCGACCTCCTGGCGCAGATATTCCGGACGGATGCGAGTGGCGGGGATGGCCGGCAGCGTGAAATCGCCGTCCCTGACCTGGCCGTACATGCCCATGTCGAGGTTCAGCGGGTTGCTGACCGGCAGGCCATAGGTCTGATTGAACTGCGTCCTGTAGAGTTCGCGTGTATGCGGCACCGGTTGATCGGGAAGCGGCTTGACGCGACGAGGATCGACGCCCGGCGGCTCGTAGAAGACCGGTGAGATCTCCTGCACGAAGCGCGCAGGGGAATCGGCTGCGACATCGGGGACAAGAATGTTGCAGCCGCTGAGCATCGTTGCAGCAGCCGCGAGCCCGACAAACGGGAAAGCCCGGCGCAGAAAATTCATGAAACCACCCTCATCAGCGATCACGGAGACAGCATTATCTGCTCACAGGATGGCATTCGCGGCTGGCGCGAGGCTGGTGCCAGAAGCTGGAACCCGCCGAAAAAGACGGATGACGCAGGTCCCTGCCGGANATGCATCCGGCAGCTGTCAGGCCGCCACACCNNGGAAGAATGCGATGCTCTGCGCGATCTCGGCCGGCAGTGCCGAAGTGTGGTTGCCGTCAACNGTATCTGCTTCGATATGCGTACCGGCCGCACGGGCACGCGAAACGAGAAGATCGGCGCGATCGTTGAAATGAGACTCTTCCGTGCCGTGCAGCACACGTACAGGGCACTTGAAGCTGTGCGCATAACAAAGCGCCGTGCGTACCTCGAATTCATGCGCGTTGGAATCGTCGAAGCGGATGTCTTCGGGATAGCGGTTGAAGAAGCGGAAGGCATCCGCATTGCCCGAAATCGGCACCGCCGCCCGAAAATGATGCGTACTCATCGCCGTCAGCATGGTCAGCGTGCCGCCGATGCTGTGGCCGGCAATGAAGAGGCGCGCGGGATCGACGCCCGGCAGATGGCGCAGGCGCTCGGTCGCGGCAAGCACGTCGTCCACCTCGTCATAGAAACCGGAAAAATTGCCCATCTGGCCGTTTTCGCCGCGCATGGAAGGCATCATCACCACATAGCCGGCATCCACGTAGGGCTTCATAAGCTGCCAATGGCCGATCCCCATGGCATTGCCGCCGTGAAGGAAGAGGATGCCGGGCTTCGACTTGGTCCCGCGCTTGTATTTGGACACCCAGGCCGTCAACTCCAGCTCGCCGCCATAGCCGGAGCGNTAGAATATCCGGTCGGCATCGGCNGGTGCCGTCAGCGGCTCATATTTATCCGGCGCCGGCCCCTTCTGCAGCAGCTTGGTGCGGAAGTGATGGCGGACACTGGCATAGTCATGCTTGGCGAGCCTTGGAACATCGGGGACATCGAAGGCATTCGCGAGGCGAGGCAGCATAAGAGAGCCGGCTATCCCGGCAAGCACGCCGCGGCGTTGACGGAAAAAGGCATTTCGTTCTTGCGAGCTCATACGCGGCACCCATCATTTCCCCGGCCCAAAAAATCTGCACCGGACGAACCTTGCCGCCAATACACATGCTGTTGAAAACGGGGGACTGCGTCATTTTTGCGCAGGCAGATGATATCAACCCGCCTTGGCGTCGATCATAGCAATGAGCGTGCGCAGGCGATCGGCCTCGTAGGAGGGCTTGTCGGGGCGCAATCTCGCGATGCGGGGGAACCGCATGGCTACGCCCGACTTGTGGCGTGTGGAGCGATTGATTCCCTCGAAGGCGACTTCCACCACGAAGCCGAACTCCTTGTCCGCCCGCACTGCGCGGACCGGGCCGAAGCGCTCGGTCGTGTTATTGCGCACGAACTTGTCCAGCACTTCGAGCTCGGCATCGGTNAAGCCNAAATAGGCCTTGCCGACAGGGACGAGCTGTTCGCCATCCTCATCCTCCGCCCAGACGCCGAAGGTGAAATCGGAATANTAGCTGGAGCGCTTGCCGTGGCCGCGCTGGGCATACATNAGCACCGCNTCGACATTGTAAGGATTGCGTTTCCACTTGAACCACGGCCCCTTCATNCGACCAGCCTGATAGATGCTGTCGCGGCGCTTGATCATCACGCCNTCGATAACGGGATCGGGCGGGGCAGCACGGAGATCGTCCAGCTGCTCCCAGGTGGAGAACGGCACCAGAGGCGAGAGGTCGAAGCGGTCGTGCGGGGCGCGATCGATAATTTCCGTGAGCCGGTCGCGACGCTCGATATAGGGCTTGCCGCGCACGTCCTGGTCGCCGTCGAAAAGCATGTCATAAGCGCGGATGAATGCCGGATACTCTTCCAGCATCCGTGCCGTCACCGTCTTGCGATTCAGGCGCTGCTGCAGGTCGGAGAAGGTGCGGGTCGGGTTGTTGGAACGCGCCGTGCCGCCAACCAGAAGCTCTCCGTCGATGACGCCGGAAAAGCTGATNGAATCAAGAACATCAGGAAAGGCACCGGATATATCATCNCCGGAGCGGGAATAGATCCTGCGTGTCTCGCCGGAGCGGGAGAGCTGGACGCGAATACCGTCCCATTTCCACTCGGCGGCATAATTGGCGGGATCGAGACTATCGAGATCGCCCTCCTCCACCGGATTGGCTAGCATCACGGAATGGAAGATCGCAGGCGTTGCAAGCACCGGCTTTTCCTCACCACCCTCCAACCATTTGAAGAGCGTTTCATAGGGCGGCTGCAGGCCGTGCCACAGAGTTTCGATCTCGGTCACGTCCTTGCCGCCGAGATCGGCAAGCGCCTGCTTGGCGAGGCGGGCGGAAACGCCGATGCGCAACGCCCCGGTCGCGAGCTTGATGAAGGCAAAGCGCCCGGAGGAATCGAGACGATCGAGCAGGTCGCGCACGAAGCTGCGTACTTCCGTGCGGCCAAGCGAATTCATCCTGACGACCACCTCGCCAAGACGCGGCTGGGCGAGCGCAGAGCGGTCGATATCGCGCTCATTGTCCCAGACCAGCGAGATGGTTTCGGCGAGGTCGCCGACATAATCATAGGAGTAGCGGAAGAGCACATCGTCCATGCGCTCCAGAACCAGTTCGCGCAGCATGGCGGGCTTGACGTTGCGCACCTCCAGCGTGCCGGCAATGGCAGCNAGGCCNTAGCCGCGATCAGGGTCNGGCGTGTCGCGGAAATAGTCGGTCAGCAGCTTGAGCTTGCCGTTGCGGCTGGGGGTCAAGACCAGGCGGTCGAGGAGGTCGGCGAAGGCTTTCATGCTTCAATCCCCCTCGTCCTCATAACCCACCAGATGCAGCGGCTTGCCCTTGATGCCCTGCAGCTCGCACCAGCGCACCAGTGCCTCCTCGCGGCCATGGGTGACCCAGACCTCCTGCGGGGCAAGCTCGGTGATCGTCTCGGTCAGTTCCGGCCAGTCGCAATGGTCGGAGATGACGAGCGGCAGTTCGACACCGAGCTGTTTGGCGCGCTGGCGCACCATCATCCAGCCGGAGGCGAAGGACGGCAGCGGATCGTTGAAGCGGCGGGCCCAGCGGTCGGCAAAGGCAGAGGACGGGCCGACGACGACGGCGCCCTTGAAAATGGACTTGTCGCGNCTTTCGATCGTGGCCGGCAACAATTCGCCGAGATCGATGCCCTGGCTGACATAATAATCGCAGAGACGTTCCATCGCGCCGTGAATATAGATCGGTTCACCGTAACCGGCGTCGCGCAGCAGGCGGATGACACGCTGTGCCTTGCCGAGCGCATAGGCTCCGACGAGGTGTGTGCGTTCGGGAAACTGGCGCAACGAGGCGAGCAGCTTGCCGGTCTCGTCGATCGGATCGGGATGGTGGAAGACCGGCAGGCCGAAGGTCGCCTCGGTGATGAAGACATCACAGGGCACGGGCACATAGGCTTCGCAGGTCGGGTCGGGCCGGCGCTTGTAGTCGCCCGATACGACGATGCGCGTGCCATTCTTCTCGATGGCGATCTGGGCCGAGCCCAGCACATGGCCGGCAGGATGGAAGCTTACCTTCACGCCGTTGACGACGAGTTCTTCGCCGAAAGCGACCGGCTGTTCGCTGGCGGAGAAGCCGTCGCCGTAGCGGATGCGCATGATGTCTAGTGTCTGGCGGGTGGCGAGCACATTCACGTGGCCCGGACGCGCGTGATCGGAATGGCCATGGGTGATCAGCGCCCGCTCCACCGGCCGCACCGGATCGACATAGAAGCCGCCTTCCGGGCAATAGAGCCCTTCAGGGGCGGGATAGAGCAGCGCGTCTGGTCTCATGACAGCAAAGATAGTGGGAAATGCGTTTTGCGCCAGAGGGATACGCAGAACCAAATTCAGGGGTGAAGGCGGGCTATGCGGCCTCCGTCCGTTGCATCCGCCCCCAAGCCTCGTTAGCTTCGCCCGCGCTACGGCAAGGAAGCGGATGAGAGGCATATGAGGACTGTTTTCGGATATGCGTTGGTGGCGTTCGGGCTGGCTCTGCCTGCCGCAGCCGCGGCAACAGACTGGCAACCGAGTGAGGAAGTGAAGGCATATGCAATCGCCGGCCGCACCGGCATGCAGCTCTACCAGTCCATCGGCGAGCGCGGCCCGCAGGTCGGGCCGGGCCGGGTCATCGCGCATACGACTTTCAAGCTGACCTGGACGCGCAAATACGAACAGCAAGGCAGTGCCTGCACGCTGACTTTTGCAAAGCCGAAGCTCATCATCATCTACACGCTGCCGAAGGCGCCGAACGACCTGCCGGCGGCGACCAAGGCAAGTTGGGAGAGCTTCATATCGGGTGTGCGCACCCATGAGCGCTGGCACGGCGAGACGATCATCGAAATGGTCAAGGAGATCGAGACGCTGAGCAACGGCTTCTCCGTGCCTGATGATCCCGGCTGCAAGAAGATCAGGCCGGAGCTGACGGTGCGGCTCGGAGAGCTCTCCAACAGGCAGCGTCAGCGCGGCCGGGATTTCGACCGCGTGGAAATGAGCGAGGGCGGCAATATCCAACAGCTCATCCTGAAGCTGGTGAACGGTCCCTGAGCGGTTCAGAGCGCCGCGAGGAAAGTGTCGACGCGGCTCCAGGTGGCCTCCGCCGCCTTTGCATCGTAGTCTGGCAGCGACGGATCGGTATAGAGATGGCCGACGCCGGGATAGAGGAAGACCTCCAGGCTGATAGCAGCTCTTGCGGCATGCGCACGCCATGGAGCCACCTCATCCGCGGGCGCGAACTGGTCGGGGTCCGCCAGATGGACCTGAAGGGGAATGCCTTCGCGCGCGTTTGCCGGAATTTCTGCGATACCATGCAGCAAGAGGATGCCGGCCGCTTGCGGTCGTCCCGGCCAGAGGCTCGCGGCTACGCCTGCGCCCATGGAGAAGCCGCCGAGGACGGCCGATGACGGCAAGTCGGCGATCGCCTTTTCAGCGCGCCCGCAAAGTTCGGCCCAGCCGATCTCTTTCCTGAGGGCAAAGCCTTTTTCGAGCGTACCCCCTACTCTTCCCTCGTAAAGATCCGGCGTTACGACCTGATGGCCTGCCGCGCGCAGACGCGCCGCGGCGTCGCGTTCAAGGGACCGCAATCCGTAGACCGAGTGAAAAAGTGCAATCGCCGCCATCACCATCTCCCTGTTTTGTGGGCTAAACATAGGGTTTCTGCAACGTGAAGGCGAGCTTTAACGCACAAAAGCCCCAAATGAGCCAAAGAACCACCGGAATCGCTTTCTAGCCATTGCCGA
>JGI25159J45721_1001300_pt1 | contig 10540 bp, 7 predicted proteins | sample AraplaMF_Cvi_mLB_FD_45721 | JGI IMG/M metagenome (IMG submission 45721)
CGGTTGCCGGCCATGTCGACCTTGAAGAAGGCGATCGAGGCCTGCAGTTCCTCAGCCTGGGTCGCCAGTTCTTCCGACGTTGCCGACATCTCTTCGGAGGCACCGGCATTCTGCTGGGTTACCTTGTCGAGCTGCTGGATTGCTTCGTTGATCTGCCCCGCGCCGATATCCTGCTCGCGGCANGCTGCACTGATCTCGGAGACCAGTTCGGCCGTCTTGCGGATGTCNGGAACCAGGCGGCCGAGCATGTCGCCGGCTTCCTGAGCGGCCTTCACCGTGTCGCTGGACATGGAGGAAATCTCAGCGGCAGCCGACTGGCTGCGCTCGGCAAGCTTGCGCACTTCCGAGGCGACGACCGCAAAACCCTTGCCATGTTCGCCGGCGCGAGCAGCCTCGACGGCGGCGTTTAGAGCAAGCAGGTCGGTTTGACGGGCAATTTCCTGGACGATACCGATTTTCTCGGCAATCGTGCGCATGGCCGCAACAGCGCGGTTGACCGCATCGCCAGAAGTCTCGGCATCCTTGGCGGACTGGCGAGCAATCTTCTCGGTCTGGGCCGCGTTATCGGCGTTCTGTTTGATATTGGCTGCCATCTCTTCCATCGAGGCGGAAGCCTCTTCAGCGGAAGCTGCCTGTTCGGTCGCACCCTGCGAGACCTGTTCGGAACTGGATGATAGTTCCTGGCTGCCCGACGAGACGTTTTCGGCCGCGGCGATAGCGTCGGCGACGACACCGCGCAGACGTTCGACCATCTGTTCGAGCGCAACGCCCAGAACATCCTTGTCGGAAAGCGGCTTCGGGGAAACCGTCAGGTCGCCATTCGAAATCTGACCGGCGATGTGCGCGGTTGCACGCAGATTNGCGATCATATCTTCCATCGCGATNCCGAGCGCGTCCTTATCCGAAAGCCGCTTCGCATCGATCGAAAGATCGCCCGCAGCGATGGCATTCGCCACGTCGGCCGTGGAGCGCAGATTGGCGGTCATCACATTCATCGTCGTGACGAGATCCTTGATCTCATCATTGGTGCGCACGTTGATCGTCTGGTTNAGGTCGCCGATGGCAACCGCATTGGCCGCGCTNCGCACTTTGGAAAGACCGGTGATGATGTTGATCGCGATCCAGAGAGCCGCAACGATCGAGAGCACCACGCCGACGCCGGCAATGATCATCAGCGTCGTAAAGGTGCTGCGGAATGCTGCGTCNGCGCTTTCGTCACCTTCGCTGATCGAGGCGCGNGTCAGGCCAGCCANGGATTCCGTCAGCGCGTCAAGCTTTTCCGAAGCGACATCGCCGTCCGTCTGGTTTACCTCGATTGCGCGGTCGCGCTGGCCATTGAGCGCCAGCTCACGGATGTTATCGTTGAGCTTCGTGTAGTCCAACCAGAAGGCGCTAATCGCTTCCCACTTTTCCTTGAAGCCGTCGCCAGCGCTTTCCTGACCTTCCTTCAGAGCCTGTTCGAATGCTTTGCGCTGCGCTTCCATCTCCGAAACGGCCTGCTGCGTTCTCTGAGGCGTCGTCGCAAGCAGAAGGTCGCTTTCCGCGACATTGAGCGAGTCGAAGGCTCTCGCGAGGTTGGATGCATAGCCGTCCTGGCGAACCGGACCGGTCAGCAGTTCATCTTGCATGGAAGCGACGAGGCTGACGCCACGCATGCCGAAGCCTGCGCAGCAGAGGGTGACGGCAATGAGAAGCCCGAAGGCGATGGCTAACTTTGCCTTGATCGTGAAGCGCATTTGAATACTTCCTTGAAGTAGATCGACAGAGCTGGGGGCATTGCGCGACGTCCGGGCATGGATCGTCATTCTGCCGCTTATGACGGCATGCATGCAGAATATTCGGTTGCGGGAGATACATTGCCGCTCATTCCGCGTGCCCGTCGTCACGGACCCTGCCGGAAATTACGATCGGCTTGCAAAACCGCAGCGCGTCTGACTGCGGAAGGTCCCATCTTGCGGAAGGGAAATCCGATGCTCCGCCTGCCTGTTTAACCTGGCAGGCGGACATCTGCCGATCGATACCGACGCATACACACGTCGGGTCTTCAGTAAGCCGCGGGCAAGAAGTCCGCGGCGATGCTCATATCGGCGAAGCGCTTAAGCGCTTTCGCGGAAATCGTCGTCACCGGCGTCCGGACCGCCCATCGACATATCCAGGGCAAAGCCCTTGGCACGCGCCTGCTGGGACGCAACGGTATTGCCGTGATTATGGCTATGCGTCGCCGGAGCCGGCTTGCGTGGGGTGGCGGCGGCCGGAGCCTTCACCACCTTTGCAGAAGTCTTTGTGGCGGTCTTCCGTACACCAGCGCGGGTCGCGCCTGCCGTATCAACCTTGAAGAAGGCGATCGAAGCCTGCAGTTCCTCGGCCTGAGCAGCAAGCTCTTCGGAGGTTGCCGACATTTCTTCGGAGGCGCCAGCATTCTGCTGGGTCACCTTGTCGAGCTGCTGGATCGCTTCGTTGATCTGTGAGGCACCGATATCCTGTTCACGGCAGGCAGCGCTGATCTCGGAGACCAACTCCGCAGTCTTCCGGATGTCCGGAACCAGGCGGCCGAGCATTTCGCCGGCGTCGCGGGCAGCCTTGACCGTGTCGCTTGACATGGAGGAAATCTCCGCGGCGGCCGATTGGCTGCGTTCGGCAAGCTTGCGCACTTCCGAAGCAACGACCGCAAAACCCTTGCCATGTTCGCCTGCACGTGCGGCTTCGACGGCGGCATTCAGGGCGAGCAGATCGGTCTGGCGGGCGATTTCCTGAACGATGCCGATCTTCTCGGCAATCGTGCGCATCGCGTCGACGGCGCGGTTGACGGCGTCGCCGGAAGCTTCCGCATCCTTGGCGGATTGGCGGGCGATCTTTTCGGTCTGCGCGGCATTATCGGCATTCTGCTTGATGTTCGCAGCCATCTGCTCCATCGAGGCGGAGGCCTCTTCAGCGGAAGCCGCCTGTTCGGTAGCACCCTGCGAGACCTGCTCGGAGCTGGCCGACAGTTCCTGGCTGCCCGAAGAGACATTGTCGGCGGCAGACAGTGCATCGGCGACGACACCGCGAAGGCGTTCGATCATGACGTTGACGTTGCCGAGCAGTTCGCCGATCTCGTCATGCGTGGTGATTTCGGCCATCTTGGTCAGGTCGCCTTCGGCAACCTCACGGACAACAGTGTTGGCGCGGTTGAGACCCTTACTGATGGTATTTGCGATCCAGAACGCCGTGAGGACAGCGATCAGCAACGCTGCGGCGGCAACCGCGATCATCATCGTGCGTGTCGTGCCGTACTGCTGCTCGGCGCTGTCATCTGCATCCTGCATGCGCTGTTTTTCGAGCGCAAGAATTTCGTCGAGCGTGGCGTCTATATCGTTGGCGGCCTGGCGAGCCGTCGTAACCGAGATATTGTTGGCGCCGTCCATATTGCCGCCCTTGATGAAATCTCGAATCTGGTCGTCTGCCTGATTGAATGTCGCGGAGAGTTGGGCAACGCGCTCCCAACGCGTCTTGCCTTCCTCGGTGGCGAGTTTCGTCACGGCAGCGAATGCATCGGCGAAGTCCTTGCGGGCCTTGGCGCCCTTTTCGATGGCGCCGGAAGCGTCATCGGCGTTGCGTGCAGTCAGAAGGTTCTTCTGCTGGCGGATGGCTTCAAGCTGGGCGATNTTGATCTGTTGCGCCAGGTCGAGGCGCGCAGCAGGACCGGCAAGAAGGTTGCCGATCGTATCGTTCAGCGAGCCGAGGCTGAAGATGCCGTAGGCGGCCGTGCCTATCAGCATGAAAATGATAAAGGTGAACGCTGTCACCAGCTTTGTCTTGATCGTCAATCGCATCGTCTTAACCCCTCAGTGATTGGCCCCCGGCTAGTTGACGGCCCCCGCCGTCTCATGCCTCGATGAGAAAATCGCCTGCAAATTNGGGAGGATGATGAACTCACCACCCCTCTTGACCAGGCAGTTGATATAATCCGCGCGCCAGCGCATACCCACGCTCGGCGGNGGCTCGCTGGCGTTTTTCGTCAGCGTCGTCACCTCGTTCACCTTGTCNGTNCGGATACCGACGAGNGTCTGCTCCCCCTGCAGATNGACNTCGATGACGATGATGCGGCTGTCTATTGTCGCTTCCGAAGCCTCCATCCCGAAGGCGAGGCGAAGATCGGCAAGCGGAATGACCTTGCCGCGGAAATTGATGACGCTGGCAACGAAAGGCTGGGCGCCAGGTACCGCAGTCTCGGGAAGCAGATCCAGGATTTCCTGTACGATGACTGCTTCCAGAGCGAAGGTTTCGCCATTGAGATCGAAGGTCAGAACCTCGACTTCCTCAGCGTAATTCCAGTGCTTGTCGAATTTTTCGGCTGTTGCTGTGCTCATCCTGCCACGCGCAATTGCGCCTCCTGTTGCTGACCCGCGGCAACGAGATGCCCGACGTCAAGAATGAGAGCGACGCTGCCGTCGCCGAGAATGGTGGCGCCGGAGAAGGTCGCCACGTCGTTGTGCAGTTTCGACATCGACTTGATGACCGTCTGGTGGTCGCCGATGATCTGGTCGACCACCAGACCGACACGTTCGGTGCCCGTCGAGATGACGACCACTTTCTGGTGGACGTCCGGCTTGGTGCCCGTGCGGAAGAGATCGCGAAGCCTGAGGAACGGAACCAGGCTGTCGCGCAGCGAGATGAAGGAGCGGCCGCGCGAGCGGAGATCTTCTTCCAGCGACAGTTCGAGGCATTCCTCGACCGCCGAGAGCGGGATGACGTAGCGGCCGGAACCCACTCGCACCAGCAGACCGTCGATGATGGCGAGCGTCAGCGGAATGCGGAGAGAAACTTCCGAGCCTTGCCCGGGCAGGCTGACGATATCGATCGTGCCGCGCAGCGCCTCGACCGTCTTCTTGACGACGTCCATGCCGACACCGCGACCGGACAGATTGGTGATCGCCGCTGCGGTCGAGAAGCCCGGAGCAAAGATGAGCTGCAGCAGGTCCTGATCGGAAAGCGGCTGGCCGGGCGCGATGAGGCCGGAGGATTCCGCTTTGGCGCGAACGCGGTCACGGTTGATGCCACGGCCGTCATCCTTGATGGAAATGATGACCTCGCCGCCGGACTGGTGGGCAGCAAGCGTCACCGTGCCGGCTTCGGTCTTGCCGGCGCCAAGGCGCTCGGCCGGCGGCTCGAGACCGTGGTCTATCGAATTGCGGACGAGGTGGACCAGCGGATCGGCCAGACGCTCGATGACGGTCTTGTCGACTTCGGTGGTCTCACCTTCGGTAACGAGCTCGATCACCTTGCCGGTTTCGCGGGCGAGATCGTGGACGAGACGGCGGAAGCGCGAGAAGAGCGTCCCGACCGGCACCATGCGCAACACCATCATCGTGTCGCGCAGCTCGCCGGAGAGACGTTCGATTTCTTCCGAAACCGAGCGTAGCGCTATATCCGAGCTGGAGCTTGCCAGCTGACTAAGGCGCGACTGGGCAATGACGAGCTCGCCGACNCGGTCCATCAGTTCNTCCAGNCGTTCGGCCGGAACGCGGACGTTTTCCTGCGCTTTCGCCTGGGCTGCCGCCTGAACAGGAGCTGCCGNCTCGCGCTTCACCGGAACCGCCTCGACGGGGCGGAATTCCNGAGCAGCGGCGGGCACTGGAGCGACAGCTGCTGCGGCAGGAGTTACGTCTTTCTTTGCTTCGATCGTTGCGGCCTGCGGACCGGCGATTTCCTGAACATCGAGCTCCATGTCATCCATGACGAAGATAAAGACGTCGTCGATGGCGGAACGGTCCTGTTCACTCGTCAGAACGACGTCCCAGGAAACGTGGAGCTCTGTCGGGACCAGATCGTTGAGTAGCGGAATTCCCGATCTGTTTGCGCGGACGGTACATTCGCCGAGATCGCGCAATTCATCCAGAAGGCCGAGCGGGTTGGTGCCGTTGGCCATGGAATTCGCCGGAAGGCTGAAACGGATGCGCCACGTCGTTTTCTTCTTGACGGGACCGGCGACGACAGGTGCTGCAGCCACAGGCGCTGTGGCCTCTTTGGCCTCCGACTTGTCGCCGACCGCTGCCTGGAGCTGGGCAAGCAGCTTGTGGCCGGTATCACCATGATCGGCATCGGGTTGCTCGACAAGGGCGCGCATGTGATCCTGCGCGGCAAGAACGGCGGCGACGAGCTCGGCGGTTGCCGGCACCTCGCCCTTGCGAACACGGTCGAAGGCCGTTTCGCAATGATGCGTGAAAGCCGCAAGCGCCTCGAAGCCAAACATGGCACCCGAACCCTTCAACGTATGAAGGCCGCGGAAGACAGCGTCGACGAGATCCCTGTTTTCGAGGTCGTGATTAAGGTCGAGAAGGCCGGCTTCGATCGCCTCGAGGCATTCGGCCGCTTCGGTTCGGAAGACTGCGACTGGATCAAGCGAGCTCATCTGCCGAGAACCTTCTTCACGATCTTAACGAGATTTTCCGGATCGAACGGCTTGGTGAGCCAGCCGGTGGCACCGGCGGCCTTGGCACGGGCCTTGAGGTCCGCGTCGGATTCCGTCGTCAGGAAGATGATCGGCACGCCGGCCTGGGCGGGCAGCTTGCGCAGTTCCTCGATCATCGTCAGCCCATCCATGACGGGCATGTTGAGGTCGGTGACGATCAGGTCGAAATTGCCGCTCTTGGCGGTTGCCAGACCCTCGGCGCCATTGACGGCTTCGGTGACGGTGTAACCTGCATTGGTCAGCGTGACCTTGGTGGTCAGCCGGATGCTGGCGGAATCGTCGACGGTCAGGATGTTTGCGCTCATAATGTCACCTCTTTATGCAACCAGAACTTCTGGTCTTCTTGATCGAAGACTTCCATAAATCCGGCGCGTTCAAGAACCTTGAGAAGCGAACCGCTGGCCGGAGCTGAAAGGGTAAAAGTCTTGCCTTCGGCCTTGGCCTGACGACGGGCGGATTCGATGAGCTGAAGAAAACTCAGATCCGCCTCCGCGTTTTCGGGAAGACTTACGGCAATACTATTATTTTCGCGAAAACGATCAATAATCTTCGCATATACTTCCGAAGCATTACGAATGCTCAGAGTTTCCGGAAGGGATATAGATTCGAAATATTTTGCCTGAGTATCCAATGCAGCCTCCATGGTCGGAGAAATACTTAACGACCATAAAAGGACTCTCATGACAGGCTTAACAGCGCGTAAACAGCGGTTGTAGGAAAGTGCAATTGGCGCGAGTCCCGACTCCCTGAATTCTTATCCGGGATAATTTATACTGAAGCTTTCTCATATTATAAAATAACATGAAAAAACAATATGATAGACAACACTTTATAGGAAGCTTATAAAATCTTGCCGAATAGTTTTATGGGTTGTTAATCACAACGTTTACGAGTCTGCGGCGTTTACCTGCCGTTTCCATCCTGCCCGTAAAAATAGAGTCAAATTGCCTGTGTTCATAAGTAAAGGTACAAATGTGACAAACGCGACGGCATCGGCACAGACTGCATTTTTGGCATCAGGTTCGGATATCAGCCAGACCCTGGAGTCGGCCCGCGCCCAGGTGGAGGAACGCTTCCTCGAAGGCGGTACAGTCCTGCTTTCAGTGATGGATGTCCTCAATCGTCTGTTGACGTCACTGGACCAGATCACCAAGGCGCTGGACAACAATGAGGCGAGTGACACCAGCGCCGATCTCAATGCGACCGTCCAGAACCTGATCGAGCTTCCGGGCTCTGAGGAAAAACGCCAGCAGGCTCTGACGGCACTTGCCCAGACCGGCTCGGAACTGCACCGGCATGTCGCTGATATGCAGGAGACGATGCGCTACCTGCGCACCTTCGCAGTGACGGTAAAGATAACGGGTGCGGGCCTTGCCGAATTTGCAGGCTTCGCTCAGGAAATCCTTGAGCGCATCTATTCGGGAACTGACGAAGTCAACCGCTTCGCCACCCATCTCGACAGCCTGCAGAAGGAGGTCAAGCTCGCCCTCTCCTTCGGCAACAATCTTTCCAAGAGCTACGCCGACACCGTTCCGGCAGTCGCCAGGGCGCTGAAGGATGACGCAAAGAAGATTGCCGACCACCGCCAGAGCCTCGGCACCATCGCCCGCGATGTAGGCGCAATCGCCCGTGGCGTGCAGGGCAAGGTCGCCTCCACTCTTTCGGCGCTGCAGATCGGCGATATCACTCGCCAGCGCATCGAACATGTGCAGAGCACCTTCTCGCTGCTGGAGGATTTCCTCGCAAGCGAAGACGGCGCCAAGCTCAATGCCGATGGACGCAAGCGCCTGCAGAACGTCATTCATCACCTGACAGCCGCGCAGATGGCTGAGATGTGCACCGACTTCCAGCGGGATTCCCGTAATGTCGTAAAGACCATCGCAAGCTTCAGCCAGGATACGCAGGAAATTCTGAGATTGCGCGACCAGATGAGCGGTCAGAGCGACGGCAGCGGTGGGAACTTCATGCGCGCGCTGGAATCGAGCGTCTCNGCCGCTCACGAGATCGTCAAGCAGGTCGATGTGGCAAGCCGTCAAGCCGACCAGGTCAGCCAGTCGACGATCGGCACCGCCGCAACGCTTCTGCAGTCCATCGAGGCGATCCGCGCGGTCAAGACCGATATCCATTACATGGCGCTCAATACCAACCTGCGCTGCAGCCGTCTCGGCGAAGAAGGCAAGTCGATCAACGTCGTCACCGCCGAATTGCGCATCTTTGCCGGCAAGCTNGATGATTCAGCCGATGCCATCGTCAATGGCCTGCCTGCGCTCGAAGCCTCGGCGGGNCGCGTNGCCCCTGCCGCCGGCTCCAGGAATGGCGGNCTTGCCGAAAGCCTCACCTCGGCCGTCGGCACGATCCGCTCCGCGGCCAACCTGATGGAAGACGAACTCAAAGTCCTTGCCGAACATGGCCGCGAGGTCGCGACCAAGATCAACCTGCTGATCGGCAAACTCGATTTCCAGCATGATCTCGGTGACGTGCTTGCCCGCTGCGCCGATGTGCTGGAAACCGTGGCCGGCGACCAGATCGCCGATATTTCCGACATTGCCGAAGCAATCGGCCCGCTCGACCGCAAGATCTTCAAGCTCTACACGATGGTGCAGGAACGCAATGTCCACCGCGGCATCATTCCCGCCAACGAGGAAACAACAACAACGGTGCCTGCCGAGCCCGCCAAAGCCCAGAGCGACGAGGACTTGTTCGAGGACGCTCTCTTTTAGAAAGGCCGCAGCTTAATTGATGCGGCGGAACTTGTTCGCCGCTTCGATCGCCGCCTTCTGCTGGTCGTCTTCGATGCCGAGATAGAAATCCTCAAGCGAGGGGTCGCTCAATCCTGCACGCCGTGACAGGACGTACCACTTGGCCGCCTCGACCGGATCGGGCGCCGTGCCGATTGCATTGACGTAAAGATGCGCGAGCTTGTTCTGCGCAGCGACATTGCCCCGGTTGGCCGCAAGCTTCATCCATTCGAAGCCGCGCACGTAATCCTTCGGCCCACCGACGCCGTTGATCAGCCAGATACCCATGTCGAGCTGAGCCGTATCGAAGCCCGCCCGCGCCGCGCGCGCCATCCATTCGCGGGCCAGCTGCTTCTTGTCTTCAGGCAGGTCGGGCACCTGCTGGTAGATCTGCGCTACCGCATATTGCGCGTCTGCGATGCCCTGCTCTGCTGCCTTTTCATAATAAGGCAGGGCAAGCTTCAATCCCTTGTCCCCGGGATTGTCGGCTACGAGCGTTTGGCCCCAGTTGAATTCGGCTGACGAATTTCCGCCATCTGCCGCCTTGCGCATATATTCGTCGGCCTTCGCCTTGTCGCGCGTGACATTGTTGCCCTCCATCAGGAGCAACGCATATTTGAACATGGCGGTCGGATCGCCGCCCTCTGCCGCCTTGCCGTACCAGAAGGCGGCGTTCTTCATGTCCCGCTTGACACCGAGGCCCTGCGACAGGATTTCGGCAATCAGCGTCTGAGCCGCCGGATCGCCGAGCTGTGCCCGTGGCAGCGCCTTGTCCATGGCAGTCAGATAATAGCCACGCTGATAGGCGCCGAACGCCTCGTCGATCGCACCCGTATATGGCTTTTCAGGTGGCAAGTCGGGCAGCTTTGCACCCATTCGATCGAAAACCCCGACGCCGTCGGACGGCTCAATGCCCTGCGGGGGCTGCGGTCGGTCGGTACGGAATGTCTGGCTTGGCGTTGGCGAGCGCTCGGTAACGGCTTCATTCGCCTGTGCCTGCGCAAACTCCGTCCGAACCGCCAATAGGGCGGCTATACAAAAGAGAGCGCATCTCGAAAAGCGGGCGGGGGTCGGCATAAGCGCGATATCAATCCTCAAACCGTGGCGCTTTTTCGTCAAGTAGGGCATTGATCTGTGCCACGATCGAGGGCGCCTGAGCCGGCTCGGCGAATACGCCCAGGCGCATCGCCACGAACTCTGCCCCGGTCTGCGCAACCGCAAGGGCGGAGGCCGGATCAGTGCCGCCCATGACGATGCACGGGATTTCGATCATCGACGCCCACCACTCGGCAAGCGCCAGGTTCTTCGGATGCGCCTCCGGCTTGATGTCGCCGTCGAGCTTGCCGAAGAA
>JGI25159J45721_1001311_pt1 | contig 10493 bp, 8 predicted proteins | sample AraplaMF_Cvi_mLB_FD_45721 | JGI IMG/M metagenome (IMG submission 45721)
GAGGCCGAGAGGGATTCACGCGACCCGGTGCCAGTCAAAACCGCAATCGTCAGGCCGGTTTTCGCGTTCCTGCCCATATGGAGATCGTGGTTGTTATCCCCNACCATGGCGACCTCTTCCGGCTGAAGGCCCGTTGCCGCGCANAAGCCGAGCACCATGCCCGGCTCCGGCTTGCTGCCGAAGCCGCTGTCATAACCGGCGATGTAATCGACAAATTCAGAGATGCCGAAACGCTGGGCGGTCTGGCGGATCGAACGCTCATTGTCGCTGGAGGCAATCCCAAGCTTGAAGCCGCGCCCGTGCAGCCGCCCGAAGAAGGCGGCAAGGTCCGTCACCGGCACGGAAAATTCGGCGGCATTGGCAAAGAGATTGTCGAGCTTGATCGTCAGCTCGATCATATCGACCTTCGAGCCGGCGGCAACGAGCCCTTCGGCTATCTGGCGGGTATTGCCGGCAGCAAGCAGGCTGTCTGGAATGATATGGCCGGTGACCGGGTCCATGCCGCATTCGGCAAGAAGGTGGTCGGCAAGAACAGCGTCATCTTCGGCGGCAATCCGGGCAAGCTCACGGTTCACCGGCAACCAGCTTTCGTCGTAGTCGAGCAGCGTGCCGTCCTTGTCGAAGAGGATGCCCCTGATCTTCGTCTGCGCCGACATGGCTGCTCCTCAGGCTTGCGCCACGGCCTTCGGCAGAAGGCGCGCCTTCACCGTCAGCGGATTGATATAGGGCTCCAGCCCCTTCAACGTGGCGCTCAACGCACCGCGCATTTCATGCACGGCGGCGATGCCGGCCTGGATCATCTTGCCGCGCGCCTCGTCATTGGTCAGAAGATAATGCACGCCCTTCGCCAGCATCTCTGTATCGCGCACCATGCGGGCACTGCCGCTACGAGCGAGCTTCTGATAGGCCTCGCGAAAATTCTGGACATTGCCGCCCGACAGGATGGCGCAGCCGAGCATGGCCGGCTCCAGCGGATTCTGGCCGCCTTCGGCAAAGAGCGAGCGGCCGACGAAAGCGACTTCGGTCAGGCGAAGATAAAGGCCCATTTCGCCGATCGTGTCGCCCAGGAAGATGTCGACGTCGGGGGTCAGGACATCGTCCCGCGTGCGGCGGGCGACCTTCAGACCCTGCTTGACAAGGGCTGCCTCGATCTCGTCAGCGCGCTCGGGGTGGCGCGGTACGATGATGGTCAGCTGTTTGTCGCGATCGCGCAGCGCACGATGCACGATACCGGCGGCATTTTCTTCACCGTCGAAAGTGGAGATCGCGGCCCATGTCTTGCGATCGCCGATTTGCTTCTTGTAGCGAGCGAAAACAGCGCTGTCATAAGGCGGTGCATCCGTATCGACCTTCAGGTTGCCCGACGTGATGACCGGCACGGCGCCGAGATCGCGGAAACGTTCGGCATCGACATCCGACTGTGCAATGACGAGCGCCAGATTTTCGAAGAGTGCTTCGGCAAGCGAGGGCCGTCGCCGCCAGCGGGTGAAAGAGCGATCCGACATCCTGGCATTGACGAGGATCTGCGGGATGCGGCGATGGCCGAGTTCAAGCACCGTCGCGGGCCAGATCTCGGATTCGGCGATGATGGCGCAATCCGGCTGCCAGTAATCGAGAAAGCGGCCGACGGCGGGCTTCAGGTCGAGCGGCACATATTGATGGATCGCATCATTGCCGAGGCGCTCGGCGGCAAGCCTTGCCGAAGTGATGGTACCTGTCGTCAGGATGACATGGATGTCGCGGCGGCGGATTTCACGGATCAGGGGAATGACGGCGTTGGTTTCGCCGACACTTGCCGCGTGAAACCAGACGAGCGGGCCCTGCGGGCGATTGGCGCTCGCATAGCCGAAACGCTCCAGCCGGCGAGCACGGTCTTCCTTGCCCTTGGCGGTGCGATAGGTGATGTAGAGGCCGACGACCGGCGACGCCACAGTTCCCGCCAGACGGTACGCGTTCAGACCGATCCGCGCCATCCGAGAGCTCATTCAGCAGACCTCCGATCCATGCAGACCGACATCAATTCAATTCCCTAATTATCGTTGCGGCCGCGATGACCGATCAATTTGTTCAGAATGCGTCGAACGAGGGCGAGAACCGATGCACGAAGGCCTCCGCTGTGGACAGCGGAGGACAAGCCGATTGCTGCGCGGGTCACTTGCTCCCGGTCGTATCCTGCGGATCGAGCAAACGATGCATGTGGACGATGAAATAGCGCATATGCGCATTGTCGACCGTCTGCTGCGCCTTCGACTTCCAAGCCGTCAGTGCCGTGGCATAGTCGGGAAAAATACCGACAATATCGAGATCCTTCAGATCACGAAACTGGATGCCATCAAGGTTTTCGAGTTCGCCACCGAAGACGAGGTGCAGGAGCTGCTTTTTACCGCCGGAGTCCGTCATTTTTATTCTCTTTCTGCCTATTCTCCTCCGGCCCCTCATCTGAGGGATTTTGACGGAAACGTCAACCGTCTCTTAGCTGAGTGAACAAGTCCAGATATTCGCGGAGACGCAGGACCGGTGAAGCGCAAAGCGCACCGTGGCTGACTTTCTCTCTATTATAGGTTGTCGGATGCCCCGAAAGGTCGACAAGACCGCCACCGGCACGCTCGAGGATAAGGTCGGCCGCCGCAATATCCCAGTCATGGGCATTGCGCCCGACAAACGTCGTGTCCAACCGGCCATCGGCCACCATGGCGATGCGGTAGGCGAGTGAGGGAATATATTTGACGCGCTCACTGCGGTCGCGAACCGCCGCCGGCAAAATCCTGAACAGCTCCTCGCTGACGGCAAGCTGGCTGAGATCGGCTTCGCCGCGCGTAGAGACGGAAATCGGTTCGCCGTTCTTCAGCGCCGCACCACCCTCCACTGCCTCGTAAAGTTCATCGAGCGCCGGCGCGTAAAGCACGCCGGCAACGGGGCGGCCGCGATGGACGATGCCGACGCTGACGCACCAGAGATCCTTGCCGGCGAGGAAAGCCCGGGTGCCATCGATCGGATCCACGATGAACAGCGTCTCGTATTCCAGTCGGCCTGCGTCGTCGTCAGTCTCTTCCGACAGCCAGCCATAAGCCGGCCGTGCGCTGCGCAAGATGGCTTCGAGCTTTTCATTCGCGGCGAAATCGGCGGCACTGACGGGAGAGCGATCCTCGTTCTTCCACCAGACCTCCGGCGACTTGTTGAAATAACCGAGTGCAACGGCGCCGGCCTGTCTTGCAGCATCGGCGATCAACGCGAGATCGCTCTGCCAGCGGTTTTCAGGGTCGCTCATCGTATCGATCCGTTTGTCAGCGGCCGGCAAGCGTCATGCCTTCAATCGCGAAAGTCGGAGCCGCCACACCGAACTTGCGATCGATGTCGTTGGCAAGCGTCAGCCGCATGAACATGTCCTTGAGGTTCGAAGCGATCGTCACTTCCGATACCGCGAAGGTGAGCTCGCCATTCTCGATCCAGAAGCCTGTCGCGCCGCGGCTGTATTCGCCGGTGATCATGTTGACGCCCTGGCCGATCAGTTCGGTGACGTAGAAACCGTTGCCGACGCTGCGGATCAGCTCTTCCGGCGAGATGTCGCCAGGCTCCAGCGCAAGATTGGTCGAGGCCGGCGTGACCGAGGTGCCGCCGCGGACACCGCGGCCGTTGGTCTCGAAACCGCCGATCTCGTTTGCGGTGGAGGTGGAGAGGAACCAGTGCTTGAGCACGCCGTCTTCGATCATGACCAGCTTCTCGCCGGAGACGCCTTCGCCATCGAAGGGACGCGAGGACGGGCCGCGCACGATCAGCGGATCGTCCGTGATCGAGAGGCCGGATTTCAGCACCTGCTGGCCCATCTTGTCGCGCAAAAAGCTCGTCTTGCGGGCAACCGAGGCGCCGTTGATGGCGCCGGCAATATGGCCGACGAAACCCCGCGCGATGCGCGGATCGAAGATGACAGTGATGTCCTTGCCTGTCGGCACCTGGCGCGGATTGATGCGCTTGATGGTGCGCTCGCCGGCCCGGCGGCCGATTTCGGCGGGATCGTCGAGCTCAGCATAGTAGAGGCGGCTGTCGAAATCGTAGTCGCGTTCCATGCCGGTGCCTTCGCCGGCAATGACGCTGACGGAATTGCCGAAGCGCGAGGCCATGTAGCTGCCTTCGAAACCGTGCGACGTGGCAAGCACCAGCCCGCCCATGCCGGCCGAAGCGCCGGCACCCGAAGAGTTGGTGACGCCTTTGACCGCAAGGGCAGCGGCTTCGGCCGCAAGGGCCGCCTCGCGCAGNTGGTCGGCNCCGACCTCGGTCGTATCGAGAAGCTGCAGGTCGGGATAGGTCTTTGCGAGCCTGTTCTCATCGGCCAGGCAAGCGAAGGGGTCTTCCGGCGAGACCTTGGCCATGGCAACCGCGCGTTCGGCCAGCGCCGTGAGGTCGAAGCCCGGATTGGCGGAAACGCTTGCCACGCGCTTGCCGACGAAGACTCGAAGCGAAAAGTCGTCGCTCTCGGAGGACTCGGTGCCTTCGACCTTGCCGAGGCGAACGCTGACGGATTGGGCGCGCGAGCGGACGACGACGGCGTCGGCGGCGTCAGCGCCTGCCTTTTTCGCCAGATCGATCAGTTGACTTGCGCGGGAAAGAAGTGTCGAGGAATCGATTTCAGAGGACATGATTTGGCCTTTCCTTCCCGTTCCATTTATTGTGCACTCCTGAAAGCATCAAGGCCGTGGATGCCGATTCTTTTCCTGGCTGCCTGCTTGCCCCGCCATCGAAAGAAATGAAGCATGTCCGCACCCAACGCGCTTTTCACGGAAACCATCCTGCTGCTCGGCGGCGCGGTCGTCGCTGCGCCGATCTTCAAGAAGCTCGGGCTCGGCACGGTTCTCGGTTATCTGGCGGCCGGCATCGTCATCGGGCCGATCTTCCACGGCATCACGGATGGCGAGCAGATCCTCGATGTTGCCGAACTCGGCGTCGTCTTCCTGCTCTTCATCATCGGGCTTGANTTGAAGCCCACCCGCCTCTGGCAGATGCGGCGCGATATCTTCGGCCTCGGCACNGCGCAGGTGGTGGTGACGGGTCTGGNNCTGACCGCACTCGCNTGGGTCTCCGGCGCTCTCGACTGGCGCGGCAGCATCGTCGCNGGCTTCGGCCTGGCGCTCTCCTCAACCGCCTTCGCCATGCAGATCCTCGAAGGCGATGGAGATGTGAACACTNGCTACGGGCAGCGCTCCTTCTCCATGCTGCTCTTTCAGGATCTGGCGATCGTCCCGCTTCTGGCAGTCGTCACCATTCTCGATGGAAACAAGGGCAGCGGCAATCCACTGGTCGATTTCGCTATCTCGGTGGCCGCCGTCGGCGCGATGATCATCATGGGCCGATACCTGCTGACGCCCCTCTTCCAGATCATCGCGCGCACCGGCGCGCGCGAAGCGATGATCGCGGCCGCGCTTTTCGTCGTCATGGGATCAGCAAGCCTGATGCAGCTCGCCGGGCTTTCGATGGCGATGGGCGCTTTCCTCTCCGGCGTCATGCTGGCGGAATCCTCTTACCGGCACGAGCTGGAAGCCGATATCGAACCCTTCCGCGGCGTGCTTCTCGCTATCTTTTTCATTGCCGTCGGACTGTCGCTGCAGCTTCAGGTGCTGCTCGACAACGTGATCTTCATCATCATTGCCGTGCCTATCATCATGGCCGTGAAAGCGCTCATCATCTATGCGCTTTGCCGCGCGACACGCTCCTCGCACAACGATGCCGTTCGCATCGCCTTCCTGCTGCCGCAAGGCGGTGAATTCGGCTTCGTCCTCTTCACCACGGCCGCCGTCGCGGGGCTGATGTCCAGCAGCACAGCTTCGCTGCTCGTGGCGATCGTTACCCTNTCCATGGCGCTGACGCCGCTCGGTGCCGCGCTTTCCAAGCGGATGCTGTCGGGAGAAGAGCACGAAGAGCTCGACGAGGATTTCGAGGGTGCGGGCGCCGACGTGCTGATGGTCGGTTTCTCGCGTTTCGGCCAGATCGCCGCGCAGATCCTGCTTGCCGGCGGCAGGAGCGTGACCGTCATCGACTTCTCCGCCGACCGCATCCGGCAGGCATCCTCCTTCGGTTTCCGCATTTATTTCGGCGACGGCACCCGCAAGGACGTGCTGCGCTCGGCCGGCATCGACCGGGCCAAGATCGTGCTGGTCTGTACCCAAAAGAAGGAGATCACCGACAAGGTGATCGAGCTGATCCAGGCCGACTACCCGCAGACGACGCTTTTCGTGCGCTCCTATGACCGCATCCACTCGATCGAACTGCGCAACAAAGGCGTCGACTACGAACTGCGCGAAACGCTGGAATCCGGTCTGCTCTTCGGCCGACGCACTCTGGAAGCGCTCGGTGTGTCCGAAGTCGCGGCCTATGAGATCGGCGAGGACATCCGCAAGCGCGACGAGGCGCGACTGGTGCTGCAAGTATCCGAGGGGTTGCAGGCGGGACGGGATCTGCTGTTTTCGACACCGATCCATCCGGAACCGTTGGTCAAGCCCAAGCGTGCACCCGATTCCTTCAACAACAACGATCCGCTGGCGACGACGGCCGATGTCACGGCGGACGCTTGATGCTTTATTCCTCTACCGCTTCAATCGCGCCTCGATCTCCCGGTCGAGGGCATATTTCAGCTCGTCCTTCACGCCGACCGACATGGCGAGCACGTCGCGCGCCTTCAGGAAATCCATGACGCCGGTGCGGCCGACGATGGGCCGCAGGAAGATATGTGGCCGCATGAGCTTCAGCTTCAGGGAAATCGCCGCCTGCATCATAAGCTGGCCGGACCCGAAAATGCTTTCCATGCGGTTCGGAATGTGAGTGCCGTCGCCTTCGGGCGCGCCGACGACGTCGATGCCGATGACGATATCGGCAAGGTCCATCAGGCATTCATAAGGAACGGGATTGGCGATGCCGCCATCGATCATGACCCGCCCATGCAGCCGGACCGGCATGAAGACGGCCGGAATGGCCGATGACGCGGCGAGCGCCGGGAAGAGCTCGCCATGTTCGGCAATGACCTCGGCCTGGCCGTAATAATCCGTGGTGATCACCTTCATCGGGACCAGCAGATCCTCGAATTTCTGCGGAAGCTCCGATGGGAGGAAGGCTTTCAGAATACGTTCGAGGTTGAACTGGCCGATGCGGATGCCCTTGGCGACGGCGTCGCGCACGGTTGTCGGCCTCAGGCCCCAGATGCGGCTGACGACGGCAGCCTTGTTGCCCACGGTTGCCAGCGCATGTTCGCGGATTTCAGCACCCGACATGCCGGCCGCCATGCCGGCACCCATGATGGCGCCGATGGACGACCCTGATATTGCTACCGGGCGGATGCCGAGTTCATCCAGCGTTTCGATGATGTGGATGTGGGAGAGGCCGCGGGCACCGCCCCCACCGAAGGCGACGGCAACCGTCGGCAGATCGCTGATCGCAGGCGATTTCGGACTGATGATTTCCGCCTGCGGCACGATCTGCTCCCAACGTGCCGGCTACTGCGGCTGATACCGGAAGAAATGCACTCTTGTATCGCCGAATATCCGGCTTTCGAGGAAAACATAGGAAGGATGCACCGAAACGGCAACATCGGCGCGTTCTTCCAGAACGGTAATCGCGCCAGGCTTGAGCCAGCCGCCGTCGGCAGCAGCCGCAAGCGCCTTCTCACCCAGCCCCTTGCCATAAGGCGGATCGGCAAACAGCATGTCGAAAGGCTCGAGATTGCCGACGCCGCCGAGATCGGTCGCGTCACGGCGCAACATGCGCGTGCGGCCATGCAGGCCGAGCGCATCGATATTTTCCCAAAGAAGCGCCCTGCCCTCGACGCTGTTTTCGACGAAGAGTGCATGGCGGCAGCCGCGCGAGACGGCTTCGAGACCGACTGCGCCGGTGCCGGCAAAGAGATCGAGGATCCGGGTGCCATCGATGCATTCCGGATAGGCATGGCTCAGAATGTTGAACAGGCTCTCACGCGTCCGGTCCGCAGTCGGCCGGATATCGCTGGATTTTGGTACGGCTAGCGGCCGTCCGCGAAACTCACCGCCGACGATCCGCACCGCGCGTCATTCCCTTGCCTTTCGCACCACCTCTGGACGACCCGCCGGAAGGCTTGCCGCCGCCATCGGGCCGATCGCCCTTCGGCTTGCCCGTGAAATTCTTTGCGCCACGCGGCTTATCGCCGAAGGGCTTGTCGCCAGAGGATCTTTCGCCACGGGGACGTTCCGAACGACCTTCGCCGCCGAAGCTGCGGGCTGGACGTGAGGAGCGTTCGCCGCCCTCCTCACGAGCGCGGAAGGGACGTGCACCTTCTTCACCCTCTGCCCTCGGACGGCGTTCGCCGCGGGGCTTCGCACCGAAAGGCTTGTCGCCACGCGGACGTTCCGAGCGACCTTCGCCGCCGAAGCTGCGGGCCGGACGCGAGGAGCGTTCGCCGCCATCCTCACGCGAGCGGAAAGGACGTGCACCTTCTTCACCCTCTGCCCTCGGACGGCGCTCGCCGCGGGGCTTGGCACCGAAAGGCTTGTCGCCACGCGGACGATCACGGAAGGAACGCGGACGCTCCTCCCCATCCGTGCGCGGACGACGCTCACCGCGGGGCTTGTCTCCAAATGGCTTGTCACCGCGCGGACGCTCGGAGCGACCCTCACCGCCAAAGCCTCGGGCCGAGCGCGGACGATCGCCACCCTCACCACGCGGCGGGCGATCGCCGAAAGAGCGCTTGCGGCCGAAACCTTCGTCCTCGTCGCGCTTGCGGGGCTGTTCTTCGCTGGAACGGATCCACTCGCCATCCTCTTCGTGGACGCGATTGATCTGCGGGCGCGGACGATCCGGGCCGCGATCGAAGCGTTGTTCCTTCGCCGGGGAAGCCGTCTCGCCGCGACGACGCGCGGTCTGGGCATTCTTGGCAGCCTTTGCCGCCGCCTTCTCGCCGAGCGGACGCGCGCCGGGCGCCATCCAGACATTGGCGTTGCGACGGGTACCGAGCGCCGGGCGCTTCGGTTTGTCATCGTCGCCACGGCGATCGTCACGACGGTCATCCCGCCTGTCGTCTCGCCTGTCATCACGTTTGGTGTCGAGGCGGCTCAGCGCACGTTCGCGCTTGTCTTCGTCGCGGCGCGGGCGTTCGCGGCGCTCGGGCGCCGGTTCCTCGGCCTCTTCGGCGGCAACGGCGGGCGCATTGTAGAGCGGCGCATCGAAATTCGCCTTGGCGTCTTCAATCAGNCGCGGGCCGAGCTGGTCGCGCAGCGTGCGGCCGCGCACCTCGATCACATGCCCTTCGGGNAGATCGCCGAGCTGGAAGGGGCCGTAGGAAATNCGGATCANGCGGTTGACCTCGAGNCCGAGCGCGCCGAGCACATTCTTGATTTCGCGGTTCTTGCCTTCACGCAGGCCCATGGTGATCCAGACGTTGGATCCTTGGGTGCGATCAAGCGTGGCTTCGATCGAGCCGTAGAGAACGCCATCGACGGCAATGCCGTCCTTCAGCTTGTCGAGTGCATCCTGATCGATGTCGCCATGAGCGCGCACGCGGTAGCGGCGCAGCCAGCCGGTGGTCGGCAGTTCCAGGGCGCGGGCGAGGCCGCCGTCGTTGGTCAGCAGCAGCAGACCTTCGGTATTGATGTCGAGACGGCCGATCGACATGACGCGCGGAAGCTCTTCCGGCAGATTGTCGAAGACGGTCGGGCGCCCCTCAGGATCGGCATTGGTCGTTACCAAGCCCTGGGGCTTGTGGTAGAGCCAGAGGCGCGTGCGCTCGATGCCGCGGATCGGCACGCCGTCCACTTCGATCTTATCTTCGAGCGTGACGTTGACGACGGGCGTGTCGAGGAGCTTGCCGTTCAGGGTGACGCGGCCATCCATGATCATGCGTTCGATGTCGCGGCGGGAGGCGACGCCGGCGCGCGCCATCACCTTGGAAATGCGTTCCGCCTTGGCGTCGCTGTCCGCTTCATTGGCTACCACTTTCGCGGAAGCTGCCTTCGATGGCTTGCCGATACCGGCCTTCGGGCCGCCTTTCGGCCGCGCGTCGCGCGCAGGGGGCCGTGCGCCCGGGCGTTTTGGCTTGTCTTTGGGTGTCATTTGCTGTTTGCCTGCCTTTTGCGCCTGTCTATCAGGTCATGCACCTGCGGTTAAGTGGAAATTCTCGCGAACGTGAAGACAAATCGATTTATGGAGATGGCGTTAAAGGAAGCGCGCGCTGCGGGAGATCGCGGCGAAGTGCCGATCGGCGCCGTCGTCGTCGTCGATGGCGTGGCAGTCGCGAGCTCCGGAAACCGTACGCGCGAACTCAACGATGTGACCGCGCACGCCGAGATCGCTGCGATCCGCATGGCTTCGGACAGGCTCGGCCAGGAACGGCTTGCTGGCGCTGATCTCTATGTGACGCTGGAGCCCTGCACCATGTGCGCGGCGGCTATTTCCTTTGCCCGTATCCGCCGGCTCTATTACGGCGCGGAAGATCCGAAGGGCGGCGCGGTCGACAATGGTGTGCGCTTCTATGCCCAGCCGAC
>JGI25159J45721_1001326_pt1 | contig 10414 bp, 8 predicted proteins | sample AraplaMF_Cvi_mLB_FD_45721 | JGI IMG/M metagenome (IMG submission 45721)
CAAGCATCAACACGGTCAGTAACGGCGGCGCGATCGCCGGCGCCAGCGTTCCCGCCATATTGTAAAAGCCTGTGGGCAATCCACGCTTGGAAATATGAAACCAATTGGTCACAACGCGGGCGGAGCCGGTATAGGCGGGGGCTTCGCCCACCCCGAGTACACCACGGGCCCAGAGCAACTGGCTGAAACTGCCCACCAATCCGCCCAATGCTTGCGCGGCGGACCATATCAGCAATGCGAAGCCGAGCAATTTCCTCGGTCCGACCCGATCGACAAGCCAGCCCATCGGAAGCTGGGAAATCGCGTATGACAAGGACCATACGGAAACCAGCCCACCGATCTCGGTAGCATTGAGGCCGAACTCATTGCGAATCGACAAATTGGCGACGGACACTGTGGCGCGATCGATATAATTGACCCCGATTGCCAGCACACATAGCGCGACGGAAATCCACTGAAGGTTCTTCAGCCGATTGGACCCAGACATTCCTGACATTCCTCCCTTAAATGTGACTGAACCCGATCAAATTTGGGGCAATGCCAGCCTGATCATGGTCCACGATGCCGGCGGCAACGTTGCCTCAAGCCGGTCTGCGCAAATCGTTACGCCGCCCAATGCAACCGGCCGGACCCTGTCGGGTGCCTCACTACTGTTGATGGCTTCCAGATCGGCATGGTGAAGGCTGAGGGCTTCAGCCAGTTGCATCGACCCAAAGCCCTGGATTGCACCTTCCAGCCGCATCGGCTGCTCCAGATCGCGATTCAACGCGAACAATGTCACCCCATCGCCGGTATCGACGGCGGCCAACTTCAAGAAAGGAACCGCCGGCAAATCGATTGCTTGGTCCACCGCGCCCAACGGATCGTGATAGGTGGCCGCATAGGTGTCGCTCGAGACCTTGGCGCGCAGCACCTGACCGCGACCGAAATTCGATGCCTGGGCAAAAGGCCAGAAGATGGTCTGGCGCCAGGCCGATCCTCCCGGCTCGGTCATGATCGGGGCGAGAACGTTGACGAGTTGGGCCAGGCAGGCGCAACGAACCCGGTCGGCGTGATTGAGTAGCGAGATCATCATTCCGCCGAAGGCGAGAGCGTCTTTCATGGTATAGATCTCTTCCAGGATCGTCGGCGCCTCCGGCCATCCGGGCTTGACCCGCGTTGCGCGAGGACGCCGGGTCCGGTACCAAACGTTCCATTCGTCGAGACTGAGCTTGATGCGTTTCGACGAGCGGCGTCGTGCTGCAACCGCATCGGCGATCGCCACGACCTCCTCGATGAAGTAGTCCACCGTGTCGGCGCTCCCGAGAAAAGCTGGCGTATCGCCGGCATAGTCATTCAGATACATATGGAGGGAAATCCAGTCGACCTCGTCGAAGCTGTGTTGCAGAACCGCATCTTCCCAGGCACCGAAGGTCGGCATATTGCGACCGGAAGAGCCGCAGGCGGCCAATTCGATGCTGGGATCGACCCAGCGCATCACCTTTGCCGTTTCGGTTGCGGCACGACCATATTCGTCTGCGGTCTTTGCGCCCACCTGCCATGGCGCGTCCATCTCGTTTCCGAGGCACCAGAACTTGATGTTGTGGGGTTCCGGCCAGCCGTGGGACCGACGCAGTTCGGACAGGTCGGTACCGCCAGGATGATTGCAATATTCGATAAACCGGCCAGCGTCTTCCGGTCCGCGCGTACCGAGATTGACAGCCAGCATCGGCTCGATCTTGGCCTGACGGCACCAGTCGATGAACTCATTGGTGCCGAAGTTGTTTGTTTCCGTGGACATCCAGGCATAGTCCAAACGACGGGGCCGCTTCTCCAAGGGTCCCACGCCGTCTTCCCAGCGATAACCCGAGACGAAATTTCCTCCCGGATAACGCACGATTGTCGGGGCCAGCTCGTGGATCAGCGCCATGACGTCCTGGCGGAAGCCCTTGACATCGGCAGTCGGGTGGCCGGGTTCAAAGATGCCGCCATAAACACACCGTCCGAGATGCTCGATGAACGAGCCGAACAGGCGTGGATCGGTATCGCCGATGGAAAATTCCCGATTGAGCAGAAGTGTACTGTGTCGCATAGCGTTGACCTGGTCCATTTCGTTGCCGCCGGTTTCAGACGACGGGCAATCTCAAGTAATCGTCAAAAGGGAGAAACATCGCGACCCGCGATAAGACGGCCGCGGTGACCACAAAAATTCCAACGAGCGATCCTGTACGCCCAGGCAAATTGACAGCCAAATGCCGCGTGTGAATTGGATGGCTAGCCTCACCGCGCCGTTCCGCAGTGGCAGGTCCTGGAGATTGGGAATGGCTTCGCTGGAGTAGGTCGAAACATCAGCAGGCGATTTTGGAAAGGAATTGCATGAGCCATACAGCCTGCCTACAATCAAATTCGTAAGGTAGCCATACGATCATACATAAGAACTATTTAGTGCAAATGCTGCATAAGATTATAACTCTTTCGCCGTTTTGGAATAATTGACCCAGTAGACGTTGGTCACCTTCACGGCCACGCCCCGCGCGTCACAATCACGTCTTTCGCGCTGCCGCATTTTGCAAGGTGACGAATCCTTCTGAGCGACGACGCCATGAACCAAGCCATCAGCCCCATTCAATCAGGGTGTTTTTTGCGCCCTCCGGGACTGGGACACCTAGAGCGGCATGACGTCATCCCATCCTGCCGGTGAAAGCACCCGGCTTGACACATGCGAGCCAGTGGGAGAGCGTCTCTGCTATCAGCAGGGATTGCGACCAGGCCTCACCAGAGCGCCGGGTTTTCCAGCTCTGGCGTCATGCCAGAGGCCGACGTCGGGAAGAGCCTGAATGGCTTCAAAACTCACCCATTCCTTGCAAAGCCTCAGGAGGTGATCGTGCAGGCAAGAATAGAAGATTACGCCTTGATCGGCGATTGTGAGACGGCGGCGCTGGTGTCGCGAGACGGGTCGATCGACTGGCTGTGTTTCCCGCGGTTCGATTCGCCGGCCTGTTTTGCCGCTTTGCTCGGGTCCCCCGAAAACGGCCGCTGGCTGATTTCCCCTTCCGCAAAGGACTATAGAGTTACGCGACGCTATCGCGAAAACACCCTTATTCTCGAGACGGAATTCGAGACTGAGAGCGGTGCCGCAATAGTCTATGATTTCATGCCGCTTCGGGACGGCACTAGCGATCTGATGCGTATCGTCGTAGGCAAGCATGGTCGTGTTGATTTCGACTTCGACTTCACGGTGAGGTTTGACTATGGCCGGACCGTTCCTTGGGTGACCCGCTATGATGACGCTAGCCTCACGGCCATTGCGGGCCCGGACATGCTTGTTCTGACATCTCCAGTTTCACTCGAAGGTGAAGATATGCATACCAGCGCAACGTTCAGCGTTTCGGCCGGGCAGCGCTTGCCATTCACGCTGACTTACTGTCCCTCACACTTACCACGGCCGACAGCCAAAGACGTTGAAACTGCTCTTCAGGACACCGAAACGTTTTGGCTCGATTTCTCCGAGCGCTGCCCGGCAGTTGGTATATGGACGGATCAGGTCAAGCGATCGCTGATCACGCTAAAGGCCCTCACATACATGCCGACCGGCGGGATCGTCGCCGCAGCGACAACGTCTCTGCCGGAACATCTGGGCGGGTCACGCAACTGGGATTACCGCTACTGCTGGCTTCGCGATGCGACCTTGACGCTTCTCGCTCTCATGAAGCTCGGCTATTATGATGAGGCTAGTGCTTGGCGTGACTGGCTGCTGCGCGCCGTCGCCGGCGCTCCGGAGCAGATGCAGATCATGTATGGCGTTGCTGGCGAGCGCAATCTGCTGGAATGGGAAGCCGGCTGGCTTTCAGGCTACGAAGACTCGCGCCCTGTCAGGATCGGGAACGCGGCCTCGGAACAGTTCCAGTTGGACGTCTATGGCGAGGTCGCCGATGCCATGGCGCAGGCGATAAAAGGCGGCTTGCCGCGGCACCCCCGCGCGCGCGCGCTGAGGGCAGTCCTCATGCCGTTTCTGGAAGACGCTTGGCGCAAACCAGATGAGGGCATTTGGGAGGTCCGCGGCGGTCCGCAGCATTTTACCCATTCCAAGGTCATGGCCTGGGTTGCCTTCAACCGGGCAGCGCGAATTTCGCTGATAGAAGGCTCGCGAGGGGATGCGCGGCGGTGGCTAAAGATCGCCAATGAAATTCACGAGGAGGTATGCCAAAGAGGATACGACCGCGAGCTTGGCAGCTTCGTTCAGGCTTACGGATCGAAGAAGCTTGATGCCAGTCTGCTGCAGATCGGACTGGTCGGATTTCTTCGGCCCGACGATCCCCGCTTCAAGGGAACTGTCGCGGCAATCGAGCAGAGATTGGTGCGCGACGGTCTGGTGCTGCGATACGAAACTGAAGTGGTCAACGACGGCCTTCCTCCTGGAGAGGGAGCGTTCCTGGCCTGCAGCTTCTGGCTTGCCGACGCCCTGACGCTGATCGGACGCGACAACGATGCGCGCAAGCTGTTCGAGAGGCTCCTGTCGCTTTGTAACGATGTGGGCCTGCTGTCGGAAGAATATGACCCGATCGCGCAGCGGATGCTTGGCAACTTCCCGCAAGCCTTCAGTCATGTTGGCGTGATCAATACAGCATTGAACCTTGCAAGTCGGCAGGGTCCAGCTGAAGAGCGGGCCGACGGGCTCAGCCAGCTTTGATCAGAGTTTTCGTAGGTATCGCAGCCAACCTCCCACATCTTGGATGTTCAAGAGCCTCCGGAGTGCGTGGCGTGGTCGCGCGATCACTCCTTCGAGCGCACCTCGTGGTATGGGAAATCCATGCCGGGACGACCGCGTTAAGTCGATCGCCGGCGCCATTTTGACCGGCGAGCGACAAAAATATCACTGAGGCCAAGGCGCCTTGCCGTTGAAGCAGGCTCGCTACGAACCTGGAACGGCGCAAATGCGCGAACGTGTCAAAAAGCGCACCTCCCGACCGTTATCGAGCGAGAACATGCCGCCTCGGCCGGGCACGACGTCGATGATCAGTTCCGTATGTTTCCATGCCTCATACTGCGGCCCGCTGATATAGACTGGGGCTCCGCCAATTTCTCCCAGCAACACATCATGATCGCCAACGATGAAATCATTCTGCCGATAGCACATCGGCGAGGAACTAGGGGGAGGTCACCCAGCCAGACTGCACGTCGATCGCACGAGCGTTAAGGTGCCGAAACTCAATCCGCTTTTCTCTTCCCCTGATGGGACGAAATAGCAGTACGGAAGCTCTGCCGTGATTGGAGCGATGGGTATATCTTGAATGATCCGGCGGATGCAGTTGGCTAAGTTGAGCCGAGCTATGGAGGGTGCCATGGATTTGCGTGAGGTTAGAAAAAGCTATGAGCAAAGAATCGCCGAGCATGAAAAACAGCTTCGGTCGATAGAGGATAAAGACGTCCGCCACTTTCGCCAGGAAGGCGAAGGGCCGCTTGCGGAGATCACCGAAGAGATCAAAGCGGAATACCATCGGCACATCGAAACCTATGCTGCTCTGATTGCCCAGATTGATGCGATCTTGGGAGTGTAAAAGCGGTCCGGATATAGGGGAGTTTGAAGGAGAGGCTTTTGGGGCCTCCCCTCATTTTGATCATGCTGCCAATTCGTAGACTTGCACCGCGGCCTCGAAACCCTTCGGCCTCACGATATCAACTGGATTAAAGGTAAACCGATCCGCCACGCGTTCCCGGACGGCCTCGCTGACGAGGATCTCGGTGCCGTAGTCCTTGTTGAGCGCCTCCAGCCGGGCCGCCAGGTTCACGGTTGCGCCGAAGACCGTATAGCTCATTCGATCCGACGAGCCGACGTTGCCGACGACTGCCTCGCCCGTATGGAGACCGAACCGCGTCCTGTAGGCCACCCAGCCCTCCCGTTCGAACTCCTGAATAAGCATATGGCTCGCATCACGACATGCGAGCACCGCTGAACAGGCATGCGCGACATGATCCGGATCCTCTGCCGGGGCATTCCAAATCGCCATCACCGCATCGCCGACAAACTTATCAACCGTGCCATTGTTCGTCATGATCACCTCCGTTAGCGCTGCAAGGTAACGGGACGTGTAGAGCATGAGCTTCTCGGGATCTGCGTGCTCCGAGATATTGGTGAAACCCGTGATGTCCGTGAACAGGATCGTGACCTCGCGGCGGGAGCCACCCAGCCGCAACGCTGTCCCGCTCTCGACAAGCTGCTGTACGAGGCGCTTCGGGACGAAACTTGAAAAGGTTTGGACAACCGTGCGCATGGTCGAAACGGATTGGCCCAGATCGTCGATCTCACGGATCATGGAGCGCACCCGCTTGCCCTCTCCCTGTACATCAAAACGCTGGATCTGCTCGGTTTCAACGGCCAAAGCATTCATGGAGCGGGATAGCAGCGAGCCGATCCACCAGACGATGGGCAATGAGGCTAGAACGAAGGCGAGCGCGAGCAAGAGCAGCCTGCGCCTTCCCGCCTCTACCTCCGAAAAGAACTCATCAAGCGGCGCCACGACAGCCAGACGCAGATTCGCCGAACCGGCTGTCTCAATCGAGCGGAACGCCGCAACGTAGGTCCGGCCGTCCCTGCCCTCAAAAAACTGCTGGGCATCACCGCTCTGCCTCCATGCCATCAATGGAACGCTGATATCGATGGCCTCAACTCGATCAAGTCGCGGCAGGTCTGTAGTGCCGTCCGAGGACCGCGCTTTCAAGAACTCGGTCATCCGAGGATGGGCGATCAACCGCCCGCTGTCGTCGAACAGGAAGACGACGCCCGACTGCCCGAGCTTCTGGGCGCGCAGGAAAGCGTCAACGTCGGCGAGCAGTATGTCGCCGGCGACTATGCCGCGCCGCGGCGCCGTGAACGGCGTCCGCACGGTGTACCCGGTCAGGTTGACACCCTTGAAGACATAAGGAGCAGTAATCGCACCGGCGCCGGGCTCGAAAGCGCCGAGATACCAGGGCCTGTTCCGAGGATCGTAGTCCGCCTCGCGCTGCGCCTGGGTGAGCGTCTTGAGGTCGTCGGAGAGAAAGTAGGTGGTCCGCGTCCGTGTAGACGATCCCGGCGGTCGATCAATCACGGTCAGCCGGAAAGCTGCAGTCGCGGGCGCCTTAATTTGCGCCCGGACGGCAGGCCCGGCTCGGTCAAGGGCGTCAAGCTCGATAAAAGCTCCGTCGTCGTACCCGACGTAAAGATTGTAGAGCTGTTCGTGTTGGCGAAGAAGCACTGCCAGGATTGCATAGAGGGACTGATTGTCCGAGATCGCTGCGCTTTCGACGGACGGGAGTTGCTTCAGCACCGCCAGGGCGCTCTGGACCTCCTTGAATTGCCCGTTCACCCGCTCCGCCGTATGTTCTGCAACCCGGTCTATGAAGGTCATGGCGGCGGTACGGGTGATCGCCTTCGCCCGATCGAAGCTCAGATAGACAAGCGCTAGGCCGACACAAAGGACGACCGCAACAAAAAGCGCTGTGATTGAGAGCTGAAATCCGATCCTGACGCGGTGGCGCGCTTTTCCCGTCGACGTTTTCGGCATCTGCGAGCCTGTGTCTTGAGCGGCAACATCGCCCATCGGGCGCAACCTCTCGGGAGGTCCCATAAAACTGTACACGCTACTCTAGACCCTGACCCGGTGCAGTGTCGAGCGTAACGGGTGTCTCTCTTTGGGTTTCAACTTGTTATTGGTAATATTTGACCACTCCGAATCTCAATCGATGAACTTGACGACGACACCCGGTTTGACCATCCCCGCCAGTTCCTCCGCATCCCAGTTCGTCAGGCGCACGCAGCCGTGTGAGCCCACTTTGTCAATGAGTTCAGGATTAGGAGTCCCGTGGATTCCATAGGTCGGCTCGGTCAGATCAATCCAGACGCTGCCGACCGGGCCATTCGGCCCTTTGGCTATGGTTAGGATCTTGGAGTTGTGGCCCTGCTTGAAATTGACTTTTGGGTTGTATCTGTAAACGGGCATTCTGGCGACACCTTTAACCTTGTGCGTGCCCGAGGGGGCAGGGTTATCTTCACTGCCGATCGTTGCGGGATAAACCGCAAGCAACGACCCGTCCTGCGCGTAGGCCAGGACCTGTCCCGTCTGCTTGCGAACCTCGATGCGCTTGACCTTTCCGACCCTAGGTGATCCCGGCGACACGACCCACACCGTTTCGCCAGCAGCATATTGCGAGTGTGGATTGAGTGCCTTGAGGAGATCGATATCCATGTGAAAGCGCTCGGACAGGCTCTCTGCGACGCTCGTGTAGCCGAGGCGCTCCATCTTGGCCTTTTCTCCGTAGTCATCCGGAATACTATCGACGAGTCCCGTGGCATCCGCCTTTGAGATCACGTAGCTCTCGACAATGGGATCATTGGTCTCCAGTCGCGCGATCACCTCAGGATCCAGCCCACCGTCAGAAGGAAGGCCGCTCATCTCCTCGAATCCAGCGACGGCTTTGCTGACATTCTCACCATAATAGCCATCGACCACGCCAGGAGACGAGCCGGCGCGGTCAAGGAGAACTTGGAGACGCACGATCGCAGGGTCCGGATCAGGCGCCGCCTTGGACGGACGCTCTGCAGCAATAGAGGCAAGGGATGCGGTGTTGATAACCTCCGGCCCAAGCTCCACAGCGGCGGCACCGCCGAAGGATAAGACTAAAGCCAACATCGCGATCGGAGGAGCTATTTTCATGGAAGGCCAAATGGCCGGGATCGGAACTTGTTCCACGGGGCAACGTTGTGGCCGCAACATCGCCACGGCCACGTTTGCCGATCCGACGGGGGGACGTCGATTGAAGATAGCTACCTACAACATCAACGGAGTGATCGGACGCCTCGACGTCCTTCTTCGTTGGCTGAAAGAAGACTCCCCAGATATCGTCTGCCTGCAGGAACTGAAGACGACCGACGACAAGTTTCCGCGAAAGGAACTTGAACGTGCCGGTTACGGAGCCATCTGGCATGGCCAGAAGAGCTGGAACGGCGTGGCAATCCTCTCCAAGGGAGTGATGCCCATAATGACCCGTCGTGGCCTTCCAGGCGATCCCGACGACGCCCACAGCCGATACATTGAGGCCGCCGTGAGCGGCATGCTTATCGGATGCCTGTATCTACCAAACGGGAATCCCGCTCCCGGTCCCAAGTTCGATTACAAACTTCGCTGGTTCCGGCGCCTTCACGACTACGCGGCCGAACTCCTCGACTTGGAGCTGCCCGCGATCCTGGTCGGGGACTTCAACGTCATGCCGACGGACATGGACGTCTACGCGCCGGAGCGGTGGCGAGACGACGCGCTGTTCCGCCCGGAGGTCCGCAAGGCCTATGCAGATCTCGTCGCGCAGGGATGGACAGATGCCGTCCGACACCTTCATCCGGACGAACGGATCTATACGTTCTGGAAATACTGGCGGAATTCCTTCGAGCGCGATGCGGGCCTTCGCATCGACCATTTCCTTCTCAGTGCCGTCGCCGCCCCCTGGCTCCGGTCTGCCAGCGTCCGCACGCGGCCACGATCGTGGGACCACACGAGCGATCACGCCCCCGTCATGATCGAGATCGATGCGCCTGAAGCGGAGTTAGAGGAGCGATGAGCATGCAGAACCTACCTCTCGCTGCAAATTCCCGACCGTTGGAGCAGGCTTCCACGCAGGCCCCTTTCTTGCTCAAGGTTGTGCGCTAAGACCGGCTAATTTTAATGCGAACGCCGTCACCTCATCTATCGCGAAGCTGAGTGCCGACCGATATTTCGGTGCAAGGGCTGGATGAGGATCGGGGCGTAGGATGGATTAGCATTAGCCGGCACGGGGCGCGCGCCGCCTCAATCGCTCACCCCAGACTGTTGGGTACACTCCACCCGTGAAGACGTTCAACCTCAAATGCGAGATCTTCCGTTTTCGCCTCGCCCTACTGTGACACATTTAGATGCCAACCGGAATCTCCGCCAGCGCATCCAAAAGTATTGTCCGCTACTTTCCCGACTGGAACCTTTGTTGCAGCCAAAGGTTTGTCTTACGGAGGAGTACCTCTATGAGGAGTTATTTCAATAGACCAGGCCTAGACCTTGGTACGTCGCCGTCTTCACGTCGCCGTCCTTGGGCGCCCTGGATGGTTATCTTCGCGGTTGTTGTCCTAGCCGCATTGGCTTGGAACTTCTGGCCTCGCACAATCCCGATGACTGCAACAGTTCCGGCCGCTGAGTCCACCACGACACAGCCAGCGGCAACGCAGCCTACGACGGCACCTCCTCAGCAGTAGAGAAGGTCCACCAGCAATAGAGGAGAACTGCCCCATGGCAAAGGATGACAAACCGCCGGTAGTGAGCGCAACGGATGTGAAGCAAGCTGAAAAACGCGATGCTGGCGCATATGAGCGTGGCGCGAAAGCCGGCCAACAGAAGAACCCGGAAGATGGCAACCCCTATCCCGAAGGCAGCTC
>JGI25159J45721_1001333_pt1 | contig 10383 bp, 8 predicted proteins | sample AraplaMF_Cvi_mLB_FD_45721 | JGI IMG/M metagenome (IMG submission 45721)
GACCACCCATTCGCGCTTGCGCGAGACCGCGCATGCCACCACGTAGCCCAGCGCCAGCATGATCATCGCCACGCCCAGCGCCTGCAGCGCGCCCTGCCCGANGTGCGCCTGCCGCGGCGGCTCGATGACGCCGGCCGCGAACAGGCCCCCNGCCAGCAGCCCATACCCCAGCCAGTTGGTCGCGAGGCTCAGGCCGACGATCTGCGCCACGNTGGCATCGTCGAGCCCGGCGCGGGCATAGAGGCGCGCACGCATNCCCACGCCTCCGACCAGCGAGCCGAGATTGAGGTTGAACGCATAGCTCGTGACCGCGATGGCCCATGTACGCCAGGCCGGCAACCGGTGCCGCAGATGGCGCCTGCCGATCAGGTCGAAGCAGCCGTAGAGCGCATGGCTGGCCGTGGCGAGCCCGAGCACCGCGAGCAGCAGCCACGGCGAATACCGGTGCAGCGCGTGCCAGGCACCGGCCCAGTCGATCTTGTGGATGTGGGACAGCAGCAGGCCCAGCACTGCGACGCCGACCAGCGGCAGCACCCATCGACGCCAACGCTGCCACCGTGTCGAGCCGGTGGCAAGCCGGGGGCTCATGGCGTCCGCCGGGTCAGCGAGAGTCGCGGTCGGTGCCGTGCTCATCGGCGGACCTGTCGGCCTTCTTAGCCTTCTCGGCCTTCTCGGGCGTCTTGTGTTCGGCTTCGCCCTTGTCGTGCAGCTTCCTGTTGGTCACTTCCTTCATCAGCTGCTCGCCCTCGACGTCGCGGCCGTCGCTGGGAACGGACTCTTCGTTCGCGAGTTCGGGTTCCTCACGCGGGGATTGCCTGGCGGGGTTCGGCTTGTTCGACATGGATGGCTCCTCGGGCTCTGTGCATGCGCCGAGTTTTGGGCGCGAGCGGCTGGCGCGCCGCCATCCGCGAACGACGGCGGGTGCAGGACATTTGCCATAGGCCGGGGCTGCGCGAAATGAGAAGGCCGATGTCGGCATAGGCCGACATGGCTGCGCGCCGTCTGTCCTCAAGGTGCGTGTGGCGTGCGATCTAGGCTCGTCTCGAAGACGAAGAACACACCACCGCTACCGCTGCAGGAACCCCAGCCCAGTGACGACAGACATCAGCACGCCCCCAGTCCCCGCCGGCGTACCCGGCAACAGTGCGCCCTCCGCGGCATCGACACCGCACCGATGGCTTTTCATCCGTGCCGGCGGTCTCGACCAGGTGGTGTTTCGCAGCGGCGCGGACATTGCGCACATCGCCGAGCTCGACCAGAAACTGTGGGTCGCGCTCGCCTGCCCCACGCGCGGCATCGACTTCGATGCGCGCACGCTCGATCTGATCGACAGCGACGGCGATGGCCGCGTGCGCCCNCCCGAAGTGATCGCGGCATGCCAGTGGGCCTGCGAGCGGCTGCGCAGCGCCGATGCGCTGCTCGCGGGCGGCGGAACGCTGTCGCTGGACGATCTCGACGACAACAGNGCGGCAGGCGCCGACCTTGCCAGGGAAGGCCGGCGCATCCTCGACCTGCTCGGCAAGAAGGACTCGAACACGCTCACGCTCGCCGACATTTCGGACCGCAGCGAATGGCTGGCGGCNATGCGTTTCAACGGCGACGGCGTGGTCACGCCCGACACCGCCTCCGACGACGCGCTGCGCTCGACCATCNAGGAAGCGATGCGCACCCACGGCAGCACGCCCGATCGCCACGAGAAGAAACCCGGCCTCGACCGGGCGCGCGCCNAAGCCTTCATGGCCGAAGCGAAAGCCATGCGCGACTGGTACGCGCACGGCGACNGCAGCGACGAGGNGCTGCTGCCGCTGGGCGATCGCACGCTTGCCGCCACCGAGGCCCTGCGCGCGGTCGCGGCCAAGATCGACGACTTCTTCGCTCGCTGCCGGGTCGCGGCCTATGACGTNCAGGCGGTGGCGGCNCTCAATCCTTCGCCGCAGGCCTATGACGCGCTCTCGGGCCACACGCTGGACGTGGGCGCGCAGCCCATCGCCGAGCTGCCGCTCGCGCCGGTCACGCCCAGCCGCTCGCTGCCGTTGCGCGGCACGAGCCTGAACCCGGCCTGGGCCGATGCGATGGCCGCGTTCGCGCGCGACGCGGTGGCACCGCTGCTGGGCGAGCGCGATGCGCTGGAAGAAGAGCAATGGCAATCGCTTCGCAGCCGGCTTGCGCCGTGCGAGGCATGGATCGCGGCGCGGCCGGCCAATGCGCTGGCCGCGCTGTCGCGGGAGCGCATCGACGCGCTGCTCCAGACGCAGGAGGCCTTGTTCTCGCTCATCGCCGAGGACGAGGCGGCGGAGCTTCACAACCGGCTGCTGNTCGACCTGGAGAAGCTGCTGCGNCTGCAGCGCGACCTGCTGGTGCTGCTGCACAACTTCGTGTCGTTCAAGGCCTTCTATCGGCGCGAAGGCGCCATCTTCCAGGCAGGCACGCTGTACCTCGACGGGCGCAGCTGCGAGCTCACCGTGCAGGTGCAGGACACCGCCCGGCACGCGACGCTGGCGGGACTGGCGAAGACCTGCCTCGCGTACTGCGACTGCACTCGCCAGGGGCAGAAGATGAGCATCGTCGCCGCCTTCACCGCGGGCGACGTCGACTTTCTCTTCGTGGGGCGCAACGGCGTGTTCTACGACCGCCAGGGCCGCGACTGGGACGCCACCATCACCAAGCTGATCGAGAACCCGACCAGCGTCGCGCAGGCCTTCTTCGCGCCGTACAAGAAGTTCGTCCGCATGATCGAGGAACAGGTGGCCAAGCGGGCTGCGGCGAGCGAAGCCGGGTCGCAGGGCGCGCTGCAGTCGCTGGCCGGCCGGGTGGCCACGGCGGATCAGGCGGCGGGCGCGGACGCCGCTTCGAAGGCCCCTGCCAAGCCCGGCGTGCCAACGGCGGGCAGCCGCATCGACGTGGGTACAGTGGCGGCGATCGGGGTGGCGCTGGGCAGCATCAGTGCGGTGCTGGTCGGCATCTTCGGCAAGTTCATCGACCTGGGGCAGTGGATTCCGGTGGCGCTGGCCGGCATCGTGATCGCGATCTCGGGGCCCAGCATGCTGATCGCCTGGCTGAAGCTGCGCCAGCGCAGCCTGGGGCCGATCCTCGANGCGAGCGGGTGGGCCATCAACGGCCGCATGAAGGTGAGCGTGCGGCTCGGGGGGATGCTGTCGCAGACGGCGCGCGTGCCGCCGGGGGCCAAGCGCATCGCACCCGATCCGTACCGCGAACGGCATGGCCTGGCGGGCGCGCTGGCGGCCGCCTGCATCGTCGGCGCGGTGGCGCTGCTGGCCTGGCGCATGGACTGGCTCGACGACCGGCTGCCGCCACGGCTGCAGCACGATCAGGCGGCGGTGACGGCGCCCGGCGCCTGAGCGGCTGCGACGACGCTCCCCGAGCCTCCTGGNGNGAGCCCGGCCGGGGTGTTGCTTCTTTACACCCAGCCAATCGGCCGGCAGTAGTCCAAAGCATTCACATTCATACTCTTGCGCAGGACAATTGAAAGCAGATCGCAACTGGCGATCTGTGCCGTCGAACCCTCTTTGAACCGCAGTTTCGGGAATATCGCTCGAATCCATGGAACATCGGCTGGACTGGACCCTTGCTGCCTGCGCCCGGATTCTCCGGCCGGTGGTCAGGCTCGCGCTCGCCATGGGGGTGAAGCACCCTCACCTCGAGGAACTGCTGCGCGACCTGCTGATCGAGGAAGCCCAGCGCAGCTGGCGCAACCAGGGGGTGGCCAACCCGAACCTGAGCCAGCTTTCGGTGACGACCGGGCTCAACCGCAAGGCGGTGACTGCCAAGGTCAGGGCAACCACTGATCCCCTGCCCCACACCGAGCTGTCGGCTGCAGCCAAGACTTTCACGTTGTGGTTGCAGATGCTTACTAAAGATGACACTTACCGGCGCCTGCCCATCACGGCGGGCCACGACGCGCCCTCCTTCGAGGCCGTCGCGCGCATGAGCAGCCGCGGCAACGTGCATCACCGCACCATCCTCGACGAACTGGTGCGCCTGAACATGGTGAGCGAGGACGAGGACAAGGGCGTGGTCGAGCTCACGACGGACGGCTTCGTGCCGGTGGAAGACCTGCAGTCGATGCTGGCCTTCCTGGGCGACAACGGGCGGGACCACCTGCTGGCGGCCGTCGCCAACACGCTGGGCGAGGAGCCCAGGATGCTGGAACGCGCGGTGTACGCGCGCGGGCTCACGCTTGCGGAATGCGAGCAGATCCAGCGGCTCGTGCGCGAGCGCTGGACGGCGCTGCATCACGAACTGGCGCAGGAAATGTCACGGGCGGTCGACGAGGCCCCCGGCGGTGCGAAGGGACGCATCCGTGTCGGCATCTACACCTACTACGAGGACGAGCGGACCGAGCGCACGCCAGCGCCGCCGCCGTCGGAAGAAAGAGGGCCCAAGCCATGAGCACGATGAAGACGCCTCGAAGGCTCCTGCTCGGACTCCTGTCCGCCGGTTTCCTGGCGCTGCTGCTTTCGTGCGGCGGGGGCGGAGGCGGTGGAGGCAGCGGCGGCTCCATCGCTGGCTTCGACGTCGGCACCGGTAGCGCGCCCGCGGCGACTGCAACCGGGGGCGACTCCACCGGAACCGGAACGGGTTCGGGTTCGGGTTCGGGGACCGGGTCAGGAACCGGTGCCGCAGGAGATTCCGGCGGCACGGGCGGCACGGGAAGCACCGGTGGCGACGCCGGCGCAGGCACGAGCACCGCCGGCAACAGCAACACCGACGGCTCCGGCGTGGGCTCGGGCGGCACCGGCGTGACGGCGGATGCCGCCGGCATCGGTGCTGCGGACGGCCTGGGCAGCATCATCCTCAATGGCCTGCGCTACGACACCGACAGCGCGACCTTCACCATCGAGGACGCGACCGGACTGCAGATCGGCATGAGCGCGCGGGTCGCGGGCAAGGTCGACGACAACTTCACGAGCGGCATCGCCAACCAGGTGGTCTCCGCGGCCGANTTGCGGGGCGCGGTCTCGAACATCGATGTTCCTGCCGGCACCTTCGTCGTGATGGGCATCGGCGTCAGCATCGACTCGGCCACGGTCTGGGGCGACGCGAACGGCCTGGCCGACGTCAAGGCGGGCAGCATCATCCAGGTGTGGGGCCTGCCGGGCGCGCCCGGCACGCTGCGGGCCACGCGCATCCAGGTCTCGCCCACGGTGGCCGACCCGCTTGCCACGGGCGCGGTGCAGAGCCTCGACAAGGCGCACAAGACCTTCATGCTCGGCCAGCTGACGGTCAACTACGGCACGGCCGTCTTCGCGGGNCTGGATGAATCGTCGCTCGCCAATGGCGTCGTCGTTCGCNCCCGGGGCACCACTGCGCCGGTCGGCGGNGTGCTCACGGCCACGAAAGTCCAGGGCTGGTACGCCATTCCGACGAGCGACGGCGTGGCGGTCCANCTCGCGGGCGTCATCACCGACTTCGTCTCGCGCGGCTCGTTCGGGGTGCTGGGCACGCCGGTCGATGCGACCAACGCGCAGATCACAGGCGGCCCCGTGGGCTCGCTCGGCAACGGCGTGAAGGTCGAAGCCGACGGATTCATGTCGGGCGGCGTGCTGGTGGCGAAGAAGCTGCGCATCCGCAACGTGCCGGGTACGGGCGGACCGGCCTCCTTCACGCTGATCGGTGCCATCGGCGCGTATCGCTCCCCTGCGGACTTCAGGGTGCGCGGCCAGCCGGTGGATGCCGATGCGGCCGTTTTCGAGAACGGAACCAAGTCCGACCTGCGCAACGGCCGGAAGGTCACGGTCGTGGGCGACCGGGTGGTCGACGGCGTGCTGATTGCTCAGCANGTGACGTTCTCGCCCTGAAAACGAGAAATCCTTCACAAAACTAATTCTCGACAAGGTCGAGCGGCAGGAGTACAACGAAATNACTAAAGTGAAAAAATCACATTTAAAGTGTCGAAGTCCTGCCGCCCCCTTCACGACCCAANATCGTGTTACCCCGGCATTCCGCCCGCGGTAACGCTGTTACACGTCCAGAGGCGGCATCCNGGATCGGCGCTGCGATGCGGGCATCCGTCCGCAGGTCCTTCCCATTGCTCGATGTGCACCAACGACGGTGCAGACGGGAGCATGTATGCCGCTCAATCTCCTCCTCCGGCTTCTGCACGAGAAGTTTCCGGTCACGCTCACGGCTGAACCCGACATCAGGCACGCCTCGGTCCTGATGGCCACCGGGCTGGTCGAAGCCGAATTCCATCTCGATCACTTCGGATACCAGCAGTACGAGAGCGCCGTGGTGTTCGACATCACGGAGGAAGGGCATGCGGAAATCGCCAGCCTGAANGCCGGCGCCGCAGCCANCGCGCTCGAGGACCAGAAATGGCCCGTGATGCCNNTGGACTACCTGCGCAAGATCGGGAATTCGGTCTTCCCGCTGCGCATCGACGATCCGACGGAGATCAATTCGGTGGCGGTGCTGAACGCTGCGGGCATGGTGGAAGCAACCCTGCCCCCGCCCTGCCGGACCAGGCAGAGCCCGCAGAAATTCAGGCAGGCGGTCGTGCTGCGGGTCACGCCGCTGGGCCGTACCGCGCTGGTCGAGCGCCGGGCCTGAAACCAGGAACCCGGTCGCGCCTTTCGCACTGAACAGGTACCCGCAAATAGCGCGCTTCCTGGCAGCCGGCCCGCTCGCCCTCCTCTGCCNCCACCTCGAAACGCCCCGGCCAGAGACGGAANGCAACTGAATGCAACAAGAGTCACAAACTGGCGATAGACCTCGGANCCCATTGTTTTCGACTACCAAAGTAGTAATGTGAAACCTTCACATACATCCCTTTCAGGTACGAGGAGTGAATTCCAAAATGACACCGTGCCGCTTCGCCAGCAGCAGCCNCCTNGCGGCCCGCATCGCGTGATGTACCTCCTGCCGGAAATCGTCTTCCATGCTGGCCCANACCACTGCCACCCCCGACGCCGGCATCAGCGTCGCCGCGGATGCGCTCATGGTCTCGCGNATGCGGCTGGTGCTCTCGGTCTCGGCGCTGCTGGCGGTGGTGGTTGATGCCGGGGACCATCGGAACCATGTCGACGGCGCCGTCTGGCTGGCCTTCTGCGGCTACGTGCTGCACAGCCTGCTGGTGTANGCATGCACGCGGATGGGCCGCCCGTACTTCCAGGGCAAGGTCATCCACTGGTCCGACGTACTCTGGTTCACGCTCATCATCTTCGTGACCGACGGCGTACAGAGCCTCTTCTTCCTCTTCTATTTCTTCGCGATCCTCACCTCCGCCTTCCGCTGGGGCTTCGAGGAAGGCGCCCGCGTCACGGTGGCGTCGGTCGCCTCCTTCGCCGCCTGCGGCCTCGCCACCAGCACCGGCAACGACGCGCCCCAGNTGCTGATGCGCAGCACCTTCCTGCTGGCGCTCGGCCACATGATCGTGCACTGGGGCGGCTCCAAGCTCGGCCTGCAGCGCCGCCTGGCCCTGCTGGGCGACGTCAGCCAGCTCTCCAACCCGCGCTTCGGCGCCGGCCGCACCATCGCCCGCACCATGGAACGCACGCTGGCCTTCTTCCGGGCCAGCCACTGCATCCTGCTGACNCGCGACACCGCCACCGGCAACTGGGTCNTGCGCACACTGCGCAAGAACGACGCCTGCGAGCACGTCAGCGTCGAGACCATCGGCCGCATCGCCGAATCCCCGCTCATGGCCCTGCCGGCCGACCACACCGTGCTCAGCAACCGCCTGCCCTGGCCGTTGAACCGGCTGTATGCCCAGAGCCACGTCTTCGAGGCTGGTGCCGCAGATGGCTGGCGCGTCGAGGACGAAGAAGGCGCCCGGCGCTGCGAGGCCATCACCGCAATGCTGGAGGCCCGGGCCTTCATCAGCGCTCCGCTGCCCATGCGGCTGGGCGAAGGCCGCGTCTTCGTGTCCTCGCGCGACGGGCTCTTCAACAAGTCCGACGCCCTCTTCCTCACGCACCTNATGGAGCAGATCTTCCCGATCATCGAAACCATCGAGGTGCTGGACCGCATGGCCTCCGAGGCAGCCACCGCGGAGCGTCTGAAGTTCGCGCTCAACCTGCACGACACGGCCGTGCAGCCCTACATCGGTCTGCGCATGGGCCTGTGCGCCCTGCGCAAGAAGGCCACCGCCGACAACCCGCTGAGCGAGGACCTGGAAAAGCTCGCGAGCGTGGCCGACGGCGTCATCGCCGACCTGCGCCGCTATGCCGGCGAAGTCAGGCAAGGCAGCAACAGCAGCCCGGGTGGCCTCGTGCTGCCGCAGTTGCACCGCCAGGCCGCGCGGATCAAGGGCCTCTACGGCATCGACATCGCCGTCGACGTGGACGGCCCGCTGCACCTGGACGACCGGATGACCGCGGAGGTGCTGCAGATGGTCGGCGAAGGCCTCAACAACATCTGCAAGCACACCCAGGCGCGCCACGGCAGCGTGCGCCTGGCCTGCCGCAACGGCCGGCTGCACGTGCGCATCGAGAACGAGGCCGACGGCGAGGAGAGCTTCACCCGCTTCAGGCCCCANTCCATCACCGAACGCGCAGCCGCCCTCGGCGGGCGCGCGCAGGTCCGCCAGTGCGACAGCGGCGGCACCGCCGTGCTGGTGGAAATCCCGATCTGAGCAACAACGACGAATCCCGGCAGCAAGCCGCTGCACCTGCCAAGAGACAAACCAGAGCCGAATCAAGGAGCCCACCATGCAACCAGTTGCCCCCCATCCCATCNGCGTCCTGCTCGTGGACGACCACCAGACCATGCTGTGGGGCCTGTCCAGGCTGATCGACGGGGAGCATCCGCGCATGAAGGTGGTCGGCACCGCCTGCTGCTGCGAGGACGCGGTGGCCACGTCGGAAAGCCTCGCGCCCGACGTCATCGTGCTCGACCTGGACCTCGACGGCCACAGCGCNCTCGACATCCTGCCGAGGCTGGTGTCGAACGACGTCTCGCGCGTCATGGTGCTCACGGGAGAACGCGAACAGCGCACGCTCGACCTGGCGGTNCTGCAAGGCGCACGCGGCGTGATGCGCAAGGACGCGCCGGCGCAACAGGTGATCGACGCCATCGAGCGCGTACACAACGGCGAGCTCTGCATCGACGCCCAGTCNATCGGCCGCGTCTTCTACGAGCTGACCTCGGTGAAGAAGCAGCAGCCCAAGGCCGATCCCGAAGCCGCCAGGCAGGCCAGCCTGACGCACAAGGAGCGCGAGATCATCCACACCGTCGTGAGCGGCAGCGGCGCCTCGAACAAGGCCCTGGCCGCGAAGCTCTTCGTCACCGAGCACACGCTGCGCAACCACCTCACCTCCATCTACCAGAAGCTTGGCGTGAGCAACCGCCTCGAGCTCTACATCTACGCGGTCAAGCACCAGCTCGACGCCGCCCCGCACTGAAGAAGAGAAAAAAGCTCGAAGCCCTGCGCGCCGTCTCCGGCGCGCAGGGCTTTTTTGATCGGAAGGCCGAAAGCGCTCAGGTCCCGTTGAGCATCGGCATGATCATCCGGATGATGCGGATCGCCGCCGGCGTCAGGATCACCAGCGAGATGCACGGGAAGATGCACAGCACCAGCGGCAGCAGCATCTTGGTGGGCACCTTCGCCGCCAGTTCCTCGGCGCGCACATGGCGCTTGTGGCGCAGGTCCTCGGANAACACCCGCAGCGATTCNCCGATGCTGGTGCCGAAGCGGTCCGCCTGCGTCANCATGGTCGCNAAGGTCCCGATCTCCTCCACGCCCGTGCGCAGCGCCAGGTTGCGCAGCGACTTCTCGCGCGTGGCGCCGGCGCGCATCTCCAGGTTGGTCCAGTGCAGNTCCTGCGCCAGCGCCGCGCTCTTGACCTGGATTTCCTCCGTGACCTTGACCAGCCCGGCATCCAGCCCGAGGCCGGCTTCGACGCACACCAGCATCAGNTCGGCNGCATCCGGAAAATTCTCGAANATCTCCCGGCGGCGCGAGCGGATCATCAGNCGCAGCACCAGGTTGGGCAGGTAGCAGCCGGCCAGCGCCGCCACCGCGAGCCACAGCAGCATCACCGTGCTGTCTTCGGCGGCCCCCGTCGCCCTCAGTCCGACGTACGCCAGCGCGGCAAGGCCCAGCGGCAGCAGCGTCTTCGTGCCGAAATACACGAGGTAGGCGTCCGGATGGCGGATGCCCGCGTTCAGGAAGCGCACGCGCAGCGGCGACAGCTCGGCATCGCTGGTCGGTGATGAAAGCTGNGCGAACGGCCCGACGATCTTGACGGCCTTCTCGGTCCAGGCCGACTTGCCCGCTGGCATCGCCACTGCCTGCAGGCGCTGCTCGGTGCGCGTCGGCGACAGCCATACGGCCATTCCGATGATCGCCAGCGACACGGCCACGAAGACGAGGATGGGAAACAGCATGGTCATGGCTCTTCTCCTTCAGACGCGGATCTTCAC
>JGI25159J45721_1001335_pt1 | contig 10376 bp, 10 predicted proteins | sample AraplaMF_Cvi_mLB_FD_45721 | JGI IMG/M metagenome (IMG submission 45721)
GCAACCCAGGATAAAGTTTTGTCGGTACTGCAATCGGTGGCCGGCATCGTGGAGCGCAGGCACACCTTGCCGATTCTGGCCAACGTGCTGATCCGCAAGACGGGCGCACAGGTGCAGCTGACCACCAGCGATCTTGAAATCCAGATCCGCACCACGGCCGACCTTGAAGGCGACAGCGGCAACTTCACCACCACCGTGGGCGCCCGCAAGCTCATCGACATCCTGCGTTCCATGCCCAGCGACCAGACCGTCTCGCTCGAGTCCTCGCAGAACAAGCTGATCCTCAAGGGCGGCAAGAGTCGCTTCACGCTGCAGACCCTGCCCGCTGAAGACTTCCCCCTGGTCCAGGAAGCCGCCAACTTCGGCCCCAGCTTCTCCGTGCCGCAAAAGGTGCTCAAGGAGCTGCTCAACCAGGTCTCCTTCGCCATGGCCGTGCACGACATCCGCTACTACCTCAACGGCATCCTCTTCGTCGCCGAAGGCAAGCAACTGAGCCTGGTCGCCACCGACGGCCACCGCCTGGCCTTTTCTTCCGCCATGCTCGACGTCGAAGTGCCCAAGCAGGAAGTGATCCTGCCGCGCAAGACGGTGCTCGAAATGCAGCGCCTGCTCAGCGACAAGGAAGGCGCCATCGAGATGCAGTTCGCCGGCAACCAGGCCAAGTTCAGCTTTGAAGGCATGGAATTCGTCACCAAGCTGGTCGAAGGCAAGTTCCCCGACTACAACCGCGTGATCCCCAAGAACCACAAGAACATCGTCACCCTGGGCCGTGTGCCCCTGCTGGCCAGCCTGCAGCGCACTGCCATCCTGACCAGCGAGAAGTTCAAGGGCGTGCGCCTGAACATCGAGCCAGGCACCCTGCGCGTGGCCTCCAACAACGCCGAGCAGGAAGAAGCTGTCGACGAGCTCGATATCGACTACGGCGGCGATGCCATCGAAATCGGCTTCAACGTCACCTACCTGATCGACGCCCTGGCCAATATGGACCAGGACATGGTCAAGATCGAACTGGCCGATTCCAACAGCTCCGCGCTGCTGACCATCCCCGACGATTCGGCCTTTAAATACGTGGTGATGCCCATGCGCATCTAGCGCACTGAACACCTCCAGAACCCACCCAGACCCGCGACTCCCCGCGGGTTTGGTCATTCAAGAGATTGAAGAAATCGAGAAATTGGTCGAGACAGATCGACCCAGATCTTGAAAAGATCGTGAAAAAGATCGGAAAAGAAGCCGGATATGACTGAAGAAAACAAAGTGAACGAAGCCGAGCAGATGCAGGTGCATGTGTCCGAAGGCGCGGCCGGTGAGGAAAGCTCCAACTTCCAGCCCAAGATCGACACCAACCAGGCCGGCGCGTCCGACGCCTATGGTGAAGGCTCCATCCAGATCCTCGAAGGCCTGGAAGCCGTGCGCAAGCGCCCCGGCATGTACATCGGCGACACCTCCGACGGCACCGGCCTGCACCACCTGGTCTTCGAGGTCGTCGACAACTCCATCGACGAAGCCCTGGCCGGCCACTGCGACGACATCGTCGTCACCATCCACACCGATAACTCCGTCAGCGTCACCGACAACGGCCGCGGCATCCCTACCGGCATCAAGATGGACGACAAGCACGAGCCCAAGCGCTCGGCCGCTGAAATCGCCCTGACCGAACTGCACGCCGGCGGCAAGTTCAACCAGAACAGCTACAAGGTCTCCGGTGGCCTGCACGGCGTCGGCGTGAGCTGCGTCAACGCGCTCAGCAAGATGCTGCGCCTGACCATTCGCCGTGACGGCAAGGTCCATGTCATGGAGTTCTCGCGCGGCTTTGTGCAAAACCGCATTGTTGAAACCATCGACGGCGTTGACGTGTCGCCCATGAAGGTGATGGACGACACCGACAAGCGCGGCACCGAAGTCCACTTCCTGCCCGACACCGAGATCTTCAAAGAGAACAACGACTTCCACTATGAGATTTTGAGCAAGCGCCTGCGCGAGCTCAGCTTCCTCAATAACGGCGTGCGCATCCGCCTCAAGGACGAGCGCAGCGGCAAGGAAGACGACTTCGCCGGCGCCGGCGGCGTCAAGGGTTTTGTCGAGTTCATCAACAAGGGCAAGACGGTTCTGCACCCCAATGTATTCTCCGCCATGGGCGACCGCCAGAGCGACCAGGGCACCAACATCGGTGTTGAAGTCGCCATGCAGTGGAACAGCGGCTACAGCGAACAGGTGCTCTGCTTCACCAACAACATTCCCCAGCGCGATGGTGGCACCCACCTGACAGGCCTGCGCGCCGCCATGACCCGCGTCATCAACAAATACATCGACGACAGCGAAATGGCCAAGAAGGCCAAGGTGGAAGTCACCGGCGACGACATGCGCGAAGGCCTGTGCTGCGTGCTCAGCGTCAAGGTGCCGGAGCCCAAGTTCAGCAGCCAGACCAAAGACAAGCTGGTTTCCAGCGAAGTGCGTGGCCCGGTGGAAGACATCGTGAGCCGCCTGCTGAACGACTACCTGCAGGAACGCCCCAACGACGCAAAAATCATCGTCGGCAAGATCATCGAAGCCGCGCGTGCCCGCGAGGCCGCCCGCAAGGCCCGCGACATGACGCGCCGCAAAGGCGTACTCGACGGCATGGGCCTGCCCGGCAAGCTCGCCGATTGCCAGGAAAAAGACCCCGCCGGCTGCGAAATCTACCTGGTCGAGGGTGACTCCGCCGGTGGCTCCGCCAAGCAGGGCCGTGACCGCAAATTCCAGGCCATCCTGCCCCTGCGCGGCAAGATCCTCAACGTCGAAAAAGCCCGCTATGAGAAGCTGCTGACCAGCAATGAAATCCTCACGCTGATCACCGCCCTGGGCACCGGCATTGGCAAGGCCGGCGGCGCGGGTGGTACTGATGACTTCAACGTCGCCAAGCTGCGCTACCACCGCATCATCATCATGACCGACGCCGACGTTGACGGCGCCCACATCCGCACGCTTTTGCTGACCTTCTTTTACCGCCAGATGCCCGAGCTCGTCGAGCGCGGCCACATCTACATCGCCCAGCCGCCGCTCTACAAAGTCAAGGCCGGCAAGGAAGAGCAGTACCTCAAGGACACGGCCGCCCTGGACGGCTTCCTGCTGCGCATCGCCCTCAAGGATGCCAGCGTGCAGACCGGCCCTGATGAAAAATCCATCCTCAGCGGCGACACCCTGGCCGAGCTCGCGCGCAAGCACCAGCTGGCCGAGTCCGTCATTGCCCGCCTGAGCGCCTTTATGGATGCCGAAGCCCTGCGCGCCATTGCCGACGGCGTGCACCTGAACCTGGACACCGTGGCCGACGCCGAAGCCTCGGCCATCGCCCTGCAGGCCAAGCTGCGCGAGCTCAACACCGCCGGGACGCCCGCCGAAGTGGCCGGCGAGTTTGACACCCGCAACGACAAACCCATTTTGCGCATCAGCCGCCGCCACCACGGCAACGTCAAGAGCAGCGTCATCACCCAGGACTTTGTGCACGGCGCCGACTACGCCACCCTGGCCGAAGCCGCCGCCACCTTCAAGGGCCTCATCAGCGAAGGCGCGAAAGCCATGCGTGGCGAAGGCGAAAAGAGAAAAGAAGAAAAAATCAGCGACTTCCGCCAGGCCATGGCCTGGCTCATAGGCCAGGCAGAAAACGCCACCTCTCGCCAGCGCTACAAAGGCCTGGGCGAGATGAACCCCGAACAGCTGTGGGAAACCACCATGGATCCACAGGTGCGCCGCCTGCTCAAAGTGCAGATCGACGACGCCATCGAAGCCGACCGTGTGTTCACCATGCTGATGGGTGACGAGGTGGAGCCCCGCCGCGAGTTCATTGAGCAGAACGCCTTGCGCGCTGCCAATATCGACGTTTGATCAGGTTTTGCTTAGTAGGAGTGTCGTCATGCAGAGAACGGTTGTTAAAACCAGCTTGCACCAGTCACAAGTGACAAATGATCTCGCCTATTGGCTTGCTCAGCCTGTGCAAGCGCGTATTGATGCCGTGGAAACTCTACGTTTTCAACACAGTCAAGGACAGCCTCATGTTGACACCCGACTTCAAAGAGTTTGCCGCGTTACTCAACTCAAACGGGGTTAAATACCTTGTAGTCGGGGGTTACGCGCTCGCCGCTTATGGGCATCCCCGGTATACCGGTGACCTTGATTTCTGGATCGGCACCGAGGAGGAAAATGCGGATCGCGTGCTTAAAGCACTGGCTGAGTTTGGCTTTGGGAGCCTTGGCATAAAAAAAGAAGACTTAACGTCATCTAACCAAGTCATCCAGATGGGATTTCCACCAGCGCGCATTGATTTGCTGACCAGCATCGACGGTGTGAGTTTTGCAGAGTGCTACAAGCGGCGGATGATTGTTGAAGTGGATGGCTTGCCTCTCGGGTTTATCGCACTGGAAGACTTTAAGACAAACAAAAAGGCCGTTGGACGCCATAAAGACTTGGCTGACCTTGAAGCCCTGGAGGCTGTGCGAGGCAAAGCATCAGGCCAGTAATTGAAATATTGATCAGCAAAAGAAACGACTATGACCGAAACCACAACGACAGCAGTGGCAGCAGAACGCCCGGCGCTGCCCGACCACCTCTCCACCGACGAGCGCAGCGCGCATTTCGTGAGAGCGATTTTTGAGCACGACGTCGGTATCCGCTTTAACGACAAGGAACGCTTTGACGTCGCCGAATACTGCATCAGCGAAGGCTGGATCAAGGTGCCCGTCGGCAACAAGGTGGACCGCAAAGGCAACCCGCTGATGATCAAGCTCAAGGGGCGGGTGGAAGCGTTCTACAAATAGGCAACGACAAAGAAGAACGCCTCGCCGAGTCGATACTTTCGCCGGCGTACAGGCCTTTGATCAACACCATGAAGTGCGCTTACAGCAGGTGAACTTCATGGTGTTTTTCTTTGCACCAACAACCTGAGCAGAACGCCGCTGCACAGCTTCGCTATCGGCATGGGATACGGGCTTGCCTGTCGCGTGCATTCTTGCGCTCACCGCGTATCCAATCCTGAGTTGTTCCGTCGAGTGGTTGACGTGCCATGGCATCCAGATATTTGATGCGTTCGTCCCATGCGGCGCATTCAGCTTTCATTGCCGTGTAGTCGGGATTCGGCTTGCTTTGTGTTATCGCCGCTGATTTGACCGGTAGTTCTGTTGCCGGAGGCGCCATTGGTATGCGAATGGAATCCATTAAATTGAGATTTTCTTTTGTTATTACCTGGCTAGTTTTTGCACCTGCAGGACAGCTCCCGTCGCTATAGGTCGTTCTGCCATTCGACAAGCATTTGGTGACTACCGGGCTTCCAGCTTTTGGCTCGGTAATTGAAGGTGAAGGGATTTGCAGCGGTGCTTGTGCTGTAGCTGGGCTTCGAGCAACGGCCGCCGGCTTGATGACGGCAGCTGGGGGATCATGGCTCAACTGTTGAAAGATCCGGTTCCCTGCATAGGCGAGAGCAAGAAGGATAAGCAGGGCAATAAGCCAGCGCAGAAGCGATTGCTCAGGAGGCGGCGTGAAGGGCCGTTCACGGTTCTCGCCCCTCAAGAAATCATGGTCCACAGCTTTCTCCTCCCGCTTGATATTTGTAGTGGACGATACCGCATCAATAAACTTCGCGGAACTGGGGTCTTCATTGCCAGAGCTGATTTGGCTGTCTAAGCTTTTCCCTCCCAATCAACAAGGAATAAGCAATGACGGACACCTCCAACCTCCCCCCCAGCATCATGTCCCACGTCTCCGTGGGCACCAACGACTTCCCGCGCGCCAAGGCCTTCTATACGGCCGTGCTGGCCACGCTGCAGATCAAGGTGATCATGGAGCACCCGGGCGCGATTGCCTTTGGCCGGGCGTTTCCGGAATTCTGGGTGGGTGTGCCGCATGACGGGGGCCGGGCGCAGGTGGGCAATGGCTCGCACTTTGGTTTTCTGGCCGTTTTCAAGGCGCAGGTGGATGCCTTTTATGCCAAGGCGCTGGAGATGGGTGGCCAGAGTGATGGTGCGCCGGGGCCGCGTGAGCTGTATGGGCCGCAGTATTACGGGGCTTTTGTGCGGGACCTGGATGGGCACAAGATTGAGGCGATGTTTTGGGATGAAGCCGCAGGGTGAGGGCCGCTGGGGAGCCTGGCGGGCCTCTCGTTTTGTTTCAATTCTTTTCCCTCTCGCTCTCTTTATATTTCCCCTTCGCCTTGTCGCGCCTGGGTACGGGGCGCTGTCTGACACGGGCGCATTGACGCGGTTTCCAGAATGGGTTGAACAGTGGCCGGCTTTGCGCCGGCGCGCGTGTTCAACCCTCTCTCTTTCTGGAGACGATCATGGAATCTACTTCGCTTCGCCCGCTGGCGATTGTCACGGGCGCTTCTTCGGGCATTGGTTACCACCTGGCGCAGTGTGCGGCGCGTGATGGTTATGACCTGGTGATCGCGGCGGACCAGCCGCTGGACGCGGCGGCGTCTGACTTTCGCACGCTGGGCGCGCAGGTGGATGCGGTGCAGGCCGATCTGGCCACGCGAGAGGGCCTGGAGGCCCTGCTGGCGGCGGTGAAGGGCCGCACGGTGGACGCGCTGCTGGCCAATGCGGGCCATGGCCTGGGGCGGGGCTTCCTGGACCAGGATTTCGCGGAGGTGCTGCATGTGGTGAACACCAACATCTCGGGCACGATTTACCTGGTGCAAAAGGTGGGGCAGGCGATGCGCCAGCAGGGGCGGGGGCGCATTTTGCTGACGGGCTCTATCGCGGGTTTTATGCCGGGCAGCTTCCAGGCGGTTTACAACGGGACCAAGGCGTTTATTGATTCCTTCGCGGCGGCGCTGCGCAATGAGCTCAAGGACACGGGCATCACGGTGACGTGCCTGATGCCGGGCCCGACGGATACCGGCTTTTTTGCGCGGGCGGGCATGCTGGACACCAAGGTGGCCACCGACGAAGACAACAAGATGGACCCGGCCGAGGTGGCGCAGATCGGCTTCAAGGCCATGCGGAACGGCGAGGCGGACGTGGTGGCGGGCCTGAAGAACAAGCTGCAGGTGGCGATGGCGAAGGTTACGCCCTCGCAGGTGTCGGCCGAGCAGCACCGCAAGATCGCCGAGCCGGGCACGGCGGTGCCGGCGGAACATGTTTAACCCCTTGACCCTTTCATCTTTTCACCCTTCACAAGGAGGCACACGATGGCCAACAAACCAGGCAAACCGAATATCCAGCGCATACAGCGCATCGAGAGCAACGAGGGCATCAGCGGCACGGCCGCGGACCCGAACGCCGGGCAGGACGGCACCCGCCAGGACGACACACCTAAAGCCGCCGGCCACGGCGGCAAGGTGGAAAACGATTTCAACCAGATGGGCGAGCAAAAACCCACGCAGCGCAACGAAGGCCAGCGCACGGCCAACAGCCGCAGCGACAGGGAGTCGCATGTGGGCGGCAGCAACCAGCTGCAGGCGCGCCGCGGCTCGACTGGGCGCTGACTGAGTGTGGACAGTTTTACCCATCGCGGCGGCGAGCATCTGACGCTGGACAGCGCGAAGATTTACTTTGAGGTCCATGGCGACAACGCTGGGCCGCCGCTGCTGTTCCTGCACGGCGGGCTGGGTACCATGCGGGATTTCAACGGAGTCTTGCCGCTGTTGAAAAAGCGCTTCAGGCTGATCGGCATCGACAGCCGGGGCCACGGCAAGTCGACCCTGGGCACGGCGGGTTTGAGCTATCAGCGGCTTGCGCTGGATGCGACCGGGGTGCTGCGGCACCTGGGTGTTGAGCGCTGCAGCGTGGTGGGCTTCAGCGACGGCGGCATCACGGCGTTGCGCATGGCGGCTGAGGCTGGTTCACGCATCGACAAACTGGTGGCCATTGGCGCCGACAAGATGCTCAAACCCGACGACCCGGTGCGCAAGCTGCTAGGCAGCGTGACGGCGGAAAGCTGGGCCAAAAAATTCCCCGAGTCGGTGGCGCCCAATCGCTCAACCCGCAGCCGGCGTTCGCGGCGCTGGTCGCGGCCATCGTGCCAATGTGGCTGGATGACAGCGACGCTGGCTACCCGGGTGAGAGCGTCAGGCGCATCCGCTGCCCCTTGCTGGCGGTTCGCGGCGATGAGGACCACCTGGTATCGCGCGCCAGCATATTTGAGCTGGTGGAGCAGGTGCCGGGTGCGAAGCTGCTGAACATTCCGTTTGCGGGGCACGAGGTGCATAAGGACCAGGCCGAGCTGGTGATGGCAAGCGTGAACCGGTTTCTGGAATAAAGCGGGCGTGGCGCGCTCGCTTGTTCACGCATTCCGGCCCAATCATTCACCCGGCCGGTGTCTTTACCTGCCGCTGAGGCATTTCCTTACAAACCGCAACGTGGCAGACGCACAGGCCTAAGGCTGGCGGCGCAGCATCAGGTCTTCGTTGTTGTTGATGTTGTGTGGTTTGTTGTTGCCGAGGTAAATGCCATGAAGAAGCTTGCCGAGTTTTTGTTCCGCCCGCGTTATTTGCGCGCCATCCCTTCGCTGGTGGTGCTGACCACCGCCATGGCCTGGGGTGTGGCGCCGGACCCGGATGCCATGGACCCTGTGCAGAAGCGCGCGGGCGTGACGCTGCCCTTCCAGCAGGCGGCGGCGGATGACGGCATGGTGGATGCCAGCGAGGATCCGCGAGACGCCTGACCTGTCTTGAGCTCGCCGAAGGGCGAAGGGCTTCGACAAGCTCAGCCCGAACGGTTCGGTGTCCTGAGTTACGTAAATATCAATAAGTGCCGCTTCGGAGCTAGGGCTTGGCCGCAATCACCCAACGGCTGATCTGGCCGACCACGTCGGCCTCGATCCCGTTGAAGCCGTGGTAGGCCATGGCCTCGCAGGGGTCGCCGCGGTTTTGGCCGCCGCCGACTTTGATGAGCTCGGCCTTGGGTGTCTTGGCGAGCTTGTCCATCATGGCGGGCATGTCGCTGATGGCGCAGAGTTTGCAGCCGTCGTTTTCATGGTGGACCACGAGGACGGGAATGCTTAGTTTCTCGAGCGGCATCATGGGCACGGCGCGGCCCTTGGGGTCGGTGAGTATGGTGGAGGTGAGCACCAGGCCGTCGGGCCCGCCCTGCGCGGGGCCGGCTTCGGTGGCGATGTAGGCGGCCGATTGCGTGCCGCGGCTGGTGCCGATAAGCCACACGGGTGCCGGCGCCTGTTGCTTGAGCCAGGCGATGACGGCCCGCACGTCGGCCACGTGTTCGGGCGTTTGCCGGTTGCCCGAGAGGTAGGGTGGCGACTGTTTGTCGGAGGGCGCGTCGATGACGGCGACGGCCAGGCCGGCGTCGGCAAACTGCTGGCGTGTGCGCACCACGAAATTGCCGCCGCCCCAGCCGAAGCTGCCGCCCTCATAAATCTGCAGGCCGCCATGGCCGCCGGCCAGCAGGATGACGGAGGCCTTGGGCGCGCCGGCGGGCGCGAGGTAGACAAAGCGCTGGGTGACGCCGGGGCGGGTGGGGATGTCGACCACGCGGGGCGCTGCTGCGCTTTGCGCGAGGGCGGCCGGGCCGGCCAGTGCGGCGCACAGGCCCAGCAGCACCCACAGGCAGCGGGTGAGGGACGGGCGGGTCATGCGGCTTCTCCTTGCGTGTCTATGGGGTCTTCAGGGATTCAGGGCGGCCTTGATCCACTGCACCACGGCCTCGCCGGCGACGACGGGGGTGGTGAGGTGGGTGGCCTTGATTTCGAGGTACTGGCTCTTGGGGTTGGCGGGCAGCTTGTCGACAAAGTAGGCGCGGGCGTATTTGCTGATGCCGTCTTCGTCGCCCACGACGGTGAGCACGGGCGTGGTGGCGGGTACGCGCGGTGCGCTGACACCCATGTCGGCGTCGGAGTTTGGGTCGAAGTAGCTCAGGTAGTCTTTGGCGGTGGCGGTCACGGGCTGTTGCTTGCCCTGGTTGATGTCGTAGAAGCGCTCGCGGGTGTCGCCCTTGCCGTCGGCGACCAGCTTGCGGGCTTCGTCGACGCTTTGGCGCACCGAGGTGTTTTGCTGGAAGCTGTAGTAGCGCGCGGGCACGTGGCCGGGGGCCAGCAGCACCAGGGCCTGCACGTCGCCGCCGCGCGCGGCAAAGCCCATGGCGGCGGGTGCGCCCATGCTGTGGCCGGCGACCACGATGGCGGTGGCGCCCTGGCTGCGCAGGGTTTTGACGTGCGTGGCGATTTCGGCCATGGCCAGGTCGAAGTTGCCGTCGAGGTAGCGGTTGCGCGACCAGGGCATGTCGGGGTAGAGGACCAGCATGCCGGCGCCTTCGAGCACGGGCTTGAGGCGGCTCATGTGGGGGTCGCTGTTGCTGCCGGGGCTTTTGCCGTGCAGCATGAGCACGCCGATCTTGGGCGGGGCCTGGGCGATGGCGGGGGCGCCGCCGAGGAAGGCCGAGGCCAGCAGCAGGCCG
>JGI25159J45721_1001344_pt1 | contig 10317 bp, 12 predicted proteins | sample AraplaMF_Cvi_mLB_FD_45721 | JGI IMG/M metagenome (IMG submission 45721)
ATCTTCAGGATCGCCTCGCGCGTGCGCGGATGGGGCGTGGCCTCGCTGTCTGGCGCATGGTCGAGCGCGCGGCGCAACGCCGGGTCGCGCAGGTCGTCGAAGTTGGAGTTTTCGTTGCCGCCGCTCATGCCCGCTTCTCCAGCACCGACAGGTAGCGTTCCATGCAGCCGCGCAGTTTCTGCAGGCCGTAGCGCAGCCTGCTGCGCACGGTCTCGAAGCCGATCTCCAGGCTCGCGGCCAGCGCCTCGACGGTCAGGCCGTCTTCGTGATGCAGCAGGAACGCGGCGCGCTGCTCGGCCGGGAGTTCGTCCAGGCAGGCGAGCAGGCGGCGGCCCGCGGCGCGCCAGAACGCGAGCTCCTCCGCCGAGGGATGCGACGCCGCATCGGCCGCCGCGCCGCGCACGCCGTGTTCGAGCGTGGGCACGGGGCTGTCGTCATCGTCCGCATGCGCTTGGAGCGTCACTTCGCGCCCGCTCACGCGCAGGCGGTCCATGGCCAGGTTGTGCGCGATGGTGAAAGCCCAGGTGCGCCACGTCGCGCCCTGCGGCGAGAAGCTCTCGCGCGCCGAGATGATCCGCACCCAGGTGTCCTGGAACACTTCGTCGGCCTGCGCCGCGAGCCGCGCACCCAGCAGACGCTTGACGAAGCGGAACAGCCCGCCCTCGTGGCGCGCNTAGAGCACGTCGAACGCGGCNGCNTCGCCCTGCGCNTAGGCCAGCATCAACTGATCGTCGGGCATGGCCTGGCGCTCGGGGGCGTTCTTGGCTGAAGGGGCGCGGGGAAGCGCGGACATCGGAGGATTTTCACCCGAGCTTGTACGGGCGAAGAGGCGCACCGGGGTTCGAGGCGGCAAAAAAATTCGCNGCCGGCTAACCCCGACGGCGCAAGCAGGCCGTATCAGCCAGCACCCAACCACCCGGAGTGCTTCCATGACCCAGCCTTTCGTTTACCGGTTCAGCCGCCCGCTCGTCGTGCTGCTGTGCGCCCAGCTGCTGCTGGGCGCCAGCGGCGCCACCGAAATGCCCGCCATCGGAAGCTCCGTGCGCTGGCCGACNCCCGCGCCCGACAGCCGCACGCTGCCGACGCAGACGGTGCCGAACTTCGATGCCCCTTCNGCCACGCACTGCGCACGGCCGGTNCGGACCTACGAGACGCCNGGCATGCCGCGCGTNTCGGGNGCGCGGGAAGAGCGCAGGTACGCCGAGCTGTCGAAGGAATACAGGGCGAGCCCTGCGGTCGTGCCTTCGCCCACGACGCCAAAGCCGATGGCGACGCCAGCGGCCAAGTCGGCACCGGCTGGAGCAGCTCTCGCGGATGCCATCGCGGAGGCGCCGCCGGCCCCGGTAGCACCCGTCGCGCCCGCCCCCGCGGCTCGCGCGGCCGGCGAGCTTCAAGCGCCTGTGCAAGCCCAGCGCCCGGCCAACGAACCCGTCACCGCCGGCATGGTCGACGACAACGCCGACTTCAGCGAATACCTGGCCTTCCACGGCCGCACGCAGGTNCCCCATCGCGAGCGCGACATCAGCGTGCNCTACCTGCTGCAGGTGCGCGATGCGCGCGGCGCGGTNGTGCCCGATGCCGAAGTGGCCGTGCAAGCCGCCAACGGCGCNGCCATGTGGGCCCGCACCGATGCGGGCGGGCGCGCGTGGCTGCATCCGAACGCCTTCGACAAGGCNCANAGCGCGGTCTATGAAGTCACCGTGCGCAAGAACGGCCGCCAGAGCACCGTTTTTCTGCAGCGCGGCCAGAAGAACGCGGTCGACGTGGTGCTGGGCGGCAAGCCGGGCGCCGTGCCCGCGCGCGCGAGGCTCGACCTGGTCTTCCTGATCGACGCCACCGGCTCGATGGANGACGAGATCGCCAAGCTCAAGGCCACCCTGCGCACCATCGCCGACCAGGTCGCCNGGCTGCCCAGCCGCCCCGACACNTGCTTCGGCCTCGTGGCGTATCGCGACCGCGGCGANGAGTTCCTCGTGCGCCGCCACGACTTCACCAACGACCTCGACGGCTTNCAGGGCGTGCTGGACGCGCTGCGCGCCGCGGGCGGCGGCGACTACCCCGAGGCGATGAACGAGGCGCTCAACGAAACCGTCCACAAGCTGAGCTGGCGCGGCAACGACACCACGCGCCTCGTGGTGCTTCTGGCCGACGCGCCGCCGCACCTCGACTACGGCGGCCCGCAATACGACGACGACATGGTCGCGCGCTGGGCAAGGGCATCAAGGTGTTCAGCGTGGGCGCATCGGGCCTGGACAAGCAGGGCGAATACATCCAGCGCCAGATTGCGCAGTACACCGGCGGGCGCTTCGTGTTCCTCACCTACAAGGACGCGGCCAACCCGGCGAGCGGCCCGGGAACGCAGACCGTGCACGACGTCGGCAACTATTCTGTGCAGACGCTGGACAAGCTGATCGTGCGGCTGGTTTCCGAAGAATTGGGCAGGTTGCCGTCGGGTGGTTGAGCGGCCGCAAAAGTCTGGGCTATAATCGCGGGCTCGGTGAGCAACACACCGAACGGCTCTTTAGCTCAGTCGGTTAGAGCGATGGAATCATAATCCACAGGTCCGCGGTTCGAGTCCGTGAAGAGCCACCAAAACAACCGAAAAAGCCTTGCAGGTCAACGACTTGCAAGGCTTTTTTCTTTGCCGCGCGAGGCTGGCCGATAATCCGGACGATGCCTGCGCCACCCCTTCGACCCACGCCTGACCGCCTCGGCAAGGGATTGCGGCGCCCGGCCGCCGGGCTGATCCGGTGGGTGCTGCTGTGGTTCGCGCTGTCGCTCGGCGCGGCCGTCGCTTCCCCGCTCGTGCATCCGCAGGCGGTGGAACTGGTCTGCTCGAACGCCGGATCGCTCAAGGCCATCGTGCACACCGACGACGGCGCGCAGGAGCTGGGCGCGGGCCACATGGACTGCCCGCTGTGCGTGCTCACCGGCGCCCCGCCGGCGACCACGCCCATCGTCGAGCTGCCGGTGCTCCCGCCGGCGGCCCGCGTGCCACGGCCGACTCCGTCCGCGCACATCGCAGCAGCCACCGCGGCCCCGCTGCCGGCACGCGGGCCTCCCTCGCTCCTCTGAGGCTTCTTCCCCAGTTCCCGCACGCGTGATGCCGCGGCGGGCCTCCATACGAGGCCTGTCGCATCCATCGCATGCGCTTGTGCAACGAATCCATCGGCGCCCGGACAGGCGCCGGAGCGAGTCCATTCAATGACCATAAAAGAATCCATCCAGCCGACGCGTCGCCGCCTGCTGCTCTCTGGCGGCAGCCTCGCCGCGCTCACGACCCTCGCGGCCTGCGACAAGGTGCTGCCCACCCGCTTCAACGGCGTCGACATCACCGGCGCCAGCTACGCGACAGACTTCCGCCTGGCCGACGCCGACGGCCGCGAGCGCACGCTGGCCGACTTCAAGGGCAAGGCCGTGATGATGTTCTTCGGCTTCACCCAATGCCCCGACGTCTGCCCCACCGCCCTCGTGCGCGCGGCCGAGATCAGGAAGCTGCTCGGCAGCGACGGCGAGCGCCTGCAGGTGATCTTCGTCACCGTCGATCCCGAGCGCGACTCGCCCGTCGTGCTCAAGGCCTACACGCAGGCCTTCGACCCGAGCTTCATCGGCCTGTACGGCGACATGCAGCGAACCAGCGAGACCGCGAAGGACTTCAAGGTGTTCTACCGGAAGGTGCCCACCGGCTCCTCGTACACCATGGACCATTCGGCCTTCAGCTATGTGTTCGACCCCAGGGGCAAGATCCGCATCGTGCTGCGCCACGAGCAGAGCGCGCAGGAGTGCGCCGAAGACCTGCGCAAGATCCTGCGGTCCGCCTGAGGGCCTGCGCCATCGCACACAGATTCAAACCAAGGAGATCAANATCATGAAGAACCGTATCGCACACATCCTCGCCATCACCAGCGCCGCGCTGCTCACCGCGCATGCGGCGAACGCGCAGGTCACCGTCAAGGACGCATGGGTGCGCGCCACCGTGCCGCAGCAGAAGGCCACCGGCGCGTTCATGCAGCTCAGCGCCGCGAAAGACACGAAGCTGGTCTCGGCCAGCTCGCCCGTCACGCCGGTCGTCGAAGTGCACGAGATGGCCATGCAGGACAACGTGATGCGCATGCGCCAGATCCCCGANCTCGAGCTGCCGGCCGGCAAGACCGTCGAGCTCAAGCCCGGCGGCTATCACGTGATGCTGCTCGACCTCAAGCAGCAGGTGAAGGAAGGCGACACCGTACCGCTCACGCTCACCTTCGAGGGCAAGGACGGCAAGCGCGAGACGCTGGAGGTGAAGGCGCCGGTGCGGGCGCTGAATGCCTCGGCGCAGCCGGCGGGGCATGGCGGGCACAAGCACTGAATCCGCCCCGCGCGGCCNGCCACCCTTGCGCCTGGACAGGCCAGAGGGAATACCCTTTTTCGGTGATGGCGCTCACCCCCGGAGATCAGAAGAATTGTTGACAAATATTCACAATCCATCCCNTCGCCGGCCGGCTCCTTCGTGGGCCGGGGTTCCCCGGGGCGCATGAGTTGTCCAGGGTGCCGGGAGGCGATCTCGCCGTCCCGGCTCCGGCTGGTCGGCACGGCGCGGCATCGAAGGCCGAGGGAGGTGATCACAGGGGTCCTTCAGTGCCGCTCAGATACCTTCTCCATCTGGAGCATGCCAACCTGCCGATGCACGTGACCGACGCGCAGGACGTGCGGCGCGTGTCCGTCCTGAAGGCCACCGGCCTCATCGAAGCCGCCATCGATCCGGCCTTCGACACCGACCACGGCAGCTACAGGCTGGCGCAGGCGGCGCTGGTGGTCTGCATCACGGAGGAAGGGCATGCCGAGATCGAAAAGCTGCGCGNCCACCGCGGCGGCACCGACCCGGCATCGAGAAGAAAGAAGGCGAAGACGCGCCTGGAGCCACTGGACTACCTGCGCGCCATAGAACGTTCGGCCTTCCCCCTGCGGGTGGAGGACCCGCAGGAGATCAGCTGCGTCGACGTACTGAAGCAGGCCGGGTTCGTCGATGCGGCCATCAGCCCCGGGCTCGCCTGGAAGGACGCNGGCGGATCGCCGCAGGAGCTCGCCGTGATCCGGCGCATCACACCGTTCGGACGGGCGCAACTCGCGCGTGGCGCCGCCAAGTAGTTTCGCGGCATCCGGAAGATCGCGAACGGGCCGGCATGCGCCGAGCCCTCCGGTTTGCATACATTCGCGCGTGCCCTGGGCCTTTGGTCTACACGCGGCGAGCACACCGATCCTGGTGCCTATTCAAGAGGCAACGTGGTGGGAAGCCACGCCAGTTCTCGCTCCGCCTCCCAGCCTCCACCCACAACTCACAGAGTTGTCCACAGAAAACTCTAACAAGTCACTGAACTGTCAAACGGATGTCGTCGCAACGTAACCTTTGAACTGTTCGCGCAGCTTTGTCTTCAGCAATTTGCCGGTGGCCGTATGCGGCAGGCTGTCGACGAAGACCACGTCTTCCGGTAGCCACCATTTCACGACGCGCTCGGCGAGGAATGTGAGCAGTTCCTCGCGAGTGGCNTCCATGCCCGCACGCTTCACCACGATGAGCAGCGGACGCTCCTGCCACTTCGGATGCGCGATGCCGATCACCGCCGCCTCGGCCACCGCGGGGTGCAGGCTCGCCGCGTTCTCGAGGTCGATGGACGAGATCCACTCGCCGCCCGACTTGATGACGTCCTTCGCGCGATCGACCAGCTGCACATAGCCGTCCTCGTCGATGTTGGCCACGTCGCCCGTCGGAAAGAANCCTTCGGCGTCGAGCACCGATCCGCCCTCGCCCTTGAAGTAACCGCTCGCGATCCACGGACCGCGCACGTGCAGATGGCCGAAGGCCTTGCCGTCGTGCGGCAGGCGCTGGCCGTCCTCTCCCACGATCTTCAGCTCCACGCCCCACACGCCGCGGCCCTGGCGCATCTTCACGCGCGTCTGCTCTTCCTTTGGGCATCGAGAGGTGCTTGGGCAGCAGGTTGCCGATCACGCCGATGGGGCTGGTCTCGGTCATGCCCCAGCCCTGCACGAAGTCGGCGCCGAAGTCGCGCTCGAAGCGCTCGATCATGCTGCGCGGCGTGGCGGCGCCGCCCACGCCGATGCGCTTGAGGCCGATGGCGCGCGTGTCGATCTCGGGGTGCGCGTCGAAGTACTGGAACAGCATCAGCCAGATGGTGGGCACGGCCTGCGAGAAGCCGACCTTCTCGTTGCGCATGAGCTCGTACAGGCTCTGGCCGTCCATGTGCGGGCCGGGCATGACCAGCTTCATGCCGGTCATCGCCGCCGCATACGGCATGCCCCATGCGTTGGCGTGGAACATCGGCACCGCGAGCAGCAGCGTCATCTGCGAGTTGACGCCGAAGGTGTCGGGCGCGCACTCCATCAGCGAGTGCAGCACGGTGGAGCGATGCGAATACAGCACGCCCTTCGGATTGCCCGTGGTGCCCGAGGTGTAGCAGAGCGACGATGCGGTGCGCTCGTCGAACTCGGGCCACTCGTACTGCTCGCTCTGCGAGCCGACGAGTTCGTCGAAGCACAGCAGGTTGGGCACGTCGATGGCCGGCATGTGCGCGCGGTCGGTCATCGCGATGAAGGCGCGCACCGACTTCAGCGCCGGCGCGAGCTTCTCCACCAGCGGCGCGAAGGTGGTGTCGAAGAACAGCACCTTGTCTTCCGCGTGATTGACGATGTAGTCGATCTGCTCCGGGAAGAGCCGCGGGTTCACCGTGTGGAGCACAGCGCCGGAACCCGACACGCCGAAGTACAGCGCAAGGTGGCGCCAGGTGTTCCACGCGAGCGTGCCCACGCGGTCGCCGCTCTCGATGCCCAGCGTCTTCAGCGCATTGGCCACCTGCTTGGCGCTGCGCTGAATCTGCGCGTAGTCGGTGCGGTGCACCGGCCCCTCGACGGTGCGGCCCACGATCTCCGCATGCGGATGAAAGGTGGCCGCGTAGTCGATGAGCGACGAGATCAGCAGCTGGCGGTCTTGCATCAATCCGAACATGTCTTGTCTCCTGTACGCTGGCCGGATGCTAGGCAGCGGCCATGCCGTGCGGCATCGTCGGAAGAGACGATTGAGGCCATCCGAGGGTTGCCCCTAGCATCGACCCCCAAGAGGACTTTGGAATGAACGTTCAGGACGCCATCGCCACCCGCCGCTCGGTGCGCGAGTTTCTCGACACGCCGGTGCCCGGCGAAGTCATCCGCCGCGTGATCGAACAGGCGCTGCGCGCGCCTTCGGGCGGCAACCTGCAGCCCTGGCACCTGCACGTGGTGGGCGGCGAGAAGCTCGCAGAGCTCAAGGCCATCATGCGCACGCGCGTGAAGGAAGCGCCCGCCGGCGAAGGCAGCGAGTACGACATCTACCCGCGCGAGCTGGTCGCGCCCTACCGCGACCGCCGCTTCGCNGTGGGCGAGGCGATGTACGCGCGCCTGGGCATTCCGCGCGAGGACAAGGCCGCGCGCCGCGAATGGTTCGCNCGCAACTACCAGTTCTTCGGCGCGCCGCTCGCGCTCTTCTGCACCGTCGACCGCCGCATGGGCCCGCCGCANTGGTCCGACCTGGGCATGCTGCTGCAGAACGTGATGCTGCTTCTGCGCGCCGANGGCCTGGACAGCTGCCCGCAGGAATGCTGGGCGATCTACCCGCAGACCATCGGCAGCTTCATCGGCCTGCCGCCCGAGCGCATGCTNTTCACNGGCATGGCCATCGGCTACGCGGACCGCAGTCGGCCGATCGATGCGCTGGTGACCGAGCGGGCGCTGCTGTCGGAGGTGGCGGAGTTCGTGGGCATCTGAGTGCGATCCTGCTGCAAACTGATCGTGCAGGGGATCCGTGCGGTAGAGCGTGAAGTGACATAGCCGCCTCGGATAACGCGAGCAGAATGCGGCGGACCATCGCGCCCGAAAACCTCACGACACTCATCTGATGCCCCGCACCCTCTACTGCTGGCGCTGCCAGACCGACATGCCGATGCTCACGGAGGAAGAGTGGCAGCTCGCGCATCCGATGAGCTATATCGCGCAGATGAATCGATACCGCGAGGAAACCGGCTGCAGCCTCGCTGAAGCCCGCGAGCGCGGCCTCGGCTACCTGACGGTGGCGGCGTACGAACGCATCACCGGCTTCAAGGAAAGCAATCCGAATGCGATCCTGCATCACCGCCTGAGCCTCTATGGCCCGCCATGCCACGTGTGCAACACGCCGCTTCGTACGCCTGCAGCCCGCTACTGTGCGAGGTGCAACGCCGAGCGCCTCGACGCCGAAGCCGCGGAATGAAGCCGCTCAGGCCGCCGCGATCACCCGATCCCGCCCCATCGCCTTCGCGCGGTACAGCGCCGCATCCGCCAGCGCCAGCACCTCGTCGATGCTGGAGCCGCCTGCGCTGCTAGCGCCGGCCGCCACGCCGATGCTCGCGGCCATGGAGCCGACGACGGCCATGATCGAGTCCGCCGGGAAGGGCTCGCCGATGGCATGCCTCAGGCGCGCCGCGATCTCCATCGCCTCGGCCTGGCCAGCCTCGGGTAGCAGCACGACGAACTCCTCGCCGCCGTAGCGGCCGAGCACGCCCTTGTCGCCGATGGCGCGCTGCATGCGGCGCACCGCCTCGCGCAGCACGGCGTCGCCCATCTGGTGGCCGAAGCGATCGTTGATTTCCTTGAAGTGGTCCAGGTCGACCATCAGCAGCGCGCCGCCGCGCTCGCCCGAGGAGAAGGCGCGCTCGCTGGCGTCGAGCACGGCACGGCGGTTGAGCGCGCCGGTCAGCGGGTCGCGCGTGGCGAGGTACTCGAACTCGGTGTGCACGCGGTCCGTAGCCATCAGGATGACGGCGATGGACAGCAGCAGCACGGTGAACGAGTACATGCTGATGTAGATCGACTGGACCCAGCTGCCTTCCATGAGCCCGCTGCCCGCCATGCCGGCGACCACGGACACGAAGCGCAGCCCCGCCACCAGCGCCTGCGCCAGCAGCAGCCCGGTCATGAGGCGCTTGCCGAACACGTGGCCCGTGTGGCGCATGTACAGCAGCGCATGCCGGAAGAACAGCGCCGACACCGCGGCCGTGACGAACAGCAGGCGCACCTCGAAATCGGGCTTCAGGATGCCGAACCAGAACAGCACCAGCGCCAGGCCGCAGTTGAGCACCGTCCAGGCCCGCGTGTCGCCGTGGCCGAACAGGAACTTCTGGCTGCCGGCGTAGTACAGGATGCAGGCCTGGTACAGCACGAAGTTGGCGACCACGATGGTCAGAAAATCGGGGAAGTACCCCCGGGCCGCGAAGAGCAGCGTGCTCACGAAGGCCACCAGCGGCGCGCGCGACCACTCCCCCAGGCCCTGGATGCTGCGCGGATAGCTGCGCCGCATGAAGAACACCACGAGCGCCATCATGACGCCCATGACGCCGGCGAGCAGGATGATGGAACGGGGATCGAGAATGGCTGGCGAGGCGCCCATGGCCCCCGATTATGTTGGCATCCGCCGGGCCTCGCCCTCCCGGGAACGGGCTATGGACTGCGCGGCGCCGCGCCCGCAGCACTGCTGCGGAGCCCAGTCGGCGCCGGCGACGCTCACAGCCGCTCGACGATGGTCACGTTGGCCATGCCCCCGCCCTCGCACATGGTCTGCAGGCCGTAGCGCTTGCCGCGCTGGCCGAGCGCGTGCACGAGCGTGGTCATGAGCTTGGTGCCCGACGCGCCCAGCGGATGCCCCAGCGCGATCGCGCCGCCGTTCACGTTCAGCCGCGCGGGGTCGGCGTCCAGCGTCTGCAGCCAGGCCAGCGGCACCGGTGCGAAGGCTTCGTTGACTTCGTACAGGTCGATGTCGGCGATCTTCATGCCCGCCTTCTTCAGCGCGCGCTGCGTGGCCGGCAGCGGGGCCTCCAGCATGATCACCGGGTCGTGCCCCATCACGCTCATGTGGTGGATGCGCGCGAGCGGTTCCACGCCCAGCGTCTTCAGGCCGCGCTCGTTCACCACCATCAGGCCGCTGGCGCCGTCGCAGATCTGGCTGGCGGTGGCCGCGGTGCAGCGCCCGCCTTCGGCGATGAGCTTCACGGCGGCGATGCTCTCCAGCGTGGCGTCGAAGCGGATGCCCTCGTCCACCGTGTGCTGCTCGCCGGGCTCGGTGCCGTCGGCCATGCGCACCGCCACGGGCACGATCTCGCGCTCGAAGTGGCCCGCCTTGGTGGCGGCGATGGCGCGCCTGTGGCTTTCCAGCGCGTAGCGGTCGAGCTCGTCCTTCTCGATGCCGTAGTTCCTCGCGATCATCTCGGCGCCGGTGAACTGGCTGAACTGCACGTCGGGGTAGCGCCTGGCCATGAG
>JGI25159J45721_1001345_pt1 | contig 10303 bp, 8 predicted proteins | sample AraplaMF_Cvi_mLB_FD_45721 | JGI IMG/M metagenome (IMG submission 45721)
GGATCGGCCTCGTAGCTCACGGAAACCGGGATTTCCGAACGGCCGAGCTTGTTGCGATGCGTCCAGTTGCCGACGAGCCCGTTGATCAGATCCGAGTTCGGCACGATGATCGACTGCTTGCGGAAGGTCTCGATTTCGGTGGCGCGCACCGAGATGCGCTTGACGATGCCTTCGGCGGTGCCCGAAACGACATGGTCGCCCACCTTGAAGGGCCGCTCGACCAGCAGGATCAGGCCTGAAACGAAGTTCGACACGATATTCTGCAGGCCGAAACCGATACCGACCGAGAGTGCCGANGCAACGAGCGCAAGGTTCGANAGGTCGATGCCGGCAGCCGAAACGCCGAAGATCGCCGCCAGGCCTACGCCGAGATAGCCGATGCCGGTCTTGACGGAATTGCGCACGCCCAGATCGACATGGCTGCGCGCCATGACATTGCTGTCGAGCCATTTCTGCACCCAGCGCGTCGCGAGATAACCGCCGGCAAAGAGCAGGATGCCCGTGAAGATGCCGAGCAGCGAAATGCTGATGCCGCCGAGCCGCACCTCTGTGAATAGCCGGTAGGCAAGCAGCTGCAGATCCTGCACATGGAAGCCCCAGAGCAGCAGGATGAGCGGAATGCCTGTCAGGAGNGCCACGGCGTAGATCAGGAGGCCGACAACCAGCCCCACCTGNTCGATCGCAACGTCGCCAAGCTTGAAGCGGGTCTGCAGGAAGCGCCCGAGGAACGTATCGGCGAAATTGTCCTGCCGCGAGATCGCCTTGCCGAGCAGCAGGCCGATATAGGTGGTGACGATGATGGCACTGGTGATGATGAGCTGCGTGGCGACGAACCGCGCCAAGCCCACATAGCCCGAGAGCGCTGCAAGGATGAGGCCTGCACCGAAAACACGCAGCAGGATCGCCATGCCGCGCGGCCAGTGACGGCCCGGCGCATCGGGATCGCCATTCTTCGCCAGCATCGGCTTGCCGAAGGAAACGGCAATCAGGATGAGGCCGATGATCAGCGCCGCAAGCAGGCTGCGTACGACCGTCAGAACCAACGGCGATCCCATCGCCTCGCCGATGGCGCCGAAGAGATAATCGAGCGCGTTGACGACGGCCATGGCGATCAGGCAGTAGCCGACCGAGCGGGCGCCGAGATTGGAAAGGCGCACCAGACGCCANGACGGATCATTCGGCGCAAAGACCGCGTTGACGAAACGGCCGACGAAATAGACGAGGCCGATCGAGCCGAAAAGCGCGCCGATCACAGGCGTGATATCGCTTCTCAGCACATTGAAGCCGTCGAGGAAGATCAGCGACGTCACCAGCAGCACATCCAGCGAAGCCGTGCGGATCAGCGTCGACCAGAAGGCAAAGGAAAGGCGGCTGATATAGGAGGGTTCNTCGACATGGAGATCACGCCGCAGATACTGGCCGAAAAGCCGGTAGCCGCCGGAAAGCAGNATAAGGGCCGTCGCGAGCGACAGGAAGATCGCTGCAAACAGCTGCAGGCTCTTGAATTTCCAGACGAAGNTAATCCAGCTCGAAAGCGTCTGCAAAAACTCGCCCGCCTCATCAACGAACGCACCGACCGCATCGTCGATGACGGAGGCGGAAATTTCGGTGCGCCGGAACAGCGTATCGGCAAAGAGCTGGCGCCGCGTCGCCGTGATCACGTTGGAAAGCTTGGTGATCGCGATCGACAGATTCTCCGCGTCACCCGTGACGGCATTGATCTGCGAGCGTTCCGCCGTCAGCGCATTGCGCTCGTCGGTGACGATCTGCGCTTCCGGCGGCTGGCCGTCCTTCGGCGGCTCGCCAAGTTCGGTCAGGCGGCTCTTGATCTGGTCGAAACGCGGGCGCAGGCTGACGGATGTCGCGATAACGCCGCGGCCGAGTTCATCCGCCTGGCCGGCAAGCTCCACGAGAGCATCGTCATTGTCGGCATTCTGCTTGACGCGGTCCTGCAGCGAGACAAGCTGGTTCTTCGCCTTGTCGATATCCTTCAGCGCCTGATCGAGTGCGCCGTTGGCAAGGGGCGGCTCTGTTGCGGCCGCCGGAGCTGGCGGCGCCTGGCCTGGAGCTGCCTGGCTTGGAGCTGTCTGGGCCGGAGCGGACTGCGTCTGTGCCTCGGCCGCCGGCTGAGGGGCCTGCGCGAAGACGGCCTTTCCATCGAGGTGCAGGCCGGCAACAGCCAGCGACAGCAGAAGAACGGTGCGAAACAGCCAATGTGTCAAGCGCAAGAAGCCCCCGGGTGGATTCGTATCAGAGGTAATTGACCGCTTCTTATAGGAAAGAAAGGCGACAGAAAGGCGGAATTCCAAGGTAATGGCTCAGAAACCGGAACCGGGAAGCGCCAGATACGCCAGTTCGGCCTCGCTCGACTCCCGTCCGACGATAGCGTTGCGATGCGGAAAACGCCCATATGTCGCGATCACGTCCCGGTGGCGAAGCGCATAGTCGCGAAACTCCTCGTCGCCGAGTGCGGTGAAAAGCACGACCGAACGATCCTGCTCGACGAGGTCTTCAGCATGTTCGAACGGCATGTAGAAGAAGGTCCGCTGGATGCCCTCGAGGGCGTGGTCGGCGCCGACGGCAAGCGCCATCTTCGCCTCGCGCAACGCCAGTCCGTCGGTCGAAAAGGCAAGCGGTGTCGCCCGGTAGATATTGCGCGGAAACTGGTCGAGCACGATCACGGCCGCAAGCCGGCTTTCCGGGGTGGAGCGCCATTCTTCGGTAACGCTGCGGGCAAGCGACAGGTGGGTTGCGCGGAACCGGGCCCGGATCTCCTCGTCCAGTTCGGCGGTCGAGCCGAACCATTCCTTCCGGCTACAGCGAACGAACCAGAAATCGTAGACTTCGTCAGGCGTGCAGACGATATCCGTGTTCATGATGCCTCCCCAGGCGTCAGGTCAGCCTATGGAAAAGACCAGTATCGCCCTCGTGCCGCGATGCTCCGGATCGTAGACAAGTTCGGATTTCAGGCTGCCGGCCATTGCNGTCAGGATTTTCGANCCGAGGCCGGTTCCCTTCGCCGGGCCGGAGGGATCAAAGCCCTGGCCGCCATCCTCGACGGTCACTTTCAGCACATCGCTATCCTGCTCGACGATAACATTGATCTCGCCCGAGCTGCCATCCGGATAGGCATATTTAAAGGCATTGGTGACGAGTTCGCTGACGATCAGNCCGAGCGTGATGACCTTGTCGGTCGAGAGATTGACCGGCTGGGCNGTNAGCACCACGCGGTGCGGCCGCTTGTCGTCGCGGATCGAGGTCTCGAGCTCGGTCAGAAGGCTGCTCAGATATTCATCCACCTGCACGGTGCCGACCTGCCGGTTGGTGTAGAGGCGGCGGTGAACGCTGGCGATTGCGTTGATGCGCATCTGCGTTTCCTGCAGCGCATCGACCGCCACCTGATCCTTGGTCATGGAGGACTGCATCCGGATCAGGGCGCCGACGAGGCCNAGNCTGTTGGCNATGCGGTGATTGACTTCGGCAAGNAGCATTTCGGCATGATCGCGCTGCTGGCGGATCACCTCCTGCGCCTGCGCCGTATCGCGGCGGAAGCGTGCCCGCTCCAGCCCCTGTTCCAGCGCCGCAGCCAGAAGATCGAAATAATCGGGCGAAATGCCTTTCAGCACATAGTCGTCCGCGCCAGCCTTCAGGGCTGCAACCGCAATGCTCGTATCGCCGGAGCCGGTGGCGTAGATGACAGGCGGATGATCGGGCAGCGCCATGATGCGCGGCAGGATTTCGAGGCCGGTTTCGGCTTTCAGGAAATGATCGAGAACGACTGCATCGATGCCCCCCTTGGCGAGCCGCTCAAGGCCCGTTGTCCCGTCGCTTGCCCATTCGAGCGTAAAGCCGCGACGGCCGAGGTTCTTCTGCATCAGCAGCGCCAGCGCCTCGTCATCATCGATATAAAGGATACGGATTGCAGCATCCGTATTGGACTCGCTCATTCTGCCTCCGGGCGTTTTCCCGCAGCAATACCGGCTGTGAGGCCGCCGAGTCGTTCTGCATGTGACTGTCGTATTGCATCGACAGGCGCGCGTAAACAGCACCTAGCCTTTGGTATGAAGTGACGCCTGATGCCAGACGGATCGAAGGAAAATGCCATCGGAAATGTCGACCCCTGCCCCGGCTGCAGCCGGAAGCCCCTCTAAAAAAATTGCGAACACGAATACTGAAAACCAGGTTCTAAACGCCAGGAGAGGCAAATGGTTCCGCCCACAGATCAGCTTTTTTGAAAGCGGCGGTGGTGCGAAACTTCGGCACCCGCGTCGGCAGAAAGCTGCAGGAACCGCAGGCAAGACAAAAAGCCGATCATGCCGACCACGAAGAACGCCCAGCGGAAATCGCCAAGTGCAGGGCCTGCAGCACCGCGAAGCCCGGAGGAAGTGTTGAGCACGGCGGCCGCAACGGCAACACCGAGCAGCATGGAAATCTGCTGCAGCATGCTCGACAGCGTCGAAGCCGAACTTCTCTGCGACGGGCCGATATCGGCAAAGGACAGCGTGTTGAGCGCCGTAAACTCCATCGACCGGGAAAGCCCGGCAACGAGGAGCAGCGCCGAAATGACGACCTCAGGAGTATCCGGCGTGAGAAAGCCGCAGCCAATGATCGAGCCGGCTGCAATGACGCCGTTGAAGAAGAGCACGTTACGGAAGCCGAAAAGCCGCAAGAGCGGCGTCGTCACCGTCTTCATGCCGAGATTGCCGAGGAAATAGACCAGGAGATAGGTGCCGGCAGCAATCGAGCTCAGGCCAAAACCCAGCTGGAAGAGCAGCGGCAGCAGGAACGGCGTCGCATTGATCGCCGTGCGGCAGGCCGTGCCCGCCGAAAGCGTCGTCATCGAGAAGGTCTGCACCCTGAAGGCGGCGAGATCGAGCAGCGGATTGTCAACCCGCCGGAAATGCCGCGTCGCCATGACGGAAAACACGATACCGGCGCCAAGCAGCACGACGAGCGGCAGTAAGCCGCCCTCCCATTTGACCGANAGTTCGAGCCCGGCAAGCAGCAGGGTCAGGCCGGCCGCACTCAGGAAAAAGCCCTTTACATCGAGCGGCCCGACACTCTCTTCACGCTGCTCCGGAACGAAGCGCAGCACCAGCGCGATGCCGATCATGCCGATCGGGATATTGATCAGGAAGTTCCAGTGCCAGCTGGCATAGGTGGTGATGAAGCTGCCGAGTACCGGGCCGACGACGGGCGCCGTCAGCGCCGGCCAGGTGATCAGCGCGATCGCCTGCACCAGCTCGGACTTGCGGGCGTTCTTGAGCACGATGATACGCCCNACCGGCGTCATCAGCGCACTGCCCACGCCCTGCACCGCACGCGCAATGACGAATTCGGTGAGGCTTCCCGACAGGCCGCAGAACAGCGATGCCACAGTAAAAACGGCAATGGACGTGAGAAAGACGCGTCGCGCCCCAAACCGGTCGCCCAGCCAGCCNGAAAGCGGAATGAAGGCCGCCGTCGTNAGCATATAGACGGTTATGCCGATGCTCATGGCGACCGGCTGCACGCCGAAACTCGCCGCCATCTGCGGCAGCGANGTGGTGACGATCGTGCCGTCGAGAATCTGCATGAAGAATGAAACGGCAACGACCAGCGCTACGATCTTGGCCTGACGGGCGCCGAACGCCTCATCTGTCTTCTCACTCGTCTGAACTGCAGTCATCGATCTGTGCGAATTCCGGATTACGGGAGAAAAGGCGGGAAACCGAAAGGCAGGCCGCGCGGAGGGATACCCGATCTGGATACGCCCCTTATTCGGGATCGGAAAGGAAAAATCCCGCGAGGGCCAATATTTTTGTCGCCCCGTGCGGCAACAATTCGGCATCAGCGACCAACGGCAGTTTCAATCGGCTTTGCAGTTACGATTGCTGCCGGAAGCTTGCCGAGTTCCGACCTGCGGCTGGCCGTGTCGAGTTCGGAAAAGTTGTCGGCCAATTCAGACGTTACTTCGCCCTGCACCACGCAGTCGATCATGAACATCGGCCGGCGNTTGTGCTCCTGCACGAGGCGGCCGACATATTCGCCNAGCGTGCCGAGCGCGATCAGCTGGATGGCGCTCAGGGCCGAAATGGCCGCCATGATGCTCGACCAGCCGGTGATGACATTGCCCTCGAACCATTGCACGAGTGTATAGACCAGAAGTCCGACCGCAAACACCGCCGAAATCAGCCCCATCCACGCGCTGATGCGCAGCGGAATGATCGAGAAGCTGGTGATCGCATCGATGGCGAAGCGGATCATCTTCTTCAGCGGATATTTCGTCGAGCCGGCATAGCGGGCATCGCGCGTATACCGCAGCGCCACCTGCCTGCCGCCGATCCAGCTCACCATTCCCCGGATGAAGCGGTGCCGCTCCGGCATGTTGAGGAGGATATGCACGATGCGCGCCTTCATCAGCCGGAAATCGCCGGTGTCCTGCGGGATCGAGATGGAGGTAAGCCGCGTCAGCAGCCGGTAGAAGACGGAGGCGGTGATGAGCTTGAACTTCGTCTCGCCCTTGCGCTCGCTACGCTGCCCGTAAACGACGTCGGCGCCCTGATCCATGATCGCCATCATCTGGGAAAGCAACTCCGGCGGATCCTGCAGATCGGCATCGATAAGCAGCACGCGCTCGCCGCGCGCCACCGCAAGGCCCGAGGTCGCCGCGAGCTGATGGCCGTGATTGCGCAGGAGCTTGACGCCGAGTACCTGCGGAATGCCTGCCGCAAGCTGCGATATCACGCCCCAGGTATCGTCGCTGGATCCGTCGTCGACGAGGATGATCTCGAAGGATTGGCCGGCAACAGCCTGCGCAGCCGCCCTCGCCCGCCGGCAGAACTCTTTCAGTCCCTCGGCTTCGTTGTAGCAGGGTGCCACGATGGAAAGCTTCGTCTTCGTCTCGGCACCATCAACGGATTTGCCCATATCCACCGAATCTCCTTGCTCCCCGCAGGGCAGCATGACCAATCACCTGAAGGCACAGAAGCAGCGCGCCCCCGGCCTGATGGTCGCAATCTGCGCCTCCGGCCATGGCTTGATATCATGCGTCTGCTTTGCAGATTCTAAAGGCAGAGCCACAAACTGAATTGCGCGGCATAAGCGCAAGGAGGCGTCATGCAGGATGCAGCACCCGATCTCGGCCGCAGGGCCGCCGAAGCCAATGCCAAGTTTCTCGTCGCCCTCGCCGTCATGGTCTTCCTGGCGGCAGGAACGCTCGCCTATTGGCAGGGCTGGCTGTTCTTCTTCAATTTCGCCGCCTGGTCGGCCGGCTCATCGGCCTATTTTTATTATCGGGACCCGGCACTCCTGGAAAAGCGCATGCGCGCCGGCCCTGCCGCCGAGACGGAACCGGTGCAGAAGCGCATCCAGCTCTTCACCAGCGTCGTCATGATCGCCCTCATCCTGGTTTCAGCGCTCGACTACCGCTTCGGCTGGTCGACCGTTCCCGCTTGGGCAGTCATTCTCGGCAATCTGCTGATCTCGGCAGGCTTCCTGTTCGTCGTGTTCGTCCTCAGGGAAAACACCTTTGCCTCCGCCACGATCCAGGTATCGGAGGACCAGAAGGTCATCTCCACCGGCCCTTACGCCCTCGTGCGCCACCCGATGTATGCCGCCGTCCTGCCGCTCGCATCCGGCATCCCGTTGGCCCTCTCCTCCCTGTGGGGGCTCGCTATCGTGCCATTGATCTTCATCGGCCTGATCCTGCGGCTCCTGGACGAAGAAAAGCATCTGCGCCGGGACCTGCCCGGTTATGAAGACTATTGCCGCAAGGTGAAGTACCGGCTGTTTCCCGGCCTCTGGTGAAGCCTGAGACTCAGGGCTCGTAGCGGCTGACCTCCAGCCCCGATCCGACCGGCAGCAGCACGCTCGTTATCCCCGGCTTGGTCCTGATGGCCCGGGCATAGATCTTCACATCCTCGGTCACCGGATAAATCATGTTGTCGGCAACGATGGTCGCGCCCGCATTGAGCTTCGGATAGAAGGCTTCGAGGCACGGCAGGTAGAGATCCTTCCAGAGATCGACGAGCACGAAATCCACCTTGCCCCGTAATTCGCGGATCATCGCGACCGCATCGCCCACCCGGAAATCGATATGTTCGGCGAGCCCGGCCTTCTCGGCCATCGTCTGCGCGTAGGCGGATTTGTAGCCATGCACTTCCATGGTGATCAGCCGACCGCCGGTCGCCCGTGCGGCCTCGGCAAGCCAGATGCCGGAATAGCCGAAGGAGGTGCCGAGTTCGAGAATGGTCGGCGCCGTCAGGCTTCTGACGAGAATATTGAGAAACCGCCCCGTCTCCGGCCCCACCGCCCGCATCCGCTGATCCTGCCCGCCGTCACGTCCGCCCGGCGCCTCCTGACGCAGCGTGCCGCGCTCCTCGTCGATCCGCTGGTGATAGGCACCGAGCACCTCGAGCACCTTCTGATCCGGCCGATGTTCGCCGACATTGCTCTGCTTGTCATCGCTCATTGGCATTCCTCCCGGAGATAGGCCTGCGAGGCTGGATACCGCAGCGGGGACCTCGCTCCAGCGAGTTAAATACCGGCGGCGTCGTCGGGCAAGAGCAGAATGTCTGGAAAACGGACGCTGCCGATTCCCGCCAGCGGAGACGGCGGAATCAAAAAAACAGAAAAAGCCAGCAAGCCTTTGATATCAAAGGCCTTGTTTCTGGATTCTGTTCTCTTTGAAGGAGAATTTGGTGGGTGATGTAGGGCTCGAACCTACGACCCGCTGATTAAGAGTCAGCTGCTCTACCAACTGAGCTAATCACCCGTACCGTGCTTGGCTGCGCGGTGTGACGGGGCATATAAATAGGATCGTCCGGCTTGTCTAGCGCCCTGTCGAAAATTCTTTGGTTAATTGCAAAGTTTTTTTGTCAGGGGCCGGAAATCCAATGAAATCAAAGGTCGAGAGTGCCGGTTGCAATCCGCACCGCCTGACCGCCGATCCGGGCGTTCGAAATCGTCCCGCCTTCGATATCCATATGCAGGTGGATGAAGGAGGGGCGGCCCATCTCCACGCCCTGCTCGATGAGGATCGGATGATGCCCGTCCGTCAGCCGGTCGAAATGGTTGATCGCGCCGGAGAGTGCGGCGGCTGCCGAACCGGTGGCCGGGTCCTCTGAAATGCCCATGCCGCTTGCAAACATGCGGGCATGGAACTTGGCGACATGGTTCACGCCGCCGCGGCAATAAATATAGGCCGAGGCGAGCGCGCCATCGACGAAGGGCACGGTCTTTTCCCAAAGCTGCGGATCGAATTCCAGCCGCTCCGCTGCGCCGACGTCGTGGACCGGCACCATCAGGAAGGGAACGCCGGCGCTCCAGATCGACGGCACGTGATTCTCGAAGCCGATCTCGGTGGTCTTCAAGGACAGCGCGTCGGCAATGCCGAGCCTGTCGAGCGGCAATGGTATCTGCTGGGATTTGCGCGGCAGGTCGAATTCGGCAAAGCTCGCCTCGCCGTCCCTGAGCCTGACGGCACAGCGCACCGGGCCGACATTTTCTTCGAGCACCGAAACGAGGTCGAGGGCGGCGGCCCCGTGTGCNCGCTCCGCCAGCGCGATCGCCGTGCCAACGGTGGGATGGCCGGCAAAGGGCAGTTCGCGGCCGGGCGTGAAGATGCGGATGCGCGCCGTATAGGCGGGATTGTCCGCAGGCTGCACGAACACCGTCTCGGAGAGATTGGTTTCGCGGGCGATAGCCTGCATCGCCTCGTCCCCGAGTCCCCCTCCATCGAAGATCACGGCCAGCGGATTGCCGGCAAGCTTGGTGTCGGTGAACACGTCATAGACGCTGTAGCTTAACGCCACATCGGCCTCCCTGGATGGTCATCGAAGCGCCAACCTGCCCGACCGCACGCCTGAGTGCAAGATTACCTGTTGAAATACCAGTCGATGATTGGAAGCATGGCGACGTTGTAAGGCTGCGCTGCCGGATCGGCGGAACGAATTGCGACAGCGCCGGATATTTCCTTGTCGTCGGCGACGAGCATATGCCTGCCAATGAAATCGACCATCTCGTCGGCCGTCATGTCGAAGCGAAACAGCTTGAAAATCGAGACCGAGCGTCTCACGTGGCCGGCATAAAGCCCCTCGTCCGCAACGGCATCCGAGAGATCGAGACCCGTCTCCTCCATCACCTCGCGGGCCATGTTGCTGTCGATGTCGCAGCGCCCGTCGACGATATCTTCGGGCTCCAGCGAACCGGCTGCAAAATATACCTGGCCGGGATTGGCCGTATGCGCCCCCATGCGAATCGCGACCAGCGCGCCGTCGGATGATTCCAGCACGGGATAGGCGAAGAGATGGATGGCCCCCTT
>JGI25159J45721_1001350_pt1 | contig 10286 bp, 9 predicted proteins | sample AraplaMF_Cvi_mLB_FD_45721 | JGI IMG/M metagenome (IMG submission 45721)
GCGAGCCTCATCCGCGATCCGGAGACCTACGAGAAGTTCGACGAGGTCATCCTCACCCATACGGCGCGCGAAATTTCCGAGCTGAAATATGGCTTCGATCTCGTCCACGAGATCCAGAATGACGAACTCCTCCAGGAAGTCGTCGGCGACAAGCTGCGCCACTATGCGACGGTCACCCGCGAGGATTTCGAATATCGCGGCCGCATCACCGACCTGATCTCCTCCGGCAAGCTCTTTACCGATCTCGGCGTTCCGCCGATCGATCCGGCTATTGACCGAGGCATGATCTGCGGTTCTTCCGCCATGCTGAAGGACACCAAGGAGCTTCTGGAAAAGGCCGGCCTCGACGAGGGCGCCAACAGCAAGCCCGCCGAATTCGTGATTGAACGCGCGTTCGTCGGCTGAGGCTGTAATCCTGATCCACAGGCAACGGCTCCGGAAACGGGGCCGTTTCTATTTCTGGCTCAGATAATCGATGAGGTCGGCCATGGCCTCGCGCGCCTGCTCGGCCTCGCCCTGATGAATGGCCTTGATGACCGTAACATGCAGGGAGATNGAGCGATCCATCCGTTCCGGATTGGCGGTCGAATACCAAAGACGNCGGGAATGGGTCTGGACCGGCCCCAATGCGGCGATCATGAAACTGTTCGGACAGGCGTCCTCNANGATCTCGTCAAAGGCCTTGTCNGCGGCGAAGAAGCCCGCGAGATCGCCGCGGACGGCGCATTCCTCCATCGCCAGCGCGCAGGCGACAAGCCGTCCCCNCTGCTCCTCATTGGCCGCATCTGCCACCAGAGCCGCAGCAACCGGCTCCAGCTTGCGGCGCACCTGCATGACATTGGCGTGGTCTTCAGCATGAATTTCAGCAATCTGCAGACCGACACGCGGCTTGACCAGTATCAGCCCCTGCCAGGCAAGCTTCTGGATGGCCTCCCGCACCGGCGTGCGGCCATGGCCAGCAAGATCGATAAGCTGCTTTTCGGTCACCAGCGCACCCGGTGCCAAAGCCAGCGTCACGATAGCGTGCTCCAGCGCCAGATAGGCGAGATGGCTTAGCGATTCCTGCATACGGGCGAATCCGAGGCTGATATATCAATACTGGCACGGTTGAATGCCGAAGACAAGTTATCCTGATATATCAAAGCCATGCCNTGCGCGAGAGCATTCTCTCTACTCGTGGCGCAATGCCTCGATGGGATTGAGCTGGGCTGCGCGTCTCGCCGGAAAAAAGCCGAAAATCATGCCGATCGCCGCCGAGAAGACGAAGGCGATGAAGATGATGAGCGGACTGACCACGAAGGGCACATTGAGGAAGCTGACCGTACCGTAGGCAAGCGTCAGGCCGAGCATGATGCCTGCTATGCCGCCGAAGAGTGACAGGGCGACAGCCTCGACAAGGAATTGTGTCAGCACCTGGTTTTCAAGCGCGCCGATCGCAAGGCGGATACCGATCTCGCGGGTGCGCTCCGTCACCGATACCAGCATGATGTTCATGATGCCGATGCCGCCGACGAGCAAGCTGACGGCGGCGACCGCTCCAAGCAGACCCGTCAGCAGCGTAGTGGTTCCGGTCATGGCTTCGGCGATCTGCGTCATGTCATTGACGTTGAAATCGTCCTGACGGCCGGGAATGATCTTGCGGCGTTCACGCAGCAGGTTCTCGACATCGGCCTGTACCTTTGAGGTGGAGACGCCGTCTCGCGCCGAGATGAGGATCGTCGGCACATTGGAGGTGCCGCTGATGCGGCGCTGGAAGACCTTGACCGGCATGATGACGGCATCATCCTGGTCGTTGCCCATGCCGGACTGGCCGCGCTTTGCCAGGACGCCGATGACCGGGCAGGAAACCTTGCCGACACGGATCAGCTGGCCGGTCGGATCCGCAGCCCCGAAAAGCTGCTCGCGCACGGTCTCGCCGATGATGCAGCGCGACTGGCCGCGCTCTTCTGCCGGCGTGAAATTGCGGCCAAGCGCCAGATCCCAGTCCTGTGCGATGAAATAGTCGTTGGTCGTGCCATAGACCGTGGTTGAATGGTTCTGGCCGCCGAAAATGACGGTTGCCGTNGACTGGTTGGAGGGCGCAACCGCNCGGAGACCCGGAACCTGATCNCGGATCGCCTCGACATCCTTCAGCGTGAAGCGCCGCGCCTCGGAACTGGCACGGCCGGGTCCGAACTGACCGGGACGCACGAAGAGCATGTTGGTGCCGAGACGTGACAGCTCGGTCGAAACCTGCGCCGTCGTACCGTTGCCGATCGTGACGAGCGCGATGACGGCGGCAACGCCGATGACGACGCCGAGTACGGTGAGGAAGGAGCGCAGCAAATTGCGGCTGATTGCGCGAAGCGCGAGCTTCAGCGTTTCAAAGAACATGTTCCGCCCTCCGCTGATGCTCTACTTCGGTTTCCAGCTTGCCGTCGACGAAACGCAGCAAGCGCCCTGCATAGGCAGCAATATCAGGCTCGTGCGTGACCATGACGATGGTGATGCCCTGTTCGCGGTTCAGCCGCGTCATCAGGTCCATGATCTCGATGCTGGTCTTGGTATCGAGGTTGCCGGTCGGCTCATCGGCGAGCAGCAAGGCCGGCTCGGTGACGATAGCGCGGGCGATTGCCACACGCTGCTGCTGGCCGCCGGAGAGTTCCTGCGTTTTGTGATGTTCCCTGCCCGACAGGCCGACGAGGCCGAGCGCCTCCCGCGCCCGCTTGCGCCGCTCGCCGACCGCCATGCCGCGATAGATCAGCGGCAATTCGACATTCTCGACCGCCGAGGTGCGCGACAGCAGATTGAAACCCTGGAAGACGAAACCCAGCATATGCCGGCGCAGCAGCGTCAGCTGGCTGCGGTCGAAGCCGCCGGTCGAAATGCCCTGGAAAACATAGTCGCCTGAGGTCGGCACATCGAGGCAGCCGAGTATGTTCATCGCGGTCGACTTGCCGGAACCGGACGGCCCCATGATGGCGACAAATTCATGGGTACGGATTGAAAGATCCACGTGGTCGAGCGCGCGGATTGCCGCAGCACCCTCGCCGTAAATCTTCGAGACCTGCCTGAATTCCAGAAGCGGCGGGCGTTCCATCATCGGCTCCCGTCAGTTCGTCCGCGTCGCGGTATCGGTGATGATCGCATCCTTTTCGGTAAGCTCGCCCGAGGTGACCTGCGTGAACTGGCCATCCGAGGAGCCAACCTGGATCACGACGGCTGCGGGATGGCCGTTGCGCAGCGCCCAGACCCGGCGTTGCGTGCCGGTCAGTTTGGCATCACCGCCACCACCGCTGCGGAGCGGACGCGGCGGGCGGAACAGGCTGAAGATACCACGGCCGCCACGGCCTTCTGCCTGCGGCGGAGCGTAACGCAGGGCCGCATTCGGGACCATCAGCGTGTCCTTGACGGCTTCGACGGTGATATCGGAGGTCGCCGTCATACCAGGGCGCAGAAGCAAGTCGGCATTATCGACGGAAAGCACCGCCTTGTAGGTGACAACATTGTTGACCACCTGAGAGGCAAAGCGGATCTGCTCGATGACAGCCGGGAAGGTGCGGTCGGGATAGGCGTCGACTGTGAACTTTGCCTTCTGGCCGACGGCGATCTGGCCGACATCGGCTTCGTCGACATCCACCTGCAGCTCCATCTTCTTAAGATCGCCGGCAATGGTGAAAAGCACGGGCGCCGACAGCGAGGCAGCAACGGTCGCACCCGGATCCACCGAGCGGGTCAGGATCACGCCATCGATCGGCGCGACGATCTTCGCCTTGCCAAGATTGACCTCTGCAAGCTGCAGGTCCGCCTCCGAGGCCAGGACCTCGGCCTCGTTGATATCCTTGGCGGCGACAGCCGAGTCATATTTATAGGTCGCGTCGTCAAGGCTCTGCTGCGTGGAGACGTTGCTCTTGACGAGGCTCTTCAGGCGGTCGAGCGAGGTCGCGGCCGATTGCATATCGGCATTCGCCTTGACCACATTTGCCTTTGCCGAGTTGAGCTTGGCGCGCGAGCTCTTGACGTCTGCCTCCAGCTTGTTCGTATCGAGTTCAGCCAGAATATCGCCTGCCTTCACTGCGCTGTTGTAGTCGACATTGACCTCACGCATCGTGCCCGACAATTCGCTCGATATATCGACTTGCTGGGTCGGCTGGACCGAACCTGTAGCAGTGACAAGCACTGTAAGATCGCCTCGCTTGACAGGCTGGGTCGTGTAGCTGATCTCGGAACGGCTGCGGCCCGTGTAGAAATAGGCTGCAGCGGCTGCGGCGAGGATTAGGAGCACCAGCGCGATCAGGCGTCCGCGCCAGCGCCGGCCCCTGCTCTGCCGGCCAGCGGCCAGCACGGCAGCAAGATCGGCGTTTGCGCCATTTTTGGAACCGGTCTCTTTACCAGCCTCCAGATTGTCCATGTCATCCTCGAAATATGCTTCGCCATGCCTGGCCTGTTCGCACCAGAATAATCACAACGAACATGAACCCAACATTACCGATGCCCTGATGATGGTACGGAAATGCGGCTGAATTTCATGAAATATTCGTAAGGAAACAGCTGGATAGCGCGGCAAGTGCAAGCTGTTCCGCAGCAAGCCCGCGGGCTCGACGCTAATATTCCGGGTTCCGTCCGGTGCAGCGATTTCTGCGCCTCTTCCCGTTAATTAGAGCGATCCGCGGCACTGAAAAGACCGCGGCATCGCCCAGACCCTAGCGTGAGGGAAGGATCGCAGCGCCGCCCGCAGCCTGAACCGCCAGGCTGCCCATGGCAATGCCTTTGCGCAGGCAGATATCGGCACTCGCGCCGCCAAGCCAGGCATGGATGAGCCCGGCATTGAAGGCATCCCCTGCTCCCGTCGTATCCACGACCTTGACGGTGGGAGCATTCTGATGGAGCCGGACGCTGGCGGCCGCGAAATAAGCGCCGCCGGCGCCTGCTTTCAGCGCGACGGCCGGGAAGCGCTCGGCGAGCCTGTCGAGTGCTTCTGTCGGATCGGAACGTCCGGTAATCGCTATGGCTTCCTCGACATTGGGAAGGAAGAGATCAATGCCTTCGCAGCGATCGAGGAAATCCTGCTGGTAGATCAGGGCCTCATCCCAGCTCGGGTCGAGCGATACCGTAAGCCCGTTTTCCCTGGCTTTCGCAATCAAGTGGGGGATTTCCGCAAGGGTTGCGAATTCGGCGATGTGCAGGTGACGCGCCTCGCTCCAGGCAAGCGCCTCTTTAAGCGTTGCAGGTTCAGCGCTGCCAGCGCGGCGCGACAGAAAGGCGCGTTCCTCGCCATTGTTGATGGCGACGGTAACCTGCGGACCAGCGTCGACCGCCCGGTCGAGAAAGCGCAGATCGACCCCACTTGCCTGCAGTTCGCCCGCCAGCCCGTTGGAAAGTCCATCCGTTCCGAGGCGGGAGAGCAAGGCGGTCTTGCGGCCGATATGGGCGGAATAAGCGGCCATGATGAAAGCGCCGCCGCCTGCGGCAATGCGCAGGTCATCAGCAAAGAGCTCGCGCCCGAGAACGGGCATAGTCTCCAGACCTGTGAAAATCAGGTCGCAGTAGGTCCGGCCAATGCTGAGCACCGCCGATCGGATGTCACTATCAGATGTCATTGGCGCCCGAGGGCCTTTTCCGTTTTTGCATCGAAAACATAGAGAGCACCTGACGCTGCATGGGCAGTCACCGCGCTGCCGACGGCCGGTATCACCTTACCGGGGGCCGTAGCAATCACCGATGTTCCGGCGACATCGAAATGCACCAGCGTTTCGGCGCCAAGCGGCTCGACGGCCGTCACCGTGCCCGAGAGCGACAGAACGCCGGCTTCCTCGCCAATGACAAGATCATGCGGGCGCACGCCGATCAGATGCGGACCTCCCTGCCCGATGCGCAGACCATCGGCTGCCGCCGTGCCCGGAAGCAGGTTCATCGACGGGCTGCCGATGAAGCGTGCGGTAAAGACATCGGCGGGGTTCTCGTAGATATCCATCGGCGTTCCCGCCTGCAGGATGTGGCCGTCCTTCATGACAACGATGCGGTCAGCCATGGTCATGGCCTCCACCTGATCGTGCGTGACATAGACGATTGTCGTGCCGAGCCGCTGGTGCAGGCGCTTGATCTCGATGCGCATCTGGGTGCGAAGCTGGGCATCGAGGTTCGACAGNGGCTCATCGAAGAGAAAGGCCGAGGGGTTGCGGACCATGGCGCGGCCGATCGCGACGCGCTGGCGCTGGCCGCCTGANAGTGCTGCCGGGCGGCGGGCGAGATAATCGGTCAGGCCGAGGATCTGCGCCGTCTCGTCGATGCGCTTGTCCTTTTCCACNNGCGAGAGCTTCGANGTGTAAAGGCCGAAGCCGATATTCTGGCGTACGCTCATATGCGGATAGATGGCGTAGTTCTGAAACACCATGGCGATATTGCGCTGTTTCGGCTCGCGCTCGTTGACCACCTCGCCGCCGATTTTCAGCGTGCCGCCGGATATGTCTTCCAGACCGGCGATCATGCGAAGCGTCGTGGATTTTCCGCAGCCGGACGGGCCGACGAAGACGACGAACTCACCGTCGGCGATCGCAAGATCGATGCCGTGGACGACATCCAGCTTGCCGTAGCGTTTGACGAGCCCCTGCAGTTCGATATTTGCCATCAGGCGGCCCCCATCAATGCCGTGAATCTGGTTTGAAGTTCCTCGGCAGCGGCGGCTTCGCGCGCTGCGTCTTCCTGCGCATCTGCGGCGAATGCGGCAGCCTTTTCCTGGTAGGCTGCAAGCGCATCCGCCATCGGTGCCGGCGCGGGACCGCCGAAGCGCGCGCGGACGGCAACGAAATGTTCCGGCGAGACGATCTCGGCAAATTGTGCCTTGTCGATGCCGGGTTTGCGGCCGGCCAATTCCTCGAAAGCTACGAGGAAAGGCCCATAGCCATCGTCTGAAAGACCGCCGCCCTTGGCGACGACGGCGCGGGCGACCGTTGCGGCAATCTCATGCGCCTGCCGGAAGGACAATCCTTCGAGGCGGACCAGCGAATCCGCGAGTTCGGTGATGGTGATGCAGGAGCGGCGGATATTGTTCGCCACGCGCTCAGGATCGATGCTGATCTGCGCGACGAAGGCTGCCAGCAGGTCGAGCACGCGTCCGGCAGAATGGAAGGCTTCGTAGCCCATGCCCTGCGTTTCGCCTTCACTGTCGTTCATGTCGGTGAACGGCGTATTGTGCATGACGTCGAGCACAGTGCGGGCACGACCAAAGGTCTGGCTCGCCAGATGGCGCATATGCTCGATCGGCACCGGATTGCGTTTCTGCGGCATGATCGATGAGATCTGCACCAGCGCATTGGGAACATAGATCTGGCCCACTTCGAAGCTCGTCCAGAACTGGAAATCCTGGATCAGGCGGCCGAGATGCAGAAACATCAACTCGATCGCACTGTAGGTCGAGGTTGTGTAGTCGACCGCGGCGATGCAGCTGTAGGAATTGCGCAGCGGCGCAGCAAAGCCCAGCAGTTCGGCGACGCGGGCACGATCAATCGGGAAGCCTGATGTGGTGATCGCCGCAGCACCCATGGGGCTCAGGTTGACGATCTCACGCGCCTCGGCAAAGCGCTCGATATCGCGGATCAGCACTTCGATCGCCGCCGAAAGATAATGGCCGAAGGTTGTCGGCTGGGCCGGCTGCCCGTGCGTATAGGCAACGATCAACGTCTCCTTTTCCCAGTCGGCTGCCGCAATCATGGCATCGAGGAGCGTACGCGCCTTGACCATCAGAGCGTCGATGCGCTCCTTCAGGCCGAGCTTGAACAGCGTGTGGTCAATGTCGTTGCGCGAGCGCGCAGTGTGCAGGCGCCCGGCGATATCGACGCCGATGCGGGCCTTCAACTCCTTCTCGATGAGGAAGAAGAAGTCTTCGACCTCACCGGTATAGACGAGTTTTTCCGGGTCAATGTCGCGATCGATCGCTTCGAGTGCGGCGGCGATCTTGCCGGCCTGTTCGCGGTCGAGAATGCCGGTTTCAACCAGCATGACGAGATGGGCACGGTCGATGCGGCGGAAACCGTCGACATGATGCGTCTTGGCGCCATCGAAGAGCGGCTTCAGCACCGTTTCCTTGTAGACAGGGTCAGGAAAGACGCTCTTGTCGGCAAGGCGTGGATTGGTTTCGGTCATGTCTTATCCCTTCAGACCGGCCAGCATGACGCCGCGCACGATGTAGCGCTGCAGCACCAGGAAGACGAGCAGCGTCGGCAATGTCGCGAGTGCCGCACCGGTCATGATCATTTCCCATTGGATGGATTGCTCGACGGCAAAGCTCGAGAGGCCAACCGGCAGCGTATAGAGTTCGCGGCTGGTGGTGACGATCAGCGGCCAGAAGAAGGCCGTCCAGTTGCCGAGGAAGGTGAAGATGGCAAGCGCTGACAGCGCCGGTGTGACCAGCGGCATCGCCACCTTCCACCAGATCTGGAATTCGTTCAGGCCATCGATGCGGGCAGCCTCGAGGAAATCGTTCGGGACCGTCTCGAAGAACTGCTTCATCAGGAAGGTGCCGAAAGCGGTCATCATGCCCGGGAACATGATGCCCCAATAGCTGTCCAGCCAGCCGAGCTGTGCCGACATCAGATACCAGGGAATGACGAGCATTTCCGTCGGGATCATCAGCGTCGAGAGGATCGCCAGGAAGATCAGGTAACGGCCGCGGAATTCGAACTTGGCGAGCGTATAGCCGACAAGGCTGTCGAAGAAGACGTTCGAGAGCGTCACCGTGCAGGCAACGATCGTCGAGTTCAGGAACCAGCGCATGAAGCGACCGTCGGAGAGAACGGTGATGTAGTTCTGCAGCGTTGGCTCGGCCGGGATGAGACGCAGGTCGTAGACCTGGCCTGCCGTCTTCAGCGAGGTCGAGAACATGAAGAGCAGCGGCGAGACCATGATGAGGCCGCCGATGAAAAGCAGCGTCCACGTGATAATGGCGCCCGGGCGGATATTGGCTTTCGGCAAGGGTGCCGCGGTGTTCGTGGTCACGGCACTCATTTGCGTTCCCTCAGTATCCAGAGCTGCAGCAGGGAGACGCAGAGCAGGATTGCGAAGAGCACGACGGTCTGCGCAGCTGCATAACCCATGTTGTAGGATGAAAAGGCCGTCTGATAGATCATGAGAACCAGTGGCTTGGTCGATCCGAGCGGGCCACCGGGATCGTTGGTCGTCATGTTGTAGACCTGGTCGAAGATGCGCAGAAAGCCGATCGAAGAAAAGACGACGAGGAAGACGGTCGTCGGCTTCAGGAGCGGCAGCGTGATCTTCCAGAGGATCGGCCATTCGCCGAGACCGTCGATCTTCGCGGCCTCATAGAATGTGTTCGGGATGGCGCGAAGGCCGGCCATGAAGATGATGATCTGGAAGCCGAGGCCGGCCCAGATCGAGGTGACCATGATCGACGGCAGCGCCTGATCGACGGAGCGGATGAACTGCTGCTGCGGCAGGCCCATCATGCCGAGCACATCGTTGATGACGCCGATCGGGGCCGGCTGGTAGAACCAGCGCCAGACCCAGGCCATGGCGGCGGCTGTCGTCAGGAACGGGAGGAAATAGAGCGCGCGGATCAGCCCGTGCAGGAAGCGCACCCGATCCAGGAAGAAGGCAACGACGAAGGAGATGATGAGGCTCAGCGGCGTGCCGATGATGAGATAGGTGAAGGTGTTGCGGAAAACCTTCCAGAACTGCGGGTCGTTATAGAGCTTCACATAATTGGCGACGCCGATGAATTTTGGCGGTTTCATCAGATTCCAATTGGTGAACGACAGGTAGAAGGCCTGCAGCGTCGGATAAAAGCGGATCACGCAGTAAAACAGGATCGGCAGGGCCANGAATGTCCAGACCCAGACAAGGCGTTTCTGGCGCATCGTCAGCCGATCCCAGAACGATCCGGCGGGACGGCTGANAGCCGCCCCTTCCGTATTCGCGGGTGCGGAGCTCATGGCCGTCCCTTATTTGCTCTTTGCGTTGTCGATGATTTCCTGCTCGGCGGTTGCGGCCTGAGCAAGGGAATCCTCGGGCGACTGACCTTCGAGAAGAACGCGGTTGACCATGTCGATGGCGTTCTGGCGCTGACCGGCTTCATCCACGAAGAGCGAAGTGTGCGAATAAGCGAGTGCCTTCAGGAACGGCGCATAGATCGGGTTCTTGAGGTTTTCGTCGGTGAGAGCAGCCTCGCGACGAGCCGGCAGTTCGCCAACCGTGCCGAGCCAGATCTTCATGGCTTCCGGCGAGGTGACGTAAGCGAGGAACTTCTTGGAGGCTTCAAGCTTTTCGCCGGAGACCTTGGCGCCGATGCCGTT
>JGI25159J45721_1001352_pt1 | contig 10272 bp, 8 predicted proteins | sample AraplaMF_Cvi_mLB_FD_45721 | JGI IMG/M metagenome (IMG submission 45721)
CAGCGTGATCGTCTCGGCCTGCGAGCAGAGCGGACGCAACCGCCTGGCCCAGCTGGCCGAGCCGCAGGAATTCCGCGACTGGATCACCCGGCAGGACCTGCACAAGCGCGTGCTGCTGACGCCGCGCGCCACCGAATCGCTGGCCGACTGGGCGCGCCACCAGCCGCCGCAGGCGCTGACGGTCATGGTCGGGCCGGAGGGCGGCTTCTCGGACGAAGAGGAAGCGCAAGCGCTGCAGCACGGCGCGCTGGCCCTGTCCATCGGCCCGCGCGTGCTGCGCACGGAAACGGCCGCGCTGGCGGCCGTTGCGGTGCTGAATGCCGCCTGGGGCGGCATCTAAGCAAACTCAGCGCGTCCCGCGTGCCGGGAGCATGGCCACCGACCGGCGGCGCGATGCCGCGATATCGGCTTCGTGGCGGTCCTGCTCCACGAGGTCATCCATGGACTTCTTCATCACGAGCGCATAGTCGTGGGTCATCACGGCCCATTCGTTATACGCGGCCACCACGGCTCCGGCCTCAGCTGCGCCCTCTGCCGCCGCTGCGGCATTCGCCTCATCCATTGCCCGCTTCGCCTGCTGCAGTTCCGGCAGGCTCATCAGCCGCGCCACATCCTGCGGGATGGTTCTCGCCGCCAGGGCCTGGCCGAAGCGCTTATAGCACGCCTCATAGGAAACGAAGGCCTTGCGCACGCTGCGGATGTCGTGCTGGGTCTGAGGGGCCTTGGCATTGGTCAGCGCCGGCTTGACGCAGCCGGCGCCTGTCAACGTCAGTTCCGTCGTATGGCCGCTGACATAGTAGGCAATGTCCGCCTTGCGGGCGCTGCGCTGCTTCAGCGTCTCCAGTGCCGCCGTGGCATTCGGATTACCACCTGCCTGCGCTTTCGCCAGCCAGCCTTCGGCTTGCGCCTTATTCTCCGGCACGCCCTCGCCCAAGCCGTACATCTCGCCAAGCATCAGTTGCGCTTCCGCGTTGCCAGCCATGGCCAGCTTGCCGAGTACCTGATGCGCGGAGGTGAAATCCTGCGCTTCCCACGCCTCGATCCCCTTCGCCAGATCGTCCGCCTGCGCTACGCCAGCCAGAGCCGCCAGCAATATACCCGCCAGGGAGTTTTTCATGCTTGTCTCCAGATTGAGTGGCCGTTCACGACCGGGATGCCATTGTCTGCATGCCGGGCCGCCGCCAGACTACCGGCGAAGCGGCGGTCCCAGTTGGCTTACCTCATGCTACCGGGCGCTTGCGCCACGGTGACCGAGTCGCGGCGGGAGTCGCGCATGAAGTCCCTGCGCTGGCCGAGCCGTTCCTGCCACTCGTTCAGCCCCCGCTGTATGGCGATAGCGTAATCGCGGGTCTGGATAGCCCAGTCATTATAGGCAGCCACCACGGCGCCGGCCTCGCGCTCGTTTTCAGCCAATGCGGCAGCATTAGCTTTATCCATCGTCGTCCTCGCCTGCTGTAGTTCGGACAGGCTCATCAACCGAGCCACCCCCTGGGGAATCGCGGTCGCCGCCAACGCCTGACCCGCCTGCTTATAGCAGGCCTCCCAAGCCACGAATGCATCACGTACGGCACGGATCTGGCGCTGGGTCTGAACGGCCTGGACGTTGCCTAGCACCGGCCTGGCGCAATGCGCATCTGCCACGGCCGCATCGGCCTTGTATCCGCTGACGTAATAAGCGATGTCCTGCTTGCGCACGCTACGCTGCTTCAGCGTGTTCAGCGATCCGGCGGCAGCCTGGTTGCCGCCGGTCCGGGCTTTCGCCAGCCAGCGTTCGGCTTGAACCATATCTTCCGGCACACCCTCGCCGAAACCGTACATCTCTCCTACCATCAGTTGCGCTTCCGCGTTGCCGGCCGCAGCCAGCTTGCCGAGCACCTGATGTGCGGTGGCGAAGTCCTGCGCTTCCCATGCCTTGATACCGGTCGCCAGATCGTCCGCCTGGACCACGCCAGCCAGAGTTACAAGCAGCATACCTGCCAAGGATTTCTTCATACTTATCTCCAGGTAAGTTGGCCGCATGCGCAGCCAGGTGCGATGACAAACAATGTCCCCGGACGATATTACCGGCGTGGTGGCGTAGTGGCTGAGCCGGTGGCCTCCCGATAGCGCTGCATCAGTGTTTCATTTTCGCGCCGCGCCTGCTCGGTTTCGTCGCCAATTTTTTTCTGCATCGCCAGGCTGTAGTCCTTGGTGCGGGCGACCCAGGCGTTATAGGAATCCACTACACCACGTGCATCGCGTTCGCTTTTCATGGCAATCTGGTCATATGTCTGTCCCATTGCGGTACGCGCCTGCTGCAGCTCTGCAAGGCTCATCAACTTGGCAATATTGGCGGGGATCGCCTTGCCTGCAGGCTGGGCCGCTGTCAGGCCATCGGCGAAGCGGCGGTAACAGGTATCCCATTCCTGATAGGCGTCGCGTACCGCCTTGATGTCTTTTTGCGTCTGCATCTTGTCGCCCGCTGGAATGTCAGGCTTCACACAGCCATATTTTTCCAGCTTCAAGTCGTCGCCTTTATAGCCGCTGATGTAGTAGGCGATGTCCTGTTTATGCGCACCGCGCTGCTGCATCGTACTTAGCGATTCGGCGGCATCCTTGTGACCACCTGCCTGCGCCTTCTTGATCCACATTTCAGCGGTGGCCATGTTTTCCGGCACCCCTTCGCCATAGCCGTACATCTCGCCAACCATCAGTTGCGCTTCGGGATTGCCGGCTTCGGCCAGTTTGCCCAACAGCTTGTGCGCCTTGGTGAAATCCTGTGATTCCCATGCCTTGATCCCGTCTGCCAGGTCATCCGCCTGCACCGTGCCCGCCAGGGCTGCCAGCAAGGCTGCCGCCATCAGCTTTTTCATAGCGATCCTCCAGGTTAATTGTTCTTGCAGATTAATCATATGGCAAATCTGCTGCTGAATATTCACCAATTCTCACGCACCTGAAGGATGCAGAAAATGGCGCCCTCAGGCGCCTGGGTGAAGCCCCCTACCGGGAGATTTTTGTCAACGCGTCTTCAATCACGTCCGGCCGGAATCCGCTAATCATCCGATCACCTATCAGAATGGCCGGAACCGCCTTGACGTTCAACGATGCATACTTCTTGCGTGCCTCGTCTGAAACGTCAATATTAAAGTCCGCATACTTCACACCTTTCGCAGTCAGGAACTCGCGCGCCCGGGCACAGTAAGGACAGGTAGTCGTCCCATAAATCACAACTTCATTGTGGTCCACGAAGTGGCTCGTATAGTTGCCCTGCTGATACGGCCGTTCGAAAAGCTTTGGCAGCTTCGCGACGCCCGATCCCGCCGCCAGCCCGGCGGCGAGAACCAGGCTGTAGATGAGAAGATTCTTCAACCTCAAAGCAGTCATGCGTCAATTAACCAGGCAGTCGTGCATGCAGTAGTCGTAAGCACGTGAACAGGCACCTGGTCCCTGTACTTTCAGGCATTCAAGGTTCTCAGCGTGGCACATTGCCTGGCAGCCTGGTAGATCTCCAGCGTAGGCGAACGAGGCGGCGGCGGCAAAGGCAAACAGAAATGCTGCAATTTTTTTCATCCATGTCTCCTTGATCTGATTAAAACGCACACCAAACCACGTGGCGTTATTCGCTTTGTGCGAACATCCCGACTTTATTTCCATGGGAAAAAATTGTCAATAAATTAATTAAACTATAGAAATGCTAGTTACCATAAAAAAAGGCCGCTTACGCGGCCTTGGCATACGGCGATTGCCGCTTACCGTGAGCCGCTGCCCCCCATCGCCTGCTTGTAGCGCTGAGTCAGGTCATCGCGCTCGCGGTTGCGCTGCTCCAGGTCATTTTTGGTTTTCTGTTGCATGGCGATGGTCCACTCCTTCGTGTTGGCCACCCACTTGTCATGGGCGCCGATCACTTCGCGAGCCTGCTTGTCGCCATCGGCAGCGACTGCCACGTACGCTTTGTCCATTGCGCTGCGTGCCTGCTGCAGCTCGGCCAGGCTCATGACCTTCGCCACATCAGTGGGAATCGCCTTGCCGGCCGGCTGCGCGGCCGCCAGGCCCCTGCCGAAATTCTCGTAGCAGGCGCTCCAGGCATCCATAGCCAGCTGCACGGCCTTGATGTCGTTCTGCGTGCGGCTTTCCTTGGGAAAGACCGGCTTTACACAGCCATATTTTTCGAGCTTTACATCTGCGCCGTTATAACCGCTGACGTAGTACGCAATATCCTTCTTGTGCGCCACGCGCTGCTTCATCGTATTCAGCGATTCACCGGCATCCTTGTGGCCATTTGCCTTCGCCTTACTGATCCACATTTCGGCGGTGGCCATATTTTCCGGCACGCCCTCGCCGTAGCCATACATTTCGCCCACCATCAGCTGTGCCTCGGGATTGCCCGATTCCGCCAGCTTGCCCAGCAGCTTATGTGCCTTGGCAAAATCCTGCGACTCCCATGCCTTGATGCCGTCGGCCAGATCGTCCGCCCGAACTGCGCCTGCCAGTACGGCCATCAGGGCCGCTGCCATCAGCTTCTTCATTTTCACTCTCCTGATTGTTATTCTGCCATTCGATCATATGGCAAAACCCAGCGACAGACAGTCACCATTTGTCGCTACCCTCTCGCTCAAATAAAAACACCCCGCCGGCTTGCGCTGGCGGGGTGCCTGGAAACTACCGCTGATTAGAACTTGTAGTTGTATTCAGCAGTCAGCTTGACGCTACGAGGCGCGGTGTAGCTCAGCACGCGTTCGTAGGTGTTACGACGCGCATCACCACTGTTCCAACGCTCTTCCACCGATTGCGCGGTCTGCTCGTTGGTCGCGTTGAACACGTCCACTTTCAGGGACAGGCCCTTGACGAGTTCAGGACGGTATACCACGTTCAGGTCCAGACGCTTGTCCCAAGGCAGACGGCCCAGGGAGCCGCGTGGGGTGAACACGTTTTGTGCCGGAGTAGCGCCGAAGCAATAGTGCGGGCCGTTGCCGTAGTTCGGGGTGGTGCCGTCGAACTCGAACTTACCGATACAGCTGCGTGGACGGCCCGATGCGAACAGCACGTTACCGCCAACGGTCCACTCGGGAGCGACTTCATAGAAGCCGTACGCTTTGATCTGGTGCTTACGGTCGTTAGGCAGCAGACCGTTGGCGCCAATCATCAGCTCCTTGTAGTCCCAGGTCTGGGTCGCAGCCACGTCGGTCTGACCCACGTCGGACAGGGTCTGGCCTTCGGTGTTACCTTTCGACTTGGACCAGGTGTAGTTCACCTTGCCGTACCAGCCGTTGCGCAGCGGGTGCTCAGCGAACATGTCCACTGCGGTGTACTTACGCTCAGCTTTTTCGAAGCCCAGCTCCTGCGCCGAGAAGTGCACGGTGGTCAGGTTCTTCGCGGTACCGCCGTTGTTGGTGGAGCCACTGTAGTCAACCAGGAAGGTGTTGGCGCTGCCCGGATTGAAGCTGGCGCAACCGAAACCACCCCAGTTGGAGGTATCGATGTTGTGGTCAGCAGCGTACTTCTCGAACGGACGTGGATCGCAGAAGTCGTCGATGGTGGACTTCAGGGTACGGTAGGTTGCCTTCACGCCGAAGTTCAGGTCTGGCGACCAGGCTTTTTCGAAGCCGAAGGTCACTTCATCCTGATAGGTTGGCTTCAGGTCGGTAGCAGCCAGGGTCATGAATGGCTTTTCCTGACCGTATTCGTTGTTCGACGAAGCCGGTACGGACAGCTGTTGCAGACCGGTCGGAGCACCATTGGCGTCAACACCGGTGTAGGTGAAGGCCTGAACGGTGTTCAGGGAACGGCCAGCGCCGCGCACTGCCAGGTGAGTCGGGATCTGCAGGTGGTAACGGCCAGCGGAACCGAAGACCTTGGTCGAGGCGTCGCCAGCGACGTCCCAGACCGCGCTCACACGCGGAGCGATCTGGTTGGTCATCTCCAGGTACTTCTGCTTGTCGCCGTTCTGGTTGTCGAAGCCTTCACGACGCACACCAACGGTCAGCAGGACGTTCGGGGTGACTTGCCATTTGTCTTCCAGGTATTGCGCATCCTGGTTCGAATAGGCATTGGTCACGTCGGTGAACAGGGTCTTGGTTACGTAGTAGCCCTGTGCACCCAGTGGTGCGCCGGTGCTGTTGGTTGGCTGTGCGTTAATGCCGTTTACGTTGAAGACCGCTGCCGGATTTGCCTGACGCAAGTAGGTCCAGGTACCGCCACCAATCGAGGATTCACCTGCGTTGGTCGAGCTCAGCTTGTTGTTATCCAGACCGAAGCGGATGGTATGTTCACGCCATTTGTATTCCAGGTCGAGACGGAAGGACTCGATCTTGTCCTGGGCGCCGGTCGGCAGCACGTTACCGGTTGCGGTGGAAACGGTCTGCTTGTTGACGTAGTTAATGCCTGGTGCCGAGGTCTCTGGAGTGAAGCTGGTGACGAACAGGTTAGGATCGTAGCCGGCGAACTCGTTGATGTGCTTCGACTTCGACTGGCCGTACAGGGCCTGCACGGTGAAGTCGTTGGTGATGTTGCCGGTGTACTTGATGATCTGAACTTCAGCGCCGTTGTCGTTGACGTTCTTCTCGGTCTTGCTGGAAGCCAGTTTGCCGGTGGTTTTGCCTGGAGTGTTAGGACCGCCGTATACGTAGTCGTAGTAGTTGGTCTTCACTTCCGGGGTGTCGCCGATCAGGGACAGTTCCAGACGATGGTCGTCGGTGATGTTCCAGTCCAACTTACCGAAGTAGCGGTCAACGGTACGCTTGGATGCGTTCCAGCCTGCTGCCTGGCTGCCGCCGATACGGATGCCGTTGGTGGCGTCGGTGCCTTCGGTGTCGGTCTTGGTGGTTTCAGCCGACACGAACATGAACAGCTTGTCCTTGATGATCGGACCGGACAGGTAAGTGCCGTAGCGCTTCTGGGTCTGTTCATTGGCTTCACGCGCGCGGTACAGGGTGCCGTCGGTGGTGGGGAAATTACCGGTGTTGCCGTAGCGCAGGTCTTTCGACTTGGCGCGCAGCGAATCCGGCTCGATGGATGCCATCGCGCCGAATTCCCAGTTGTTGGTACCGGACTTGGTGGTGATGTTGACCACACCACCCACGGAACGGCCGAATTCAGCGCCGAAGCCGCCGGTCAGGATCTGTGCCTGTGCGATCGCGCCGAACGGCAGTTCGGATGCGCCCAGCTGGGTCAGCGGGTTGGTGACAGGGAAACCGTTGATGTAGTACGCGTTTTCAGAAGCGCCGCCGCCTGCGAAGGAAGCACCGCCAGCGTAACGGGAGTCAACGCGGGTGGTGTTAGGAGCCAGCTGAATAATCGCGTCCACGTTCTGCGCGATTGGCAGTTTTGCCAGTTCGCGTGCAACGAAGGTTGCGCCGTTGTTTGCATTCGATACGTCGATGCGGCTGCGGCGGCCAGTCACCTGAACCTGCTGCACACCCGCAGTGGCGAACACAGCTTCGACACCTTGACCAGCCAGCACTTCCAGCTGAGTGGAAGCACCGGAAACGCCGCCCTTCACCAGGGTTACGTTATAGCGGCCGATTGGCAGCGCGGTAGCGGTAAAGCTGCCGTTTGCTTCCACATCCGCGGTACGGGTCAGGTTAGTGTCCAGGTTCTTCAGCACAACAGAGTTGGCACTGCCTGGTGCGACACGACCGTACACATTACCGGAGGCATTCGACTGCGCCTGAACCGGCTGCACCAGGGCAGTCGACAGAGCGGCAGTGCTGAACGCCAGCGTCATAGCACGTGCAATAACTGTTTTTTTCAACATTTTGGTTCCTAAAGTAAGCATGCAGTAGCAGTAAGCTCGGGTAAAGACTCGCGCATTACTCACGCTTCCTACAGCATTTGTTATGTTTGTCCCGACTAAAACCAAAAACTCCATCGCTTTGTGGGCGACAACTGAACCCAATTGCAAACAATTAAGTTCAGCTATGGATAAGACCATATCGAAAGTAGGCATGTCAACGCGACGGCCGACGGTATGAGGAAAATACAACAGTGCTGAATAATCAATGGAAAGAAAGACGTAGCTGCCGACTTCGCAGCAGATCCCGGCAGATCAGGGCGGAGTAGCCAATATGACAAAATTAAAGGGGGAAAATGGCCTATATTTGCGCGTTAAATATAGTTATTAAATTCAGGGCGCAAAAATGTTATCTCCAGAGCCTTGGAGATAATCAGATGGCAACAGGGAGATATTCTGTGACTGATAATAAGCGGTGCAGAAAGCTTGCCTATCAAATATCAACTATTGCACCCTTTGAATGGCTTGTACAGCAGTGTCTCGCACAAACGTACGATTTCCCGCCTTTCGGGCACTCTTCGTTGCGTTTATACAACTGGTGAAAGCGGGTAAAATGGCGGTTTGGGCCCGTTGCGCGCCCCACCCTGCCAGAGAGAACATCATGTTGCGATTGAACGAAGTCAAGCTCCCCCTGAACCATACCGATGCCGAACTGAAACAGGCCATCCTTGAGCGCCTGCAGATCGACGCAGGCGTCATGCTGGGCTTTACCGTGTACAAACGCAGCTATGATGCCCGCAAGAAAGCGAACATCAGCCTGATCTACTCGCTGGACATCGAAACCAGCGACGACGCCGGCATCCTCCAGCGCCGCAAGCACGACGTGCACCTGATGACCGCGCCGGACATGGACTACAAATTCGTCGCCCAGGGCGTGAACGCGGACGGCAAACAGCCGCGCCCGGTGGTGATCGGCATGGGGCCCTGCGGCCTGTTTGCCGCCCTGATCCTGGCCCAGATGGGTCTGCGCCCGATCATCCTGGAACGCGGCAAGACCGTCCGTGAACGCACCAAGGACACTTTCGGCTTCTGGCGCAAGCGCGAGCTGAATCCGGAATCGAACGTACAGTACGGCGAGGGCGGCGCCGGCACCTTCTCCGACGGCAAGCTGTACTCCCAGATCAAGGATCCGAAACACTACGGCCGCAAGGTGCTGACCGAATTCGTCAAATCCGGCGCGCCCGAGGAAATCCTCTACGTCAGCAAGCCGCACATCGGCACCTTCCGCCTGGTGAAGATGGTGGAAGCCATGCGCGAGGAAATCCAGGCCTTGGGCGGAGAGATCCGCTTCGAGCAGCGCGTGACCGACTTCGACATCGAGGAAAAGGATGGCGTGCGCCAGATGCGCGGCCTGAAACTGGCCAGCGGCGAATACGTGGCCACCAATCACGTGGTGCTGGCCATCGGCCACAGCTCGCGCGACACCTTCGAGCAGCTGTACGAGCGCGGCGTGTACATCGAGGCCAAGCCATTCTCGATCGGCTTCCGGGTCGAGCACCCGCAATCGCTGATCGACAACTGCCGTTTCGGCCCGAATGCCGGCCACCCCATCCTTGGTGCGGCCGACTACAAGCTGGTGCACCATGCCAGCAATGGCCGCGCCGTGTACAGTTTCTGCATGTGCCCGGGCGGCACCGTGGTGGCGGCAGCGTCCGAGCCGGGGCGCGTGGTCACCAACGGCATGAGCCAGTATTCGCGCGCCGAGCGCAACGCCAACTCGGCCATCGTGGTCAGCATCTCGCCGGAAGTCGATTATCCGGGCCATCCGCTGGCCGGCATCGCCCTGCAGCGCGAGCTGGAAGAAAAGGCCTTCGTGCTGGGCGGCTCGAATTACGATGCGCCGGGCCAGCTGATGGGCGACTTCGTGGCCGGCCGCGCCTCGACCGCGTTCGGCGCCGTGGTGCCATCCTTTAAGCCGGCGGTGCACCTGACCGACCTGGCGCGCATCCTGCCGGATTACGCCACGCTGGCCCTGCGCGAAGCCTTCCCGGCCTTCGACAAGCAGATCAAGGGCTACTTCAAGGAAGATGCGGTGCTGACCGGCCTGGAGACGCGCACCTCGTCGCCGATCCGCATCAAGCGCAACGACGGCGACCTGCAAAGCCTGAACACGCGCGGCCTGTTCCCGGCCGGCGAAGGCGCCGGCTACGCGGGCGGCATCCTGTCGGCCGGCGTGGACGGTATCAAGGTGGCGGAAGCCGTGGCCCTGTCGATGGCGGCCAACGACTGAGGCGGCTAGGCTGCCACCTCCATCGGCAGCCGCAATACGAAAGTAGTGCCTTCGCCCTCGTGGCTATCGACTTCGATCTGCCCTCCCAGCTGGTGCAGAATCGTATAAACGATATGCAGCCCGAGCCCTGAACCGCCCTGCCCGCGCTTGGTGGTGAAGAATGGCTCGAAGATGCGTTCGCGTACGGATGGCGCCATGCCGGCGCCGTCGTCGGAAAACTCCATCAGCAGGCTGGCGCCGTCGCGCCAGGCGCGCACCGCAATGACTCCGCCCC
>JGI25159J45721_1001373_pt1 | contig 10145 bp, 8 predicted proteins | sample AraplaMF_Cvi_mLB_FD_45721 | JGI IMG/M metagenome (IMG submission 45721)
CCGAAGGCTGTCTCTGCCGCGTCGAACATGCGGCGCACAGCCTCGGCATCGGCGACATCGCCCTGTGCTGTCAGCGCCTTGCCGCCGGCCTTCTCGATCTTCTGGGCCAGTTCTTCGGCAAGGGCAGCGTTGCCGGCATAGTTGATGACGACGGTAAAGCCGTCCTTGGCGAGACGTTCAGCAATCGAAGCACCGATGCCGCGAGAAGCGCCGGTAACGAGAGCGACCTTGTTTTGATTGGCAGACATTTTCTTCTCCTTTGCTTCGGCGCCGCAGCGCCCTTTCGATGAGAAGAAGATGCCCCTTTATGTCTTGCGGATAATCAGCTATTATTCGGCATCACTATCCGGGAAATGCGAACAAATTCGATGGACAGATTCGATGCCATGCGGGTCTTTTCCCGCGTCGTGGAGCGCCGCAGCTTCACGCTTGCCGCAGAAGATACCGGCCTCCCGCGCTCGACCGTGACGGACGCGGTCAAGCAACTTGAGGCGCGCCTCGGCGTGCGCCTGCTTCAGCGCACCACCCGTCATGTCAGCCCGACGCTTGATGGCGAAGCCTACTACCAGCGTTGTCTGTCGATCCTTGCCGATATCGAGGAGGCTGAAGGCGCCTTTGCCGGCGCCAAGCCGAAAGGCTTGCTGCGGGTCGACGTGCACGGCACGCTGGCCCGCCATTTCGTATTGCCGAGCCTGCCGTCGTTTCTGGAGACCTATCCCGATATCGAATTCTACATGAGCGAAGGCGACCGGCTGGTGGACCTGGTGCGCGAAGGCATCGACTGCGTATTGCGCGTTGGCGTACCGCAGGATAGCGACATGGTCGCCCGGCGCGTCGCCATGCTGGACGAGATCACACTGGCCTCTCCCTCTTATATCGCCGCTTTCGGCAAGCCTGACCACCCGGAGAGGCTGGATACACACCGCATGGTCGGCTTCCGCGCGACGGGCAGCGCCGGCCCGCTGCCGCTGGAATTCATCGTCGATGGCAGCGTGCGCAACATCACCATTCCCGCGACCGTCACCGTCAATGCCGCCGAAAGCTATATTTCCGCTGCCCGCATGGGCCTCGGCATGATCCAGATCCCGCGCTACCACGCCGAACAGGATCTGGCCGCCGGTAGCCTCGTTCACGTGCTCGCCAATTTTCCGCCGACGCAGACGCCTGTCTCGTTGCTCTACCCGCGAAACCGCCAGCTCTCGCCGCGCGTGCGCGTTTTCATCGACTGGCTGGTGAAGGTCTTTGCTCGACAAACCGCCGAAAACGCGGTTCACTCATATTAGCATTTTCGGAGAAAGAGATATGGCACTCAGCGATATCATCGTCTATCAGGCCGACGAAGGCTTCATCGTCGAATTCGGCGGCGAAGGGGAAGACAGGATTGCGGTGACACTGCGCGAAGCGCCCGATCTTACCCATGACAATGCCATCGCTAAAGCCAGGGCACTGATGACCTTGGCTTTAGAGCCTGTTCACGGAGATAGCGCCCGCAGCAAGGATCCAGCCCTGCTGGAGGAAGAGCTGAACGAAGGCCTGGAGGATTCCTTCCCGGCAAGCGACCCGGTCTCCGTCACCGTTTCCTCCATTCCCATGCGCGATCCGAATACCGGCCACTAGATCTGCATCGGCATCTATTGCCGATGCCGTGAGGGCCAGGACGTTCCGGCTGGCGGATCATCGAAGGGGATGGTATCGCCAGTCTCCATGAGCATCGAGACGATCACTGGCGCGATCGGCGCCGGCCCGCTTGCCGGGGAGAGCCTGCGCCAGTTCTTCGAACGCGATGCGATCGAGGTCGCCCGCGATCTGCTCGGCTGCCACCTCATGGTCAATGACGCGGGCGGACGGATCACCGAAACCGAAGCCTATTACCCGGACGACGAGGCGTCTCACAGTTTTCGCGGACCGACCAAGCGCAATGGCGCCATGTATGGCCGTCCGGGCAATGTCTATATCTACCGCATCTACGGCATGTACTGGTGCCTGAACTTCGTCTGCACGCCGGGCTCGGCAGCGCTGATCCGTGCCTTGGAGCCGGAAACCGGACTGGCGACCATGGCGGAACGGCGCGGCACAGATGTGCTCACGCAGTTTTGCAGCGGTCCGGGAAAACTCTGCCAGGCGCTCGGCATCGATATCGCCATCAATGACCGGATGCTCGACCAGCCGCCCTATGCGATCTCGCCATCCGCGCCTGTTCCGATCGTCTCGGGCAAGCGGATCGGCATTACGAAAAATGCCGAAGCACCATGGCGCTTCGGCATTCAGGGATCGCGATACCTGAGCAAACCGTTCCGCTGACGCGGAGGCTGCAACGTCATTCCATGACGGCACTATGGTCCATGGCCGGCGGCGCCTTCGGCTTCCTCAAAAGCAGCACCAGCGGCATGACGGCCAGCGACATCAGCATCAAGAGCTTGAAGTCATCAATATAGGCGATGATGGTCGACTGTAGCGTGATGAGGTCGTTGAGGGCGGCACGGCCGACTGCNGTCAGCGGACTGAGGCTCTGGGCAGCCGTCGCATTGAATGCATGGTTGAACGGCGTCACGTAGGCTGCNATCGACTCGTGATTGCTCTGCGTATTCTCGACGATCAGCGCCGAGACGATCGAGATTCCGACCGAGGAGCCGATNTTACGCGACAGGTTGTAGAGGCCGGTCCCGTCGCCCCGCATCTGCGCCGGCAGCGTGGCAAAGGCGATCGTCGTCAGCGGCACGAACAGGAAGCCGAGGCCGGCGCCCTGGATGAAGCCGACCGAAACGATCGTCCATTGCGAAACGTCAGGCGTCCAGCCGGTCATGTCGTACATTGCCCAGGCGGTCAGACCGAGGCCGAGCAAAAGCAGCCAGCGCGTATCCACCTTGCCGATCAGCCGGCCGACGATGAACATGCAGAGCATGGTCCCGAGCCCGCGTGGCCCCATGACGATGCCAGCCGTGATGACCGGATACCCCATCAGCGTCTGCAGATAGGGCGTCATCAGCGCCAGTGAGGCGAGATAGGTAATGCCGATCACGAAGATGAAGATCATGCTGACGGTGAAATTCTGGTCGAGGAACAGCCGCGGATTGACGAAGGATTTCTCCGCCGTCAGCGTATGCACCAGAAGCAGATAGAAGGCCGCAGCGCAGACNATCGCTTCGACGACGATTTCGCCCGAAGAGAACCAGTCAAGCTGCTCGCCGCGATCAAGGAAGAGCTGCAGCGCGGCAATGAACAGGCTCATCATCCCGAAGCCGAACCAGTCAAGCTTGGCGAGCGCATCCCTCTTCGTCTCTGAAACGAAGATGACGATGCCGGCAAAGGCAAGTGCGCCGATCGGGATGTTGATGTAGAAGACCCAGCGCCAGCTGATATTGTCGGTCAGCCAGCCGCCGATGACAGGCCCCAGAACCGGCCCGACCATGACCGAGACGCCGAATAGGGCCATGGCCGAGCCGCGCTCCTCGACGGAATAGATGTCGAGGAGGATGCCCTGGGAAAGGGGAACGAGCGAGGCGCCGAACAGGCCCTGCAGCAGCCGGAAGGCAACGATCTGCGGCAGCGACTGCGCCAGACCGCACAGGATGGAGGCGACGACGAAACCGACGATNGCCGTCANNAGCACGCGCTTGCGGCCGAACTTGGCGGCAAGGAAGCCCGATGGCGGCGTCATGATGGCGGCCGCGACGATGTAGGAGGTCAAGACCCAGTTGATCTGGTCGGCGGAAGCCGAAACGCTGCCCTGGATATAGGGCAGCGCCACGTTGGCGATCGTCGTATCCAGCGCCTGCATGATGACGGCCAGAATGACGCAGGCCGTGATCGCGCCGCGATTGGCAACGGGGGTTGCCGGTGATGCAGGAGCATTGCTCATGGCCGTTACTCGTGGCTCTTGGCCTGGCCCAGAAGGTTGCTGATGAAATCGGGAAGGCCGCGTGCATGNCCGGTATCGACATCGACGACCGTGCTCATGCCGACGCGAAGCGGCGGCTTGCCTTCGGTCTCNTCGATGCTGACGCGCATCGGAATGCGCTGCACGACCTTCACCCAGTTGCCGGTNGTGTTCTGNGCCGGCAGCAGCGAGAAGGANGAGCCGGAAGCCGGGCTGATGCTCTCGACCTTGCCCTTCCAAACGACGCCCGGATAGGTATCGACATAGATGTCGGCCGTCTGGCCCGGCTTGACATAGGTGAGTTCGGTTTCCTTCGGGCTGGCGGAGATCCACAGATGGGTGGTCGAAACCAGTGAGAAGGCCTGCTGCGAAGCCTGCAGGTAGGAACCGACCTGCAATGCGTTCACATTGGTCACGATACCGTCGAACGGTGCCTTGACGATGCTGTGGTCGAGTTCGCGCTGGTCGTTGTCGACCTGCGATTTGGCCTGCAGGTAAAGCGGGTTNTCCTCGACCGGTTGATCGGCATTGCCGCCGAGCTGGGCNAGTGTCGTTGCGGCTTCCGCCTTGGCGACGGAAACCTTCTGCTGCGCGACCTCAAGATTGTGCTTGGCTTCGTCATAGGCCGACTGCGTGGCGCTGCCGTTGTTGACGAGGTTCTGCTGCCGGTCGAACTGGTCCTGATAATAGGGCAGATCGGCTTCGGCCTGGGTGATTTCGGTCAGCGACTGCCGGTAGCTGGCCTGCATATTCATGATCTGGTTGCGCTGTGCGCCGAGCTGCGCCTTGGCGCCATCGAGCGCGATCTTGAAGGAATCCGATTGCAGGCTGAAGAGCACCTGCCCTGCCTTGACCTGCTCGTTCTCGTGCACGTTGATCTTGTCGACGATGCCCGAAACGTCGGTGGTAATGCCCACCATGTCCGCCTGGATATAGGCATTGTCGGTCGACATGATCTGACCGCCATTGACGTAATAGTAGCCGCCGACGGCGAGCGCCACGGGCAGCAGGGCAAAGAGAACGGGACGGGTGAAGCTGCGCCGGCGGCGGACCTTATTGCCGCCAGGCGCAGCCACCGCGACAGCCGCAGGCGCTGAATTGGATGAAGGCGCCTCAGCTACCGTTTCCGGTTGTTGGGTAATTTCTTCGACAGGTGTTTTGGCATTGGCGTCGGACACGACGCGCAAGGAGGATTGATCAGCCATGATTCGTCTCATTCTCGGCGACCGGAGACCGGCACGCCTGCACCAGGTTCGTCTTCATTACGGATAGGNTATGGAAAAGCTGCTCGCGCTGTTCNGGCGCGATGCTTTCCAGNGCTTCGCCGCGGGTCACGTCGCCGATCTCACGCATTTCGGCGAGAATCGGATGGGCTGCCTCGCGCATGTAAAGCAGCCAGATGCGTCGGTCGGTCGGGTGCTGGCGGCGCTCGATCAGGCCGCGCTCGGCGAGCTTGTCCAGGATGCGGACCAGCGTGATCGGCTCGATTTCGAGGATTTCGGCAAGCCCGCTCTGATGGATGCCCTCATTGTTGGCGAGATAGGCCAGCGTCTGCCACTGAGACCGCGTCAGCCCAAGGTCCTTTGCGCGCTGCTCGAACCGCTTGCGCAGCAGGCGGGCGACGTCGTGCAGAAGAAAACCGAGTGTTGGATTGTTGGTCATTTACCTTCGCCGGCTAGTAATAAGCATCCTTATGATAATGGTAGATATATTGAGCATGTGCAATGCACAAGCATGCAGCCTCAAGATTCCGCAGCTGCGGCCAAAATGCCGCAGCCCACCGTTCGGCGAGCCTTCCGATCTGGTTTTGAGAGACCCAAGCTGGGCGTCGAAACGCCTCGCGCAAATGTGATAACGCGACACATCCGCAGAAATGCAGGGGTTTGCGGAACGCCAAATCAATGCGAACAATTGGCGTTTGCAATTTTTGGATTCTCCCGTTTATAGTCTGTCTTCATAGGGTTACGGAGATCAGGATTTTCTCCTTCCGGTTGATTTCGAGGTGCTGGCTTGNACCTGTCATCTTCCCGGCAGCCACGCATGAGTAGAATTCGGACTTAGGACGAAGGCTCATGCTTTCGTCCCGGCAGACATGAACAGCAATTTTCAGGCATAGGTTCAGGCGGCTGCATTCGGCCGCCCGCAAGGGGGACCGGAATGGCTTATTCGTTTCGACAGACACTGGCGCTCGGCTGCTTTGCGGCCCTCCTGCCGCTTATCGCTGAAGCGCAGCAAGCGGCTGCCCCCCCGCCCGTCACCGTTGCCAAGCCCGTGGTGCGCGATGTGGTCGACAATGACGAGTTCATCGGCCGTTTTGAACCGGTCGACGAGGTCTCGGTCCGCTCGCGCGTCGGCGGCTACCTGCAGGAAGTCGACTTCACCGACGGCGCTCTGGTGAAAAAGGGCGACCGGCTCTTCGTCATCGATCAGAGGCCGTTCGTCACCGCACTCAATCAGGCCAATGCCGCACTTGAAGCGTCGAAATCGGCTCTGGTCTTTGCCGACGCACAATATAAGCGCGCCCAGTCGCTGGCTTCGAGCGGCAGCCAATCGGCCCAGACACTGGACGATCGTCGCCGCGAATTCGATTCGGCGCAGGCCAATGTCCGCGGCGCGCAGGCTGCAGCCGATCGCGCTGCGCTCGACATGGAATATACCGAGATCGCCGCCCCCCTCAGCGGCCGCATCGACCGGCGCCTGATCTCTGCCGGCAATCTCGTGCAGACCGACCAGACAGTGCTCACGACGATTGTTTCTCTCGACCCGATCGATTTCTATTTCGATGTCGATGAGCGCCGCCTGCTCAACTTCGCAGATACGGCACGCAAGCTCGGCAAGGATCTCCAGCAGGGCGGCGGCGGACTGGATGTCACCGTGACGATCTCGGATCCCAATGCAAAACCGTTCCAGGGGAAACTCGATTTCGCCGAGAACCGGATCGACAATGAGAGCGGCACCATTCGTCTGCGTGCCCGCTTCCCCAATCCCGATCTCGTTCTTCAGCCCGGCCTCTTCGGCCGCATCCAGGTTGAAGCCTCCAACACCTACCAGGCCATTCTCGTCCCTGACGAGGCAATCGGCTCTGACCAGAACGAGCGCGTCGTCTACGTCGTCGGCGCCGATGGCACCGTTTCGACCAAGTCCGTGAGGCCCGGTCCGCGGCTCTACGGTTACCGTGTCATTCGTGAAGGCCTCGACGGCACCGAGACGATCATCGTCAACGGCCTGATACGCGCCCGACCGGGTGCGAAGGTAACACCTCAGATGACCGAATTGCCCAAGCAGCGGACGGATGCTCCGCCGGAAACAGCCGGCGCGGAGAGCGGCCAATGAGATTTGCCCATTTCTTCGTAGACCGGCCGATCTTTGCGGCCGTCATCTCCATTGTTCTCCTTGTTGTCGGCAGCATTGCCTACACGCAATTGCCGGTCTCCCAATATCCGGAGATTGCACCGCCGACCATCGTCGTGCGCACCTCCTATCCGGGCGCCGACCCGCAGACGATTGCCGATACGGTTTCGACCCCGCTTGAACAGCAGATCAACGGCGTCGAAGACATGCTCTACATGTCTTCCTATTCCAGTGCCGATGGCGCCATGTCGCTGACGATCACCTTCAAGCTCGGCACCGATCTCGACAAGGTCCAGGTTCTTGTGCAGAACCGCGTTTCCATCGCCCTGCCCCGACTTCCCGAGGAAGTTCAGCGTCTTGGCGTGACCACCGACAAGAGCTCGCCTGACCTGATGATGGTCGTGCACCTCCTGTCGCCGTCGCATCGCTATGACCAGCTCTACGTCTCGAATTACGCCCGCAATCGCATACGCGACGTTCTTGTACGACTTGATGGTGTCGGTGACGTGCAGCTCTTCGGTGAGCGCCAATATTCGATGCGAATCTGGCTGGATCCGGAAAAGCTCTCCGCCTACGGAATGACATCCGATGATGTCGTCGCCGCATTGAGAGACCAGAACGTCCAGGTATCGGGCGGCAAGATCGGCGCTCCGCCGGTGACCGGCAAGAATGCGTTCGAATATACGGTGCGAACGGACGGACGTTTCTCGGATGTACGCCAGTTCCGGTACGTCATCGTGAAATCGACGGCCAGCGGCCGGCTCGTGTCGCTGCAGGATGTCGCCCGCATCGAACTCGGCGCACAGGATTACGTCACCAACAGTTATCTCAACAACGACCCGGCCGTCGCCCTCGGCATCTTCGCCCGCCCGGGAACCAATGCGCTGGATACGGCCCATCAGATCCAGGGCATCATGAAGGATCTGTCGCAGAACTTCCCGCAGGGTCTGGAGTATCGCATTGTCTACGATACGACCGAATTCATCTCGGATTCGATCAATGAAGTCTACAGGACCATCGCCGAGGCTGCGATCCTCGTGGCGATCGTCGTTCTCGTCTTCCTGCAATCCTGGCGAACCGCCCTCATTCCGATCATCGCCATTCCCGTGTCGCTGATCGGCACCTTCGCCGTCCTGCTCGCCTTCGGCTTCTCTCTCAATATGCTGACGCTGTTCGGCCTCGTCCTGGCAATCGGTATCGTCGTCGACGACGCGATCGTGGTAGTGGAAAATGTCGAGCGAAACCTGGCGCGCGGCATGACCCCGAAACAGGCGGCGCACGTCACGATGGACGAAGTCGGGACCGCCGTGGTCGCCATCTCGCTGGTGCTNATCGCCGTGTTCGTGCCAACGGCCTTCATTCCGGGCATTTCCGGACAGTTCTACAAACAGTTCGCGGTGACGATTTCAGTCACGACGGCGATTTCCGCATTGAATTCGCTGACGCTTTCGCCCGCACTGGCAGGCATATTGCTGAAAACCCACGATCACGAAGCCAAGCGCAAGAACATCTTCTCGCAGTTGGGAAGCGGGCTTGCGAATGGCTTCAATCGCGGATTCGATCGAATGAGCTCTGGCTATTCCTGGATCGTCCGGCACCTCGTCAGCAGTTGGGTAGGATTGACAGCTTCGCTTGTTGTCTTCGCCGGCCTGCTCGGAGCGACATGGTATATGGGACAGAAGGTTCCCTCGGGCTTCATCCCGACAATGGACCAGGGTTACGCAATCGTCGTCATCCAGCTTCCGGACGGCGCCTCGCTGGCGCGTACCGACGCCGTCGTCAAGCAGGTGGGCGATATCGCCCGTACGGTGCCCGGCGTCGGCAATGCCGTGCAATTTGCCGGTTTCAGCGGAGCCACCTTCACGAACGCTTCGAATTCCGGCGTCGTCTTCGTCCCCTTCAAATCCTTTGCTGAACGTGAAGAGGGCGGCGAAACCGCCAACAAGATCATCGGCGAACTGTACGGCAAGCTGCAGAGCATCCAGGAAGCCTTCATCATTGCCATCCCCCCGCCATCCGTGCGCGGCGTCGGCAATTCCGGCGGCTTCAAGATGCAGATCTCGGATCTTGAAAACGCGGACATGACGCGCGTCCTTGGTCTGGCCCGCCAGATGATGGGTGCGGCTGCAACCACACCCGGCCTGACCGGCGTCTTCACGACATTCTCGGATGCAAGCCCGCAATATTTCCTGGCGATCGACCGCGACAAGGCACGGTTCCTGAATGTGCCGATCCCTAACATCTTCAACGCGCTCTCCATCAACCTCGGTACTGCCTATGTGAACGATTTCAACGCGTTTGGGCGCGTCTACCAGGTTCGCGCCCAGGCCGACCGGCAATACCGCATGGACAGGGACGATATTCTCGCCCTGAAGGTTCGCTCGGCAACCGGCGCGCTGGTTCCGCTCGGCACCCTGATGGATATCCAGGATTCCAGCGGTCCGGCACTCGTCCAGCGCTACAACATGTATGTCTCGGTGCCGCTGCAGGGCAATCCGACACCCGGTACATCGACGGGCGACGCCATCAAGAAGATGGAGGGTCTGGCTGCGCAGATCCTGCCGCCGGGGACGACCTTCGAATGGACCGAGCTTGCCTATCAGGAAACCCACACCGGCAATACCGCGATCTACATCTTCGCCCTGTCTGTCATTTTCGTCTTCCTTGCGCTTGCCGCGCAATATGAAAGCTGGGTCCTGCCTTTGGCGATCATCCTTATTGTTCCGCTGGCAGTGCTCGCCGCGTTGATCGGCGTCTGGCTGAGGGGAATGGACAACAACGTCCTCACCCAGATCGGTCTGATCGTCCTGATCGGTCTTGCGGCCAAGAACGCCATTCTGATCGTCGAGTTTGCAAGGCAGGCAGAAGAAGAAGGGAAAAGCGTCGTCGATGCCGCAATCGAGGCAAGCCATCTTCG
>JGI25159J45721_1001378_pt1 | contig 10122 bp, 10 predicted proteins | sample AraplaMF_Cvi_mLB_FD_45721 | JGI IMG/M metagenome (IMG submission 45721)
GGTGCGGCGTCACGGCGTCGTACAGCAGCGCGGTTTCTTCATCGAAGCTGAATTTTCGGCCTTCCAGCATCTCAACCCGCGCCTGCATGGCTTTCAGCTGCTTCGACAGGAACTCGATGCGCAGCGCTTCATCGGCACCGCCAGCCTTCTGCTGCGCGATGTCGCGCTGGGCTGCCACGACACCCGCCTTGATCGAGGCCAGGCTTTGCTTGTCCTTCGCCGCCTGCTGCTCCAGCTCCGGCGGTCCGTAATAGGCATCCACATAGCTGGTGTCGTGCTGGCCGATGNCCAGGACCAGCTTGCGGTAGCGCTCCGCCACATCCTGCACCGACGCCGCCATGGCGCTCCCTGCGATCAGCATGGCCAATCCTCCCAATACCAGTTTTTTCATGCTTCCTCATCGAATGGGTTGAAGCACATAAGTGTAGCGCAGCAAGGCCGAGGCATTCGCTTTACGCATGTCCTTATGCCGAAAAACCGCCATTTGCTGCACGCATAAGCAAGCGCAAATCGATTCGTTCCCGCGCCGGGACACCATCGATAAGATGGGCTCATCAAATCCATCATGACTTGTTATGACAAGTCAGTAAAAGCCGATGAATTCACGCCCGCTTGCATTATCTCCGGTTCCGCTCTACACGCAGGTCAAGGAGAGCCTGCGCGAACGCATCCTCGACGGCACCTACTCGCCGCATGCACAACTGCCGCCGGAAAGCGAAATCTGCAGCATCTTCGATGTCAGCCGCATCACCGTACGGCAAGCGCTGAACGACCTGCAGAAGGAAGGCCTCATCTTCAAGCTGCCAGGCAAAGGCACTTTCGTCAGCAAGCCGAAGGCATGCCAGGAACTGACCCAGCTCGAAGGGTTCGCCGAGGCCATGTCGCGCCAGGGACATGAAATCTACAACCGGGTGACCGGTATCCGCATACTCGCCGCCACGCCCAAGCTTGCGCAGCAGCTGCAGGTGGCGGAAGGCACGCCGCTGGCGGAAATCCGGCGCATTCGCCTGCTGAACCGCGAGCCGGTGTCGCTTGAACTGACCTATGTGGCCGAGGCGCTCGGCGACCGCCTGCGCCGCGAAGACCTGGCCACGCGCGACATCTTCCTGATCCTGGAAAACGACTACGGCATCGCGCTGGGCCATGCCACCCTCACGGTCGACGCCGTGGCGGCCGACCTGGAACTGGNCTCGGCACTGCATATCGGCGCCGGCATGCCCGTGCTNCGCATCGAACGNCTGACCCATACGGCCGAAGGCCGCCCGCTTGANTTCGAGTACCTCTATTTCCGCGGCGACGCCTTCCAGTACCGGCTGCAGCTGGCGCGCCGCACAACCTCCCGGGAGTAAGCAATGGAAACCCATATCCAGACTGTCGACGTCCTGGTCATCGGCGGCGGCACCGCCGGCCCGATGGCCGCCGTGAAAGCGAAAGAAGCCAACCCGGCACTGCGCGTCCTTCTGCTGGAAAAAGCCAACGTCAAGCGCAGCGGTGCGATTTCGATGGGCATGGACGGCTTGAACAATGCCGTCGTTCCGGGCTTCGCGACGCCCGAGCAGTATGTGAAGGAAATCACTACCGCCAACGATGGCATCGTCAACCAGAAGACGGTGATGGCCTATGCCCGCAACAGCTACGCCATGATCGAGGAGCTGAACGACTGGGGTGTGCGCTTCGAGAAGGATGAAACCGGCGACTATGCGATGCGCAAGGTGCACCACATGGGCACCTACGTGCTGCCGATGCCCGAAGGCCACGATATCAAGAAAGTGCTGTACCGCCGCCTGAAGCGCACCCGTGTCGAAATCACCAATCGCCTGGTGGCGACGCGCCTGCTCACTGCCGCGGACGGCAGTGTCGCCGGCGCCATGGCCTTCGACTGCCGCAGCGGCGACTTCCACGTGATCCGCGCCAAGGCCATTGTGCTGGCGACCGGCGCCGCCGGGNGGCTTGGCTTGCCGGCCTCCGGCTACCTGTTCGGCACTTACGAGAATCCGACCAACGCCGGCGACGGCTACAGCATGGCCTACCACGCGGGCGCCGAGCTGTCGGGCATCGAGTGCTTCCAGATCAACCCCTTGATCAAGGACTACAACGGCCCGGCCTGTGCCTACGTTACCGGCCCCTTCGGCGGCTACACCACCAATAACAAGGGCGAACGATTCATCGAGTGCGATTACTGGAGCGGCCAGATGATGATGGAGTTCTACCGCGAGCTGCAGGGTGGCGACGGCCCGGTGTTCCTGAAGCTGGACCACCTGGCCGAAGAAACCATCGGCACTATCGAGACCATCCTGCACACCAACGAGCGGCCGAGCCGCGGGCGTTTCCACGCCGGGCGCGGCACCGACTATCGCCAGCAGATGGTGGAAATGCACATCTCCGAGATCGGCTTGTGCAGCGGGCACTCCGCCTCCGGCGTCTGGGTCAACGAGCATGCCGAAACCACAGTGCGCGGCCTGCACGCTGCGGGCGACCTGGCCTGCGTGCCGCATAACTACATGCTCGGCGCCTTCGTCTACGGCAAGCTGGCCGGCGAAAGCGCTGCGCGCTACTGCGCCGGCAACGAACTGCCCGCTGTCGACGAGCAGCAGGTCGCGGCCGAGCGCCAGCGCGTGTGGGCGCCGTTGTCNCGCNCCGACGGCCTGCCGCCCAGCCAGGTCGAATACAAGCTGCGCCGTATGGTGAACGACTACCTGCAACCGCCCAAGGTAACGCGCAAGATGGAGATCGGCTTGCAACGCTTCGAAGCCATCCGCCAGGACCTGGACCGGATGCAGGCGCGCAACCCGCACGAATTGATGCGCGCCATGGAAGTGCACGCGATCCGCGATTGCGCCGAAATGGCGGCGCGCGCNTCGCTGTACCGCACCGANAGCCGCTGGGGCCTGTATCACTACCGCCTCGACCATCCGCACAGCAACGACGCCGACTGGCTGGTGCACGTGCAGCTGCAGAAGAAGAACGGCGTCATGAGNTGCTTCAAGCGCCCGATCGAACCTTACATCGTGGCCCTGGATGAGGACGAAAAAACCGCTTACCAGCGCCTGCGCATCAACAAGGAGGAAGCACATCATGCCAACGAGCTCGCACATCACTAGCGTTCCGGTCAGCGTCGACGAAGAAAAATGCATCGCCCACAAGGGCTGCACGGTATGCGTCGACGTCTGTCCTCTCGACGTGCTGGCCATCGACTTCGTCAAAGGCAAGGCCTACATGCAGTTCGACGAGTGCTGGTATTGCATGCCNTGCGAAAAGGACTGCCCGACAGGCGCCATCCACGTCGACATTCCATATCTGCTGCGTTAAACACTACAGGAGAACCACAATGAGATTGACCGTCTTCGGACTTGCCCTCGCCCTTCTGTCCGGCGTGTCCCACGCCGAAACCATCCGCGTTGCCATCGGCACCCAGGACACCACCATCAACTGCGCGACCGGCGGCATCCTGATCCGCGAACTCAAGCTGCTGGAGAAATACCTGCCGCACGACGGCAAGTACAAGGACGTNCAGTACGACATCCAGTGGAAGAACTTCACCTCCGGCGCGCCGCTGACCAACGAAATGGTGGCCGGCAAGCTGGACCTGGGATCGATGGCCGACTTCCCCGGCTCCTTCAACGGCGCCGCCTTCGCCAAGGCCGGCCGCCAAAGCCTGTTCATCAACGTGCTGTCGGGCAGCACCACCGGCAGCGGCAACGGAATCGTGGTGCCCAAGGCGTCCCCGGTGCAGTCGCTGGCCGAATTGAAGGGCAAGACGATATCCGTGCCGTTTGCCTCCACCGCGCATGGCATGCTGCTGCGCGCCGTGCGCGCCCAGGGCTGGGACCCGGACAAGGACGTCAACATCACCACCCAGGCGCCGGAAATCGCCGGCTCCGCCCTGCAGAGCAGCAAGGTCGACGCCCATGCCGATTTCGTGCCGTTCGCCGAACTGTTCCCGCACCGCGGCTTTGCGCGCAAGATCTACGATGGCTCGCAAGCGAACGCGCCGACCCTGCACGGCAGCCTGGTCGATGCCGCCTACGCCCGCAAATATCCGGAAGTCGTGGTGGCATTCGTGCGCGCCGCCATTGAGGCCGACCGCCTGTTTGCCGCTGAACCGGAAAAATACAGCGAGCTGGTAGCCAGGGTCACCGGCATCGAGGCCGAGGTGAACTACCTGTTCCACGGCCCGCTCGGCCTGCAGACGCGCGACCTGAGCTGGAAACCGGAATACCGCCAGGCGGTACGCACCTCGCTGGCGACGCTGCGACTGCTGAAACGCACCGACAACGAGATCGACGCCGATGCCTTTATCGACGACCGCTACGTGCGCGCCGCCTTCCAGCAGGCCGGCCTCGATTACGAGGCGCAGCTGAAAAATTACGCCAGGCTGCCCCTGGTGGGCAAGGATGCCGCGACCGGCAAGCCGATCAGCGACGTCCAGCGCGTCGCGCAAATCTGGGTCAGCGGTGAAGCGCTGGTGCGCCACTACGCCTCGCCGGAGTCGGCGCTGGCCGACCTGGCGAAACTGGAGAAAGCGGGCCGCAAGGTGCGCGCCGTGTATGCACAAGATCGCGACAGCGGCATCAAGCTGTTTGCCGGCGACGCCTGGTTCGTCAGCAGCGGCAAGAACGAGATCAACGCCTTCCTGCTCAAGGAATCGGCCGAAGCGTGGGCGCGCAAGGTCAAGGGCAAGGTGCTGGACTTCAACGGCGCCAAGGCCGCCATAGCCGGGTGAGCGGACCATGGCCGCCCTGAAATCCCGCCTGTTACGAGCCCTGGTCCGCAGCCTTTCGCTCGCGGCCTGCGTGCTGGCCTGGCATTGGGCATCGACCCGCCATGTCGACTTCGGCGTGGCCAGCTTCCGCAACGTGCCCTCGCCGCAGGAGACGCTGCAGGCTGGCGCGGCGCTGCTGCAGTCGCCCAAGCTGGGCACCCACCTGTCGGCCAGCATCGGCCGCGTGTTCGCCGGCTATGCCGTGGCCGCGCTGCTGGGCATCGGGCTCGGGCTGGCCATCGGCAGGTCGCGCCTGCTGGCCGCGGCCCTGCTGCCGCCGCTGGAAGTGCTGCGCCCGATTCCCGCCGTGGCCTGGATACCGCTGGCGATCCTGATGTTCCCCTCGTCCGAGCTGTCGATGGTGTTCATCACCTTCATCGGCGCCTTGTTCCCGATCCTGCTCAACACCATCCACGGCGTGGAAGGCATCGACGCCAGGCTGATTGCCTCGGCCCGCAGCCTGGGCGGGCGCGGCGCGGCAGTATTTGCCAATGTGATCCTGCCGGGCGCTGCGCCCAGCATCGTGACCGGCCTGTCGATCGGCATGGGCACGGCCTGGTTCTGCCTGGTCACGGCCGAAATGATTTCAGGCCAGTTCGGCATCGGCTATTACACCTGGTCGTCCTACATCGTGCAGGACTACCCCGACATCATCGTCGGCATGCTCGCCATCGGCATCTTCGGCATGGGCAGCAGCCTGCTGGTCAGGCAAGCCGGCAATGCACTGATGCCGTGGTACTTCATAGGGAGGAAGGCAATATGACACATGGCGCGATCGAGATCGCCGGGCTGCACATCCGGCTGGGCGAAGGCAAGTCAGCGCTGNACGCCGTGCACGGCCTGTCGCTGGCNGCCNGCCCAGGCGAATTCCTGTGCGTGCTGGGCCCCTCCGGCTGCGGCAAATCTACCCTGCTGGGCGCTCTGGCCGGCCACCTGCAGCCCAGTGCCGGCAGCGTCCGGNTGGACGGCGCAGCGGTGCGCGGCCCAAGCCCGGAACGCGGCCTGGTGTTCCAGCAGCACACGNTGTTCCCGTGGAAAACGGTGCTGGAGAACGTAGCCTTCGGTCTCAAGGTGCGCGGCGTGCCGCGTGCNGAACGGGNGGCTCGCGCGCAGCAGCTGCTGCGCCTGGTGGGACTGGACNGCCATGCAGCCAGCTATCCGGCCCAGCTTTCGGGCGGGATGCAGCAGCGCGTCGAGATTGCCCGCGTACTGATCAACGACCCGCGCGTGCTGCTGATGGACGAGCCGTTTGCCGCGCTGGATGCGCAAACCCGCCTGAAAATGCAGCAGTTGCTGCTGGAGGTCTGGGCNCGCATCCGCACCACGGTGGTGTTCATCACCCACGACATCGACGAAGCGCTGTTCCTGGCCGACCGCATCCTGGTCATGAGCGAGCGTCCCGGACGCATCGTCGAGGAAATCCGGCTTGATTTCCCGCGCCCCCGGCGGGCCGACCTGGTGACAACGCTGGATTTCGTGCGCCTGAAGCGGCGCTGCCTGGAACTGCTGCACCCGCAGGCNGCCGCACCGGTGCTGCGCTATGCCACTTAAGGAGGAAGCTTGACACATACCGCATTACAGGAACGCCTGCGCCATGCCGATAGCACGGTACGCCGCATTGCCGTGCTGGAACTGGCCGACGAAGCCTCCGACCACGACGTCCCGCTGCTGCTGGCTGCGCTGGACGACCNGGACGGCGCGGTGCGCGCNGCNGCCGCCGAAGCGCTATCGGCTTTTGAAAGCGACGACACCGTGGCAGGCCTGGCCTTGCTGCTGGACGATGAGGATGAAGCGGTACGCACCGCAGCCGCGCACAGCCTGGCCGAGCTGAAACGGCCGCAGTCAGCGCGCCTTCTGCTGCCGCACGTCGCGCACCCGAACGCTTTCGTGCGTGCCGCCATCCTGCGAGCGCTGCGCGAGTTGCGCGCGGCAGGCANCGCCGCCGCCGCCCTGGCGGCATTGGACGACGCAGCCGCGTCCGTGCGGCGCGAAGCGGTGGCGGTACTGGGCTACCTGAAGCATGCTGCGGCGCTGCCCGAACTGGCGCGCCTGGCAACCGGCGACGTCGACGCCGAAGTNCGCCGTGCCGCCGCCGGCGCACTCGGGCTGGCCAGCGGTACCGGTGTCCTGCCGGCGCTGTTTTCCGCGCTGGCCGATCCTGCCTGGCAGGTGCGGGAAGAAGCCGCCACCACGCTGGGCAAGCTGCGGCAGNCCGCCGCCGGCGAAGCTTTGGCNGCGGCGCTACAGGACGACTACTGGCAAGTGCAATTGCGCGCAGCGCGCAGCCTGGGCCGCCTGCGCCAGGGGAGCGCCCTGCCCGCCCTGTTGCCGCTGCTGGCNCACGACATCGCCAACCTGCGCCGCGAAACCGCGCTGGCCCTGGGCGAGATCGGCGAACGCGCCGCCGTACCTGCGCTGCTGGCAGCATCGCAGGACCCGGACCCCGAGGTACGCAAGGCGGTGCGCCTGGCGCTGCAGCAACTGGAGGAGGCATGACGCCGCTGGCTATCGAGCTCGACACCGATGCCGGGCAGTTGTCCATCCATTGGCCGGACGCCCGGGTGCAAAAGCTCGACACCGCCATGCTGCGCCGAAGTTGCCGTTGCGCCGATTGCCTGTCAGCCGCCCGGGCAGGGACGCAGGCGCTGCCGGCCCGCGCACTGCAGATATCACGCATAGTGCCGGTCGGCTCTTACGGCGTGCAGCTCGCCTTCAACGACGGCCATGGGCGCGGTATCTACCCCTGGAGCTACCTGCGCAGCCTATGATCAACGGCTGCGCAGCTGGCGGGCCAGGTCGGCCAGGCGATACGGCTTGCCGACGATGGAAAACTCTTCTTCCGACTGCGGGAAACCGGAAGACAGGATGATCTTGATGTGCGGGTAGCGCTGGCGCACTTCGCGCGCCAGCTCCAGTCCCGTCATCCCGTTGGGCATCATCACGTCGCTGAACAGCACGTCGACTTCGCTGTCGCGTTGCAATGCGCGCAAGGCAGCTGCCGCATCATTGGCATGCAGGGTGCTGTAGCCCATCGACTGGAACAGCTCGCGCGCCGCTTCCATCACCAGCGGGTCGTCCTCCACGATCAGCACGCGCTCCTCGCGTATGCTGCGCGGCGCCGGCGCCTCCGTCAAAGACTCTTCCAGCGCCGGCAGGAAGAGATTGATGGTAGTTCCCTTGCCTTGTTCCGTATCGATCGTCACCGCCCCGCCGGATTGCACGATGAAGCCATACACCTGGCTCAGGCCAAGACCGGAACCCTTGCCGACTTCCTTCGTTGTGTAGAACGGTTCAAACGCACGCTGGCGCACTTCTTCGCTCATGCCGGTGCCGGTATCGGCCACGCTCACCCGCACATAGTCGCCGGCCGGCAGCGAACCCGCCTGGTTGGCCGTAAGCACAACATTGCGCGTCGCGACTTCGAGCGTGCCGCCGCCAGGCATGGCATCGCGTGCATTCACTACCAGGTTGAGCAGGGCCGCCTCGAAGCGCGCCTCGTCAATCGACGCTTGGCGCAGCTTGGGATCGAGGTCCATTTCAAAGCGCATCAGCGGACCGGCAGCGCGCCGCAGCACGCCCTCGAAGCCGAGCACCAGGCGGTTCAGCTGCTGCACGCTGGGCGCCAGCGGCTGCTGGCGCGCAAAGGCCAGCAGTTGCTGGGTCAGCGCGGCGCCGCGGTCGACGGCGCGCCGCATGCTGTCCAGCACGCGCACCGCCGAGGCTTCCGGCGGCGCCGTACGCAGGATGTCGATGCCGTTCGAGACCACGGCCAGCAGGTTGTTGAAGTCATGCGCCACGCCGCCGGTCAACTGGCCGATCGATTCCATTTTCTGCGCCTGGAACAACGCGGCACGCGCCTGCTCCAGCGATTGCTGCGCCTCGCGCTGCTCGGTGTTGTCGCGCGTGACTTTGGCAAAGCCGATCAATTCGCCGTCATCGTCGTACAGCGCATCGACCACCGCATGGGCCCAGAAGCGCGTGCCGTCCTTGCGCACGCGCCAGCCTTCGCTTTCGTAGCGGCCTTCGCGCGCTGCCACTTCCAGTGCCCGTTCCGGCACGCCTGCCGCTTTGTCTTCTTCCGTAAAGAAGCGGCGGTAGTGGGTGCCGAGCACTTCCTCCGGCGCGTAGCCCTTGATGCGTTCCGCGCCAAGATTCCAGTTGGTGATCAAGCCTTGCGGCGACAGCATGTAGATCGCATAGTCGATCACGCCTTGCACCAGCAGGCGGAAACGCTGCTCGCTTTCGCGCAGCGCTTCCATCACGCGCTTGCGCTCGTGATGTCGCGCGTGACGTTGGCGAAGCCGACGTGCTCGCCATCCGGCGTGTAGATCGGATCGATCACCACACTGGCCCAGAACTGCGAGCCATCCTTGCGCAAGCGCCAGCCTTCGCATTCAAAGCGGCCCTCGCGCAAGGCGGTTGCCAGCGCGCGTTTTGCCAGGCCGGCCTCCCGGTCTTCCGGCGTATGGAAGCGGGAGAAGTGCGTGCCGAGAATTTCCCGTTCGCTGAAGCCGTTGAAACGCTGGGCGCCCGTATTCCAGCTACTGATGCGGCCTTCGGTGTCCATCATGTAGATCGCGTAATCGCTGATACTGGCCACCAGGAGTTCATACCTGGTTGACAGACTCTCAAGCGCTGGGGCTTCATTGATCATCAGTAGCTAAGCGCACTGCTGCGCGCGTGGATTGTGCAAGGATTTCATGAGAATGCCACAATCTGCAATTATGTGGAAAACGACTTTGTTGCTGGCCCTGGCCCTGTCGGTACCCACGGTGGAAGTCCCCAATACCCGCTCGCCGGTGGACAAGTCCTACCGCAAGATGCTGCAAGGCGCGGAGCGATTCAAGCGCGAGCACGCGCTGGCGCCACAGGCCAGCTTGCGCTTCCGCCTGCTGCCGCGCCAACCGGGCACGGACATGCAAGGCATCAAGCTGAAAGTGGTGGGCGACACCAGCAGCATGGCGGTGCCGATCGGCGCCGACAACAGCTTCACGCTGGAATACAACGAGCTGCTATGGCGCGAAGACGCCGCCGTACTCGCCAACCGCAAGACCTTGTCCATGACATGGCGCGCCGAGGTGCGCAGCCCGGGCGTGCCGGAGGGCATGCGCCGCCTGGGCGACCTGCGGCTGGAATGCCTGGTCGGCATGGAAGCCGGGCTGGTATCGAACAACGCCCACCTGTTCGCCTGGCTCGACGAATTCCTGCGCAGTCCCGACAAGGTATGCAGTGACCCGCACGGCAACTATCTGTTCTTCGCGGAAAAGCCGCTGTTCTCGATTACCCTGCAGGCCGGCGAACGGCGCGCCACCCTGCCCTTCCACGCCTTATATGCCGGCAATCCGCCCGCTGCCGAAATG
>JGI25159J45721_1001382_pt1 | contig 10099 bp, 6 predicted proteins | sample AraplaMF_Cvi_mLB_FD_45721 | JGI IMG/M metagenome (IMG submission 45721)
CGAATACCCGGTGCTGTCGCCGCTCACGGCCAGCAGCGCCGGCTGCGGCGGCACCGGATTTCGTTCACGCCGGCCCGGATCGAGTTCGACCACGCCGCCGGTTGCGCTCACCCACAGGCGGCCGCCGACGAGATTCAGCGAATTGCGCAGCGGGTCCGAAGAGCCGGGATAGCCGTCCAGCGCATCCAGCAATTCATAACGCAGCGGCGCGCCGTTTTCCACGCTGCGGCGCCAGTCGCCCGCATCGATGCGCAGCAAGCCGGCCGCGCCATTGATCCAGCGGCTGCCATCGGCGGCCACGAAAAAGCCGCTGGCGTTGCGCAGCACGTCGTCGCGTTGCGCATGCAGGCGCTGGAAACGCCCTTTGTGCAACACTGCCACCCCGAGTTCACCGCCGATGACCAGTTCGGGCGTCATCGACACGTGCTGTACCACGCCGATCCCGGCCAGCGCGGCGCGGCCGTATTCGGTGCGGCGGCGGCCGCCCTCGAACAACAGCAGGCGGCCATCGTCCAGCCCCACCCACATCTGGCCGCGGCCTCCCGCTGCGGCAAAAATCAGGGTATCCCGCTCCAGGTCGGCAAGCGGGCGCCAGCCCTGTCCGTCCCAAAGCTGAACCAGGGTGCCCTGCCCCCGCGCGCCATGCACGCCCAGCCAGACCTGCTCGCCGTCGTCGCGTACCCAGGCGCCCCGCTCAGGTTCCGCTGCGCCGCCCGGCAGATCGATATGCGTCTCGACGCCGCCGCGCCGCAGGCTGATGCTGTGCTCCTTGAGCAGCACCAGTCCATTGGGGCCGCTCGACGTGTCGTAATACTTCCCGGGCAAGTCAGTGAAGCGGCGCCGGGCCGGGTCGTAGCGCAAGCCCTGGTGGCTGCGCGCCAGGACCACCCATGCGCTGCCGTCGATATCGGTCGCGATCCGGTAGGAAGGCGTGTTCGACAGCGGCAGCTGCACCGGCCGCAGGGCATTGCGGCGCAGGCGCTCGACGCCGGTCGGCGTGCCGATCCAGATATTGCCCTCCCGGTCTTCCAGTATCAGCTGGGGCGATAGCGAACTCAATTGACCGGGCTGATCGAGCTGGCTCGTGGTGGCTGCAGCTATATCGATGCGGCCGTCCGCATCCGGCGCAGGGGCTGCCGCGAGGCAGACGCCTGTCGGACAGCGCAGCGCCCACAGGTTGCCGGTGCGGTCGAAAATGCCGTAGTAGTTTCCGTGCCGCCGGGCGAATGTTCCCGGCTGCCCGCTGGCCTCGGGCGTTGGCGACGGTATCAGCGAGAAGTGATGTTCGCCGGTCCGCCACAGCCGGCCGTCCGGCGACGTGGTCATCTCGAAAGCATCCGGCGCCTGGCCTTTGCCGGGCGGCGGCATGGCGACTGCGGCAAAACGCCGGGCGTTCCGGTCGTAGCGGAACAGGCGCTGGCCATTGCCGGCCAGGAGCTCTCCGCGGCTGTCCAGCGAGAGCAGCGCCGTGACCTGATCGGGATAGCCCTGGCCGGGGCCCATCTTGGACCAGCGTCCATGCTCCAGGTGCAGCAGGCCGGAAGTGGCGCCCACCCAGACCGATCCGTCGGTATCCCGCAAAACCTGGTAAGTCCAGCGTACCGGGCCGTCCTTGCTTGCCGGCGCGAGATGTTCCAGCCGGCCGTCCGCGCGCAGCACGCTCAGGCCGCCGTGCACGTAACCGATGTACAGGTCGCTGTTGGACTCCGCCCCCAGCGCCCAGATCTGATTCCCCAGCAGCTTCTCGCCGTTGCTGGCGGTCAGCGGGTAGAAACGCACGCCGTCGAAACGATAGACGCCGGTCGGCGTGCCTATCCAGAGCCAGCCATCGGGAGTTTGCGCCATCGAGGTGATGCCGGTCGGCGCACCATCTTTCGCGGTCCAGATGACGTGGTTGTAGTCCTCCAGCGCCGGGCGTGGATCCTGTCCCCATGCGGAATTGGTCAGCATGACACCGGCCAGCGCGCCCAGCAGGCGCAGCTTCCAGGTCGTCACCACTTCCACAGACGGCATTTGCGGCCCTTTTCGCGCATTTTGATTGTTGTTAGTTACACATTTATGAAGATTCTATGATGAAATGGTCCATAGGAAAAGGACCCATTAGAGGGATCGCCGGTGGGCCATGGCATGCACGATTGCAAGTTGAAGTTGGTGAAAATGTGTGATCTTTATGTCAAGGCAAGCTGCTATGCTGAGCTAACGGGCACGCCGGCCCGTACTCTTAGGGGAAACGCACTGTGAAGATGCCCGCCCTGTCCTTGGATAATCTCCGCACGAAAGTAAAGTTCGCCGCCCAGCCTTTGTTGGTATTCTGTGCTGGCATCGTCATCACCTGTTTGTTGGCCCTCACCGTTAATCGACGTGAAGACGCGGAAATGCTGGCGACTTTCAACCGAATTACAGTCACGGTCTCAGCGCACATGGAGGACCGCCTGCGCGCCCATCTTGCAACACTACTCAGCACCAAAGGCCTGTTTGCTGTAAGCGACCGTATCGATCGGCGACAATGGCGCGACTTCCTCCAACCTCAGGAATTGCAACGCAGCTATCCAGGAGTTAAAGCGATTCAGTTTGTGCGCAGTGTACCTGCTGCGAAACTGGCATCCGCCGTCGAATCCGTGCGCAACGACCGTAGCATCCAGGCGGAGGGCTATCCCGATTTCCATGTAAAGCCGCTCATTTCCCGATCAGAACACTATGTCATTGAATATACCGAGCCGATGGAGGGCAATGAGGCGGCGTTCGGGTTTGACGTCGCTTCAAAGCCGCAGCAATTAGAGGCACTGGAACTGGCGCGCGATAGCGGAAAGCCTATCGCCACCGCCAAACTCAAGCTGGAGCAGGACGATACCCAACAGTTGGCCGCGTTCGTGCTTAGTCTGCCGCTTTACCGTACCGCATCCCCTGGCAATACGATAGAGCAGCGCCGCACCGCTCTGATTGGCTTTGCTGCCGCCGTCTATGACATGAACGATTTGATGCGATCTGTGATCCTGCCGCAGTATGCTTCACATCTAAGGATCAGGATCTACGATACCGGTTACGCCCAGAACAACGCTGAACCTCTCAAGGAAACGCTACTGTTCGACAGCAAGGATATCGCTTCGCATTCCGTACCAGCGCTTGAATTGCCGACGCTAACGAACCGCCGCATCGTGACAGTGGGAGAGCGGAGATGGGTATTGCATTTTGTGGCTCTGGAGGGAGAACGCTTTGGCCACGACCGGACCTTTGCAATAAGCATCGTGTGCGCAGGCTTAGTCATCAGCAGCCTGGTAGCGGCTGCCATGGTGGGGCTGGCGCGCATGAAGGCGCTATCGTTCCGCTTGAGCGAGGCCCTGGGAGAGCAGCTATCCATTCTCGATCACGCAACAGTGGGAATTGAATTCCTTAAGAATCGACATGTGCAGAGCTGCAATCGCGGTCTGGAACAAATGCTTGGCTATGCCGCTGGAGAGCTGATCGGGACGTCAACCCGCATCAGATTCTCGTCACAGCAAGCCTGGGAGGAGATGGGTAAAGTCTACGATACGCTGCATGAGGGCCGCACCTGGATCGGCGACGTTGAGTTGCAGCGCAAGGACGGCCAGCTTATTTATTGCCGGCTGCATGCGAAGGAAGTCGATCCTGATCAACCGGAAAGAGGATCAATCTGGGTGTCCTACGATATCACGGCGCAAAAGCGCACCGATGCCGCCCTGCTGGAGGCCAATGCATTCCTCGGTGACAGCCTGGCCCAGATCGAGCGTACCCATCGTGAATTCAGCTTGCTCGACGAATTCTCCAGCTTCCTGCAAGCCTGTCCATCACTGGCGGATGCATTCGCCTGCATCCAGCAGTTCGCGCCACGGCTATTCCCCGATAGCGCGGGTGCACTTTACCTGATGGGGGGCGACAAGTCCTGGCTCGAGCGCCAGGCGTGCTGGGGCGACTCTCCGTTATCTACCGCCCGCTTCCCGACCTCGGACTGTTGGGCAATGCGGCGCGGCCAGACCAATCGTACCGAACCGAACTTGGGCGCCATGTGTTGTCCGCATTTGCAGAGCGAAAATAATTATGCCCCAGCATTCACCATATGTTTGCCATTGATGGCGCAAGCCAGTACCTTCGGCCTGCTTTATCTGGAGCACCGGCAAGAGGAAGGTGATGCGCACGGCGATTTGCGCTATCGTCTTGCCAAAGCCTGGGCAGAAGAGCTTGGCCTGGCGCTGGCTAACCTGCAATTGCGCGATACGCTACGCCAGCAGTCGATCCGCGATCCACTGACCGGTCTGTTCAACCGCCGCTACATGAACGATGTGCTCGAACGGGAGCTGGCACGCGCCACACGCAGCGAGACTGCAGTCGCGCTGGCCGTGGTCGATGTAGATCATTTCAAGCGCATCAACGATAGCTACGGCCATGACACCGGCGACGTCGTCCTCAAAGCAGTAGCTCGCACCATCGCGGAGCAGGTGCGCGAAAGCGATATCGTATGCCGCTTTGGCGGAGAAGAGTTCGTGGTCGTGATGCCGGAGATTACGCTGGACGCCGCACAATTACGCGCCGAGCAGATTCGCCTCGCAATTAGCCGACTCGATTGCCGGCATGGGACACATGTGGTCGGTACAGTGTCCGCGTCGCTCGGTGTTGCGCTCTATCCGCAGGACGGTGTTGATGAAGCTGGGTTGGTGCATGCCGCCGATACGGCCCTATATCGAGCCAAGGAAGGCGGCCGCAATCGCGTGGTGCTAAGCAGTGATCGCATGGAATCTACCGCCGCTGCCTGAGTGCAATTCCCAGACAAGTGCGTGATCAGGCGGGGGCCGCCGGAGTAATCAAGCCGGTCATGGATAGCAGCTTGTGGCTGTGTCAGCATGCACAACGAAATTACCTTGGCGTGCCATAGCTGAAAAGCGCGGCCCCTATCTGTCAAGCCAATGCAGCTTTGCAGCTAAAGGTATGCTTTTAAAGCAGAGCTCGTTTGCTTTCCGTCTTGGAGTCACCTGGAAGCGTGCAGTGCGCCGCGCTGGCGACCGATGCACTATTGGAACCCTGTTCTTCTATGGATTACATACCCTGCACTATGTCCCATGACTAGTACGGGCAGTACATTAAACACTCTTCAAAGAGGGCTGTGACGATGAAAAGTTTAGGCCGTGCAGACTCATGGCCCTGATCTCACGAGTCATGTGATCGATGAAGGCACGGATACGCCGCGGTAATTGACGGCGGCCGATGTGATAAATATATAGAAATCTATCATCAGGAGCATACTGTGCCAGGCAACTTAGCAGTTCCCCAGTTTGCAAATAGAAGCTCGCATGGTATCCAGGTAACTGGCCCACGCCCCCACCGCGGAGTACGGATTGAAGTACCAGCTCGCAGTCATTGAAGCTAAGCGGCGAACTTGGCCTTATCGTTTCCGATGTGCCGTTAAGTCTAATGCGCCAGTCTGCGAGCTGCCCTGAGGCGAATCGATACCCTACGGTACGGTGCTCTGTCAGGGAATCTATTGTTTGCGGTATACCGAAACGGTTTGCATAGTCAGGCGATACGCAGAAATACATCTGCATCGGAACCAATTTCGTGGCCATCAGGGTGCTGTCGTCCAGAATGCCGTGGTGGAAGGCCACGTCGATCCGATTTGATGCAAAATCGGGGGCGCGATCATCAAGCATCAGCTCTAACGTGATGCATGGATAACGGCGCTGGAATTCCTTCAACAGTGGCGCTACCACATTCCGCCCGAATCCACTGGGTGCGCTGATTCTCAAAGTGCCGCCAGGTTCGCTGCTGCGGAGATCTCGCATCTCTTCGACGGAGCGAGCAATTTGCTCCACACCTGGTTGGCACGCGTTGTAGAAAGCCAGGCCCTCATTGGTCAAGGCGGTGGTACGCGTGTTTCGAATGAAGAGGCGAGTGTTAAGTTGTTCTTCGAGTCTTTGTATGCTGCGGCTAACTGCGGAGCGGCCGACTCCCAGTTTTTCTGCTGCGGCACTGAAGCTGCGTTCTTGGGCTGTGGTGATGAACGCAATAACACCTGAATATGTTGTGGAATAGCTTGTCGAAAGCGGATCCCGCTTGCCAGAGCCATTGTGCTCATTGAGTTCTTGCGATAGTTCTGCGAATTTCATTGATGTCCCAAATCGAGGGTGGTGTCAACAAACTAATAGTTCGGGCCTGGCCACCGGTGACGATGGATTGCATTACTCGGATTTGTCTGACGGGTGGTGCAAGCAATATTCAATTGCCGGGCACGAGATAGTCGTAGCCGTGCACCGAATGTACGCAAGGGGTTTTCTTTCGTACCGAGGTATGCACGAGAATGCATCGTGGCTTCACACGTAGATGCGGCAATGTTCCATTTACGCCCCCCAGAGAACACGCAATGAGCACTAGGCAAAATTACCAGGGTCATCGGTGAAGCGTCCCTACTGTTGCCTGGCCGGTAACTGGCTGGGGTCGGGCAAGCTATGATTTCATGCATGCTCAGGCTGCCGTCACCATCGACGTCCAGTGCTGCATAAAGCTTTAACACTGCAACCTCTGGCACATTGCCGCCTATCTGGGCGTGCAATTCGGAACGGCTAATCAATTGATCCCCATCGCTGTCTACCGAGTGGGCAATCTGATCTTTACAATCCTGACTGTAGGAGCTTTGCTTCAGCGTTAGGCCTTTTGCCGAAAAGTCGGCAATGGCCTGTGCGTTTCAACTACGGTTAGTGGCCATCGCGCTATTCTCCGAGGCAGAATTTGCGCGTGCCAGCTCAATTTCCAATGAGCCGTATCCCCGTTTTTCCATTGCGATTCGCGCGGAGTGCGTGCGTCAGCACGCAAAAGATGTACTGGGGAGATTGACCATTGGGAAACAATGGAGCGGTGTCAGACGGCCGTAATTGTCATTTGTGTGTACCACTCTTGTAAAAGTCCATTATGGGATTTTTTCACTAAGCCAAATTTTCGGACACGCACGGCCATCCCTTTCGCCGTTCTTGACGAGATGCATGACAGCCAGGTAGTGCCGTCGATGTCGCTCTCAGTAGTCCGTCCGGTATTCATCTGAAGTGAGCGCAGTGGATCGCCGACGCAAAAAAAAAGGCCTGACACGAATGTCAGGCCAAATCCATTAGTGGGAAATGGAGGAGCGATGCTATGGGTATTGGTTCAGCTAACCTGCAGCCTTGAACCCTACTTGCGGGTCATGAGGCTCCACACCGGCATTGGGAACTTACACACATCTCTGGCGCAGCATTAGTATGCCCAGTTCGAAGGTACATACTTATAGCCCTTTCCATCGACTGCCACGCGGCCGAGCGCTGGGAAGGAGAGATGGCTAGCCAGGAACAGTTCACCGGTCTCCGCTGCTTCTTTCAGCAGACCCACCCGAACGCGAGTTGCGTCTTCAGGTTCGTGGTCGAAGGCATTCTGCCATTCAGGGCATTCGATACCCACGGGCACCAAGGCATCACCAGCAAAGGTCATACGCTCGCCGCGGGAAGAGATACGGACGATACTGTGGCCAGGCGTGTGCCCACCAGTGTGAATTACTTCGACGCCAGGCGCCACCTGATACGCCTTGGTGAACGCTCGCAAATCGCTGCCGTACGCATCCAGGAACTTCTGCGAGCTCGAGCGGATGATGTCCTGCAGTCCGCCGAAAGTGTTCTTGGAGAAGTCCGGCGATTTGAAGAACTCCACATCGATTGCCGATGCGTGGATTCGCAGGTCCGGACGCATTTGGCTTCGCAGGCGCTCGTCCAGCAAGCCGCCGATATGGTCCATATGTAGATGCGTCGCGATGACATCAGTAATCGAACCTGGATCTACGCCAGCTGCCTTCAGTCTCAGGGCCAGCCAACCGGTGCGCGTAGATTGCGGCATCTCCGAGCCAGTGCCGGCATCGATCAGGATCGTACGGCCACCTGTGCGGACGACGACGACGTTCAAGCCCCAGTCGATTACGGGAGGCAGAAATCGGCTTCGCAGCACCTCATCTCGTTCAGCTGGATCAACGTTGATACCCAAGATGTCGGCAGGTACTGGTATCGCCCCATCGCTAATTACCATTACCTCGATCTCACCGACGTGCGTCACATAACGTGACGGAACTACGTCGTGATCAGGGTAATTTGGTCCGTGACATAAACACATGTGAACTCCTGTTTCAGATAAAACTTCAATACCGGCGTTCCTGGCACCACGAGATTCCAATTCGCCGAGCCGTTCGAAACTCATGAGAAGAAGTTTAAGAGGAGCGTATGCCGGCCGGTAGGCACGAAAAAGTAGATTCAGCGGTGCTTCAACAGGAACAATGCCGCATTGCGGGAAGGGCAACTGCAACCCGCTGTGCCATTCGCGCCGCGTTCCGGAATTGGTGAATTGCGTGAAGCAAACTGCGGCCTGACACGGTGCTATTGCACTGCTTCCCGCGCCCTTAGAATTTCCCTCACCTCGCACCAGACTGATGCCAATGAAAAGACATAGCACCCTTGGGCCATTTAACCGGCGTCCAACTCAGATACAACGCAATGATCAGTGCTCCAGGACCTACGCCGGCACGCGTTCACAAGATTCGAAGCGCCCCAATTTCGTGATTGACGACAATGGGCGGTATGCGATCAGTTCGCGGGAAAACCGTGCTCTGTTCGCCGACTGTGACCCTGATGTGAGAGTCCTGTGCGCGTCGCTGGCCAGCGCCCGTTGTGAGGCGGCGACACCGCGCAGTAACTGTTCAGCAGCACGAGGAATGCCCCGGCACGTTGGTCGTCAACATGGCGATCAAACCCGGCTGGCGCACGTGTCTTCGCGCAAGGTAAAGAACCTGACACCCTAAGTGCAGCTTAAGCACGCAGGCACAAAATCCAATCATCCATAGCAGATTAAAAAACATTTCAATGCAACTCGTTACAAGAACCAATTCGGCCCTGACTCACGCAACCGCTTGTGGTGGTCTACTGGAGTCCGGCGGTGTGGCAGAGGCTGTACGCTACTGCCTGGCCCAAGGAATCGAGCCACCGATTCCTGCATGCACAAGAAGCGATCCCCAGCACGCACGCTACCTGGAAATCGCAGAGTCAACGTTATCCCAATACGGCTGGTGGCAGAAACGCCTGAAAATACGCCATGCCCGCTTGGCTACCTCGCGCCGGTAAGACAAGCTCGCCTGCATGTTGCTCTTTTTGCGACTGCTGCAAAAATCCGCAGAGTTCTCACGAGAGTTGTCGTGTGCGGTACGACATCACTAACCTCAGCTGCGTTGGAGGTTGCCGCCGACGTTGATGCTTGCGTACGTCCACATGTCTAAGGCCAGGTTGGCGATCAATAGGGGGAATCGACGAAGGGCGACGACTTGCCGCTTTCGGCACGCAGCCTACTGCAGGTCTGGCCGGTGCGGAATTCAATTTTTGAAAGCGCCGCCAGCATTGTAGCGGGCGCGGAACCACCAGGTTCTTCACCACGCGCCGGCGCTGCAGTTATGTCACGAGGTAGTGCGTGTTGATCCGCACATTATGCGGTCCTTGCCAGTAGCTCACGCGTCATCGTAGTGAGCGCGGAATTCCCTATAGGTGGGCATTATTTTTCACGTTTATGCCGGCAAAGAACGGCACTGCATTATTTGTGATGGGAGGGGGAAGGTCTCCATAAAAGCCCCCAGAAATGCTTTGCTCTCTACACCAGCGCTTACCTTCATCCGTCAGGGCGTCATACCAAGCTGGGGCGAAATGACAATTTTCCGTTACCTGCAAAATATACGAAGCCAGCACAGCGGGCAGCGCATCACGCTCAATTTCACCGAGAGCTGCTGCAAAGGGCGCGCAGCTAACATCACTATCTAACAGCCAACAAAGCAAGAAGTATGACTTTCCATCAGCTGCGAAGGAAGAAAAAGAAAGCGCATCCGGCGTCTCATTTCCCCATCCTAAACGCTGAACCTCGCGGCCGAAAAAATCCACCTCAGGGAAAACGCCACTGGCGCATTGGATTGGGAAGACATTATCAAACTCGATTAGCACTCTCTGTAATGACCCAGTGAATTCCTGCTCAGGTGATAATAGAGAGAGGAAATCACATGAGCATGGTTATGGAAGAGGAAGTCAAACGCTGGACAGCTAAGCGC
>JGI25159J45721_1001409_pt1 | contig 9986 bp, 9 predicted proteins | sample AraplaMF_Cvi_mLB_FD_45721 | JGI IMG/M metagenome (IMG submission 45721)
AACATCTCGGATTACGCCATCGAAGACTGGATCACGTTGATCGTCTTCTGGCTGATGGCCGGCTGCGTTTTCCTGCAGTTCTTCACCCGCTACGTGCTGAACAACAGCTATGCCTGGACCGAGGAAATTGCCGTCAACTGCCTGATCGGCGTCGTTTTCTTGGGCGCCGTCATGTGCGTGCGCACCTCGCGCCACATCCAGGTGGATGTCTTCTACCACTACATGCCGGCAGGCCTCGCGCGGGTGCTCGCAACGTTCGTCGATATCGTCCGCATCGGTTTCTTCGCCTATGGCTGCTACCTGATGTGGCGCTACGTCCAGATCGTCGCTGACGAGCAGATGGTGACTGTCGATTTGCCGCGCAACATCGTCTTCTACAGCGTGCTTGCAGCCTTCGTCCTGATGCTGATCCGGGCGGTGATCGTCTTCATCGCCAATATGCGCCGCGGTTATTCCGTTCTGGAACGCCCGGAAGAGTTCCACGCCGTCGAAGGATGACCTGATGCTGCTCTTGCTTGGCTCGTTTCTGCTCCTGATGCTGATCGGCGTGCCCGTCGCTATCTCGATGGCCGTCGCGTCCGTTCTCTATATTGTCCTTTACGGTGTCGCGCCTGACATCATCGTCGCCCAGCGAATGATCGCGGGTGTAGAAAGTTTTCCGCTTCTCGCCGTTCCCTTCTTCATCCTTGCCGGCAACCTGATGAATTCGGCTGGTGTCACCGGCCGCATCTATTCCTTCGCCGTCGCGCTTGTCGGCTGGATGAAAGGTGGCCTTGCGCAGGTCAACATCATCGGTTCGGTCATCTTTTCCGGCATGTCCGGCACGGCGCTTGCCGATGCGGCCGGTATTGGCACGATCGAGATCAAGGCCATGAAGGATCATGGCTATCCGGTCGAGGCCGCGGTCGGGGTAACGGCGGCATCGGCCACGCTTGGCCCGATCTTTCCGCCGTCCTTGCCTTTCGTGATCTATGGAATGATGGCGAACGTCTCGATCGGCGCTCTTTTCATGGCCGGCATTCTGCCCGGCATNGTCATGACGCTGCTGATGATGATNACCGTTGCGGCCTTCGCGTATACNAAGCGCTGGGGTTCCGACGCGCCCTTCGACGTAAAACAGCTTGTTTCCGCAGGTTTGGAGATCGTCGTCGTCCTGCTGGTACCGCTCGCGATCTACGTGATGATGCGGTCAGGGGTATCGATGAATGCTGCAGCGGGCATTGCGCTTGTCGTGCTTCTGGCGCTCGACTGGTATTTCCGCTTTTCCGCGGTCATGGCGCTCATGACGCCTGTTATCCTGATCGGCGGCATGACCATGGGGTGGTTCACGCCGACGGAAGCAGCTGTTGCGGCTGTTCTCTGGTCGCTGTTCCTCGGCCTCGTGCGCTATCGCACGATGACGTTCTCGACACTTGCCAAGGCGAGCTTCGACACGATCGAGACGACGGCCTCCGTTCTCTTCATCGTCACTGCCGCTTCGGTCTTCGCATGGCTGCTGACGGTGAGCCAGGCNGCNCAGCTTCTGTCCGATGCAATCCTGTCNATCACCGACAATAAGTGGGTGTTCCTGATCCTCGTGAACTTGCTGATGCTCTTCGTCGGATGTTTCCTGGATACGATCGCCGCGATCACCATTCTCGTGCCGATCCTTCTGCCGATCGTTGCGAAGTTTGGCATCGATCCGGTGCAGTTCGGTCTCATCATGACCTTGAATCTGATGATTGGCCTGCTCCATCCGCCGCTCGGCATGGTACTGTTCGTGCTGTCTCGGGTGGCGAAACTATCCGTGGAGCGTACGACGATGGCGATCCTGCCCTGGCTTGCGCCGCTTTTCATCGCCTTGATCCTGATCACNTTCGTTCCCTCCATATCGCTCTGGCTGCCGCAGCAGCTTGGNCTTCTGAAGTAGGAGAGTNTGATGCAGACACGTCTGGCACGGCTTTATGCAAAGGGCGATCTGCGGATCGAGACCGCTCCGGTTGCCGTCCCCGGTCCGGGCGAGGTGCTTTTGAAAATGGCAGCCGCAGGCATCTGCGGCTCCGACCTGCACTATTATCAGGATGGCGGTTTCGGTCCGGTCCGGGTCCGCGAGCCGATGATACCCGGGCACGAAGCATCAGGAACGGTGGAGCTGGCAGGTGAAGGTGTCACGCTGAAAACAGGCACGCTGGTTGCGGTCAATCCGAGCCAGCCCTGCGGAGCTTGCGAATATTGCAGCATCGGCATGCCGATACACTGCCTCGAGATGCGCTTCATGGGCAGTGCGATGCGCCTGCCGCATGAGCAGGGCATGTTCCGCGAATGGCTGGTGGTGCCGGAAAGGCAATGCGTTGAAGTCGGAGCTGGGACCACGCCCGCAGAAGCGGCTTGCAGTGAACCTCTGTCCGTTTGCCTGCACGCCGCATCGCGTGCGCCTGGCATTGCCGGCAAGAAGGTTCTGGTGACCGGCGCCGGACCGATCGGCTCGCTGATGGTCGCCGTCGCCAGCCATTTCGACGCAAGCGAAATCGTTGTCACCGACCTCGCCGATGCGGCGCTTGCGCGAGCGCAGGCAATGGGCGCCGGCCGCGCGATCAATGTGGCCAAGGATGCAGCGTTACTTACCGAATTCCAGGCCGGAAAGGGTTATTTCGACCTCGTGTTTGAATGCTCCGCGGCTGCTCCCGCAATCCATAGCGCGATTGCCTCCGTCCGGCCGCGTGGCACCATCATCCAGGTCGGCGTCTCCGGCGATGTGCCGATACCTCTCAACGCCATTGTCGGTAAGGAGTTGCACATCCATGGGACGCAGCGCTTCCACGAGGAATTCGCTGTTGCCGTCGACCTGATCTCGAGGCGGAAGATCGATGTGCGGCCNATCATCAGCCACAACCTGCCGCTTGATGAGGCCGNAGCGGCCTTTGAAATTGCCGGCGATCGTTCGCTGGCCTGCAANGTGCAACTGACGTTTCCNTCAGCCTAAACGACGGTCTCGCCGCCATCGACGACGAGGATTTGCCCGGTCATATAGGACGAGCGNTCCGAAACCAGGAACAGGATCGGTTCGGCGATCTCCGAAACGTCCGCCCANCGGCCGAGCGGCACCTTATCGGCAATATAGGATTCNATGGCGCCCCGCCCGCCCATCTGGGCGATGAATGGGTCGTTGAACGGCGTGTCGACCCATCCGGGACAAAGCGCATTCACGCGAATGCCGAATTTTGCATAGTCGCCCGCCATCTGCCGGGTCATGGCGATGACCGCATGTTTGGTCGTCGTGTAGGCGATCATTTCGCGGTCATAGAGCACACCTGATGATGAGGACGTGTTCAGGATCACGCCCTTGCCGGCTTTCTTCATGATCGGCATGACGAAACGCGCTGCCATGAAATGCGCCCGCACATTCAGGCTCCAGGACTTATCGAAGCCTTCGACGGCGACTTGCTCCAGGTCTCCGGCGACCTGCGCGCCCGCGTGATTGTGCAGAATGTCGATCCGACCGTGACGTGCAGCAGTAGCGGTTATGCCGGCTTCAAGCGCCCTGTCGTCAGTCACATCGACCACCAGGCTTTCGGCACTGCCGCCGCCCTCGACAATCAGCTCGACCGTCTCTTCGGCATTCGCGAAGTTGATATCGGCAACGACGACATGGGCGCCNTCGCGCGCCATGATCTGNGCGCCGGCTCGACCGATGCCCGAGCCTGCGCCCGTAACGATTGCAACGCGATCTCTCAATATCATGGCATTTCCCCGNTCAGTTTGTCGTTGTCTTTTCGCGCATCAGGAAACGCGCGATGAAAATAAGGACGAGCGANGCGACGAGCACCATCGTCGCGATCGCATTGATTTCAGGCGTCACGCCGCGGCGAATGGAGGCGAAGACATAGATCGGCAGCGTCGTATTCGAGCCGGCCACGAAGAAGGCGATGATGAAATCGTCAAAGGAAAAGGTGAAGGCGAGCAGGAAGCCTGCGAGGATTGAGGGCATGATCTGGGGCAGCACGATCTGCCGGAATGTTGTGAATGGCGTCGCGTAGAGATCGCTGGAGGCCTCGACGATATCACGTCCGAGGCTGGCGATACGTGCTTTCACGATCATTGTCACCAGCGCCATGGTGAAGAGACCGTGCGCGGCAATGATCGAGCCGTAACCAAGCGCGAGCTTCGGCGGCTGATCGCCCGGCCAGAGGGCGGCGATGATGGGGTTGATGAAGCCGAAGACCTCGACGAGGGCAACAAGCGTCGCGATGCCGATGACGACACCGGGCACGACGATCGCCGCCGCAAAGAGCCCGTCGAAGATGGCGCGCGTACGGGCGCCGAGCCGCTCCATGCCGATCGCAGCCATGGTGCCGAAGATCGCTGCCAGCGCGGCACTGGTGACCGCGATGATCAGGCTGTTGCGCAACGCTTCCATCAGGAACGTATTCGACAGCGCCCGGCCATACCATTGCGTCGAGAAGCCGGTGAACTCGCTGGCGTTGCGGCCCGCATTAAAGGAGAAGAGGACGACGAGCGCAATCGGCGTGTAGAGGAAGAGGTAGACGGAAGTGACGAGCGCGCGCATCAGATGAGATCCACCTGCCGGGTACCGGCAACGCGCCACGCAATCCGCATGGCGACAAGCAGCACGATGACAACGACGGCAACCAGGGTTACGGCAATCGCCGATCCGAAAGGCCAGTTGCGCGACTGCAGGAAGAGATCGACAAGCGCATTGCCGATGAAGAAGACCTTGCCGCCGCCGAGAAGCTGCGGGATCAGATATTCACCGAGAAGCAGGATCGTGACCAGCGCAACGCCGGTCATCACGCCCGGAAGCGATAGCGGCAGGGTGATGCCGAAGAAGGTCGAGATCGACTTAGCACCGAGATCGGCCGAGGCTTCGAGCAACCGGCGATCCAGTTTTTCCAGGCTGACATAGATCGGCATGATCATCAGCGGCAGGTAGCCGTAGACGATGCCGAGCAGCACGGCGCCGGGCGTATTGATCAGCCTGACATTTTCAATGCCGACGAATTCGAGCAAGTGCGGAATGCCACGCGCGCCGAGCAGGTACATCCAGGCATAGGTTCGCACCAGCAGGCTGGTCCAGAAGGGCACGACGACAAGCGAGACGAGCAGCAGCCGGCGCTGCGGGCTCGCCTTGACCGCCAGATAATAGGCGACCGGGTAGGCAACGATGAGGCAGGCAGCCGCCCCGATCGGCGCCAGGATCAGCGTATTGACGAAGGCTGCCGAGCGCGCGCCGAGATTGGCGAACTGCTCGAAGGTGAAAGCCGCCTGATAGCCGCCTTCCGGCGCCCGTTCGCCAAAGGCGAAGACGATGATGGCAATGAAGGGCAGCACCAGGAAGACGAACAGCCAGACACTGGCCGGGCCGACGAGGGCCGCGGTGATCAGGCGCCGTTTGGTGGCGTGGGGCAGGGGCATGGTTTGGTCTTCATCCACCGGATCGCGAAGCTGAACCGACTTCCCCGCTGCGGGCTGGGGAAGCCGGGATGCAGGATGGACTTACGCCGACTTGAAGCGCGCCATCAGTTCGGCGCGGCCCGGATCGGTGAGTGTCACGGCGGCGCCGAATTCCAGCGGTGTCAGGGCTGCTTCGTCCGGATAGACGATCTTGTTCGACGTAACCTCCTTGGGCAGCAGCGCGATGACGCGGCTGTCGGTCGTCGGTGCGCCGTTGGCGATGTGCTCTTTCACCGCATTCTGCGGGTCCATCAGGTAGTTGAGCAATGCGTAACCCGCGGCCTTGTTGGGCGCATCCTTCGGGATCGCATAATAATCGGTCCAGATTTCACCGCCGTCGGTGCCGAGGACATAAGCAAGTTCCGGCATGTCGCGGTTGAGCTGCGCCCCGTCATTGGTCCAGCACATGGTAAGCCATGCATCGGTCGAGCGCATGGATGGCTGATAGTCGGAATTGATGGCGAAGAGATGCGGCTTCACCTTGATCAGCAGCTCTTCTGCCTTCGCAAGTTCGTCCGCCTTGATCGAATTGAAGTCGTAGCCAAGCGAGACAAGCGCGCTGCCGATCGTCGTCAGCTGATAGTCATGGACCATGGCGCGGCCATCGGCTTCGGTCTGGGCGATCTCGAAGAAGTCCTTCCAGCTGGAAAGCTTGGTCTTGATCTTGGACGTATTGACGGAGAAACCGGTCGTGCCCCAGTTCTTCGGCACCGCATAGGTCTTGCCGTCGATCTGGCCTTCCTTGGTGAAGCGCGGGCTTTCGGTTGCCTGGCTGAAATTCGGGATCTTCGACAGATCGAGTTCGTCGATCAGGCCGAGCTTGTGATGGGTCGAAATCGTATAGTTGGTCGGCACGAAGAGCGACCAGCCGGAAGCGCCGGCCTGCAGCTTGGCGAGCATTTCCTCGTTCGAGCCGAAGACGTTGACTTCGACAGCGACGCCGGTTGCTGCCTTGAAGTTTTCGAATGTTGCCGGGTCGTGATAGTTCGGCCATGTGGCGATCGACATCTGCGTGCCCAGATCTTCGGCCGCATAGGCCGGCGTCGACAGCGCGCCCGGGAAGCGCGACAGCACGGCGGTCGCAAGACCGAGGCCGGTAATGCCCAGGAAGTGGCGGCGGCTGACGGAACCGCGCTTCAGGCGCATGAACTCGTCCATGAAGCCTTCGGCGGAGATGGGCAGATTGTCCTTATAATCCTTGCTCATGATGCTGTTCCCTTGTTTTGGTTTATGCATTCGATGCTGGAAAGACATGGATGGCGGCGGGGTCGAAACCGAGGAAAACCTCCTCGCCCGGCTCCACGAGATCGCTCTCGTTCACGCTGCGGCGGTCGGCTGTGATCAGGAAATCGCCGAGCCCCGGTACGCTGACGGCATATTCCGCAGATGAGCCGAGGAAGATGCGATGCGTCACGGTTCCCTTGAACGACGTGCCTGATGGCGCAGCCTTGCGCGTCAGATGGATTGCCTCGGGGCGCAAAGCAGCGATGACTTCGCCCGACGCGAGCTGCTTGCCGGAGACGATCGCTGAGCCATCCGCCAGCCTGAGCGTAGTACCATCGGCTTCCATTGCCGCGGCGATACGGTTCGTCTTGCCGACGAAATCGGCGACGAAAAGATCTGCCGGGCGGTCATAGACTTCCTGCGGGCTGCCGAGTTGACGGATACGGCCGGCACTCATGACACAGACGACATCGGCCATCGAAAGCGCCTCTTCCTGGTCGTGGGTGACGAGGACGAAGGTGATGCCGAGTTCACGCTGCAGGGTCTGCAGCTCGATCTGCATGGCCGAGCGCAGCTTCTTGTCGAGTGCCGCTAAAGGTTCGTCGAGCAGCAATACGGAAGGGCGGTTGACGATGGCTCGGGCAAGCGCCACACGCTGCTGTTGCCCACCCGACATTTCATGGATGCGCCGCTTGGCAAAGCCGCCGAGCCGGACCATTTCGAGCGCCTCGGCGACGCGCCGGTCGATCTCCTTCGCCGCGATTTTCGGGCGCATCTGCTTGAGGCCATAGGCGACGTTCTGCTCGACGTTGAAGTGGGGGAACAGCGCGTAGTGCTGGAAGACCATGTTGACCGGGCGGCGATAGGCCGGAACTCCGTTCATCTCGCGCCCGTCGATCAACACGGTGCCTTCGCTCGGCTGTTCGAAGCCGCCGATCATGCGCAGGCAGGTCGTCTTGCCGCAGCCGGACGGCCCGAGCAACGCCAGAAAGGCACCCTTCGGCACAGTAAGATTAATGTCCGTCACAGCGGTCACGGCGCCATAGTTCTTTGTGACCGAACGGAATTCGATATCGTTCGTCGAAGCGGATGCCACGTCTGTTCCCTGCGGTTGGTTTGGAATGGCAGTCTATCGCTGCCTTATTGCCACCGTCGTTAAGGAAAGAGTAAGCCTGAGCTTCCTCCACGGTATATACCCCGAGAGAGGTATTTAGGCGCACATTGTTTCGTGGAAGGTGTATATCCGCCTTCCGTGAATTTTGCGGAACAGCGGGGAGGAAGGGCTAGTGAGTATCGACCTGGAGACGCTGTTTACGGCTTTCAATGCGACGGTCGGCAAGCCAGCCATGACCGATGCCGCCTTTGGCGATACTTTCCGGCAGATGATGACAGCACTCGTGCGCTTCGACTATGTCGTCGTCTTCGCTTATCGGGCAAAAGAACGGCCGATCGATCTCTACAGCACCTTCGATCGCGACGAGCACATCGTCTTCGTCACACTCTATCAGGCAGGTCCTTATCTGCTAGACCCCTTCTATCATACCGCTCGCGAACGGCGTGAAGGTGTCTTCAGGATGCGCGAACTCGCCCCGGACAGGTTCTTCTCCAGCGAATATTACCGCACCTATTACGTCCAGACCGGACTTGCCGAGGAAATCGGCTTCTTCGTGCCTGTCGATGGCGATATTACCGTCGTGCTTTCGCTGATGCGGCGGGAACAGACCGGTGCTTTTCCACCGGCCGAGTTCACAACGCTGAGAAGGGCTGAGCCGCTCGTGGCCAGCATGGTGAAACATTATTGGTCCGGGCTCGCGCCGCGCTTCGATGCCCAGCTCGCAGCAAGGGGCAAAAGCCGCCGCAAAAGCGAAATCCTCCCGCGCGCCGACACCGTCTGGCACGATCTCAACCTCACGNGCCGCGAAACGGCGATCGTTGAACTGGTGCTGCAGGGCCATTCGTCGGAATCGATCGGCCTGAANCTNAACATCTCGACGGGAACGGTGAAGGTCCACCGCCGCAATGTCTATCGCAAGCTTGGCATCTCCTCGCAGACGCAGCTGCTCTCGCTTTACCTGAAGAATCTGAGCTGACTGGTGGCTGCACGCCCCGGGCTGTCGTTAGGGGCGCGCCTCTGCCTCACGCAGCGAAATCAGCCGTCGTGCCGTCTCGTCCCAGAGGATGAGTTTCACGCAGCTGAGGCTGTCGCGAATGTTGATGCGCCCAAGCTTCGCCAGCTCCGGATAGTCACGCAGCACTTCCGGCAACCGGTAAAACGGCACTCGGCTCGATAGGTGGTGAACATGGTGCATGCCGATATTGGCGGTGATCCATCGCAGCGGACGCGGCAGGTCATAATGCGAGGCGCCATGCATGGCGGAATAGGGGAACGTCCATTCCGGAGGCTTCGACCAGTGGGTATCTTCGAATTGGTGCTGAACATAGAACAGCCAGACACCCGCCGATCCCGCAAGCAGAACGATTGGCAGATGGATCATCAGAAAGGGAACGATGCCGACCGCCCAGATCAGAAGAGCGACCAGTGCAGCGACGCCGGCATTCGTCGCCATCGTCGAAATCCAGGGTAGGGCGCCGGAACGCATCATGCCGATCGGCAGTCGCTGCTTGAAAATAAAAAGATAGGCCGGGCCAATACCGAACATGACCAGCGGATGCCTGTATAGGCGATAGGCAAGTTTTCCTCGACCCGTCAGGGCGCGATATTCTTCGACCGTCAGCGTGGTGATATCACCGACACCCCTCTCATCCAGATTGCCGGCTGAGGCATGGTGTTCTGCGTGTGCACGGCGCCAATAATCGTAGGGTGTGAGTGTGAGGATGCCGATCACGCGCCCCGTCCAGTCATCCCACTGACGCCGTCCGAAGAACGAGCCGTGCCCGCAATCATGTTGCAGCATGAAGAGCCGCAACAGGAANCCGGCGGCAGGGACGACGAGGATTAAGCCGAGCCAATAGCCGAAGTGGATCGCAACCGATGCTGCCGCCCAAAGAAGGATAAANGGAATCAGCGTCACGGCCAGTTCGTACAGGCTTCGGCCTGTATTGGGTTTTCGGTAATTCGAGAGAATCTTGAGCCAGGCTTTTTCGGCACCGGCGTCTTGGCCAGCCGTCATCGTTGCGTTCATAGTCGGTCGGCGTCTTTCTGTTGGGCAGCGCTGCGGAAGAAGTGTTCGGCATGCTGGTAGTCATTTTCTGCGCCGATCCGGTCGCCGGCCAAAGACTTCAGCTCGGCAAACTGAAGGTACTGCTTGTATCGATCCAGCAGGCGCTGCCTCGATGGTGTAGCACTTCTA
>JGI25159J45721_1001413_pt1 | contig 9979 bp, 13 predicted proteins | sample AraplaMF_Cvi_mLB_FD_45721 | JGI IMG/M metagenome (IMG submission 45721)
GCTTCTTCGCTCGCCGCCGCCGCTTCGGGAAGGCGTACTGTCAACTGCTCACCGGCGTCGCCGAAGAAATCGACATGCCAGACCTTGTGCCGATGCGTTACCTTTGCGTCGCTCACATACATTGAAACCTCCCTTCGGCTTTTCCGCGGGCTACGCTTCTCTCGTGGCTTGGAATTCACTGTATCAACCGATATGCTCGCGGTTGGTTCCGGTGTCGTCGTTTCCTGCGCTCTGCGCGGGCGTGGTTCATTCAAGGCTTCATTCCGCTGCCAAGAGACGGGCATTCATCGAGGAGCCTTGCTTGGTACAAGCTGGCTTGCGTCGCACGTCGAGATGATCGACGCATCCAATTGCAATCCTCTGCGTTCACTTCAAACACCACATCTGTTCGAACGCTCGAAAGGAACGCATATGAGTTTTCCATTTCCGACAACCAATGATCCTACGCGTCGGTATCAGGAGGCGACAGACGCTGCCCGTATGGCCTTGGAGGCGCTTGTCGCTGATGCCAACGCGGCGGGCTGGAGCACGGATGAAATAACAGTGGCACTGGTTGAGGCGGCTCGCTCGCTCAAGGAAGCAAACACAAGGGATCCAGATCCCGCCGAGGATCCGGCGATCAGCGATATCGATGCGAAGCAAGGACAGATTGGACGTGGCGAGTTATTCGACTGAGTGACGACCCGGCGACCGCTCACGAACATGAGAAGCCTCGGACGTGAGGTCGCATCTGGCACAGGATCGTCTCGTCAGATCCTGATCTGCAGCAGACCGCCCCTGGCAACCTGTCTACCGTGGCACCAGAACGGGTGGATCATATCACTTATAGTCAGGATATCGGCGCATGGAACAAGCGGCGACCATCCTTCATCGGCATCGAGGCCAACGAAGGCCAGCCGTGTCAGTGATCTTGTACCTGAAAGCAAATCTTCGTCATCGACGGTGATGTCTACCAGCAGTACTTCCGGNGCCNGCACGGAGCAATCGACCGCTTCGCGAGCGATCGTCGTCACCGATATGCTCGGCCCGATATAGAAGGCCATGATTGTGTTGTTGTCGAAATCGGAGATGGCGGGAACGAGCAGATTTGGTGGTAGGGCTGTCAGCGTGTCGCGTGTACCGTCGAACCGATGCCCGGTAACGTCCTCACCTGCGAGACTGCAATTTCCCGAAAACTGATAGAAGATTTCGCGTCGGGTCAGATATTCAACCGTCCACTGACCGATATGATCGGCTGCATTTGAAATCGTGAGCGCGGCGATCTCCGAGACGACTTCGTGGAAAGTGGTGCGAGCGTTGGCCATGGCAATTTCTCCTTGAGAGAACAAAGGCGGTGGACGGATGAATGTTCCACCAAAAGAGAATAACGCCCATGCAGGTGATGACCCACGGCTGCGATCACGGCCGTGCTTTCAGGGCCGTGCTTTCAGGAAGGTACCGCCGAGCCACGCAATGAGCGCCATCATATTGACGTAGTGCGCGTTAACCTTTGAGAGCGAAGGAGATGAGCATGGCCGGCTACGATAGCTATTATATCGAGATCACCACGCGTCTTCGATCCGTGCGATCTTTCTGCGACTTCCTGTCGAGCGGCGGGACGGTCGGTGTTGCTTCNGCGGATGGCAAACGCTACGGCGATGTNACCCCCGATCTGCTTGCAANAACNCGCAAGGAAGCAGAGGCACTGGATCGCATACGCCGGCAACTTTTTCCGGAGCGTGCGGATGAGGAGGTTTCGCCGGCGCTCTATACTTGTGAACTCAACGGCTCTCGCCCGCCACGTAAGGCAGGTCGAGCTCAATCATGACGGGTGCATGATCGCTCGTGTGGTTCCACCGTCGCGGATTGCGCCGGACGCTCACAGAGCGAAGATGTGGGGCGATGTCTGGACTGAGAAGAACATGGTCGATCCGCAGTCCGGCATCCCGTTCGAATGAGTTTCTCCAGTATTTCCAGAAGGTGTAGATTCGCTCGTCCGGATGAAGGTGGCGAAGCGCATCCGTCCATCCCTGTTGAACCAGCCTGGCATAGGCCTTCCTGACCTCTGGTCTGAACAGGGCATCATCGCGCCAACGTTCCGGCGAATAGACATCCATGTCTGTCGGTATGACGTTGAAGTCGCCGATGAGGAGGGTCGGGACTTCGATGTCCAGGAGCTCTCCGGCATAGTGATGCAGGCGTTGAAACCAGCGCAGCTTGTAGTCGAACTTGGGGCCGGGCACAGGGTTGCCGTTTGGAAGATACAGGCAGCAGATCANCAGACCGCTTACGGCAGCCTCGATGTANCGGCTGTGGCTGTCGTCCGGGTCTCCCGGCAAGCCTCGGCGCGTAAGCACCGGCAGAACGTCTCTCGCAAGGATTGCCACGCCATTCCAGCTCTTTTGGCCGTGCCAGACGGCGCGATAGCCTAAGCGTTCGATCTCCCGTTGGGGGAATTTATCATCGGAAGTCTTCAGCTCCTGAAGGCAGACGATGTCCGGCGCATCTTCTTGCAGCCATCGCACGAGTATTGGAAGGCGGCCGACAATTCCGTTGATATTGTAGGTGGCTATTTTCAATCGACCTCCAGACGGCGAGGCGGGCCGGACAGGTTGGGTGCTCGTCTGCCATTTCGTTGGCCATGGCGGGAAACCGGAAAAATCGCCNTGTTCACCATCCCCGTCGCGTCCGGTTGACACGGTCCGCACTCGGCGAGGGGAATGTNNATGGCTTCAGAAAGTTCCTTTGCCCGGACGNCGAGGNGGAATCAGGCTGGCTTGCAATAACGTCACCCCGCTCTTACTTACCTCCTATCACCCGTATCGGATGGGTAAGCTCCCATCGGACCGCAGGATCTCCTCTTGAGGAAGCGCGATCCAGGCAAGACTTTCGCAAACATCGACCATTGGCTGGTCCAGTACCTATCGCAGCCGCGACCACGCAGCGGCAAAGCCAGATCCTCTGATCGTTTGATCCAAGCCTGCTTGGATTTGCGCCCACCCGTGCAGGACGAATGCCGCGAGATCGCCAGGCGAGCGGGTTCGGTACCATCATTCGCAAGGAGAAAACATGCAGGTCATCGTTAGAGACAACAATGTTGAACAGGCTCTNCGCGCGCTGAAAAAGAAGATGCAGCGCGAAGGANTGTTTCGAGAAATGAAGGAGCGTCGGGCCTATGAAAAGCCCTCCGANCGNCGCGTCCGCGAAAAAGCCCAGGCNATAGCCCGGCAGCGCAAGGCTGCCCGCAAGAAGATGCAGCGTGAAGGGCTTCTACCGGCAGCAAGACGCCGCGCGTCTGCGCGCTGATAACAGCAGCGCCGCCGCAATAAGCCGGTGGCGCTCTATTCTGGCCCCTCTGTTCTGGAAAGGGACATCATGGAAGAGTTGCGTAGTTTGACGGTTTCCGATGATCGGCTTGACGATTGCCGCGAGGCTATCGGACCTGATCTGCAGGATCTGATCGAGGCGACTGTGGCCTCTGGTTTTACGATCGAGGAAACACTGATTGCGATCAGCGAACTGGTGGCAGAAGATTTCGCCTCCGCGGTAAGGCTCCCAAGCGTTCACTGAGGAGGGCACTCAAGCGCGCGATACGCGGTCTCGAGGTGGTGCGTCATGACTGTCGGCCACTTTTTCTTCTCCATCGAGTGCGTTTTGCATTTCCTCGAGAACGCGAATGAGCTGCGAAGTCGTCGGCGCTGCGGGGTTAGAGATAATCGGGTCGGCAGCGATATCGACGGGCGCTCTCTGGCCTGTCCGCGACAGCGCTGGCAGCAGGCTCACGATGAGCTGGGCGAAGAACTTCTTTCGGCGTTCGGCGACCTCTGCCAGCAGGAAGCAAAGGACGAAGCAGGCAACCAGCAGGGCTGCCGCCATCGGAACATGCTCCTCCACCGGATGCAGGAAGGATGCAAACATGAGGATGAGCGGCTGGTGGACAAGATAGAGCGTAAAGCTGCCGCCAGCCAGCCATCTGATCGCCGGACCCGTCTTTTCGAACAGTGNCNGAGCCTGTCGAAGCAGCGATGCCGCACCGATAAGATGCAAGACCACGGCAACGCCGATGAGATTGAAGTAGACGAAGTTGATCGCTTCTTGAGGTAGTGACCAGGTCTCGTACATGTTGGTTGCGGCGCGATCGGCGAAAAACTTCAGGCTGAAGAACAGCACGACCGATGCGGCAATCATTGCGATCGCGATGGGACGCCGAAAGGGTGGGTGCTCGATGACGCACTTCATCGTCAACCAGCCCATGAGCCACAACGGCATATACATCAGGATTTTCGGGCCGGCGAAAGCGGCCCAGAGGCACAGCAACGGTATTTTCGCGCGGCTCGACGAAAAGGCCAAGAGGCCGAAGAACAGGTAGTATTGAACTTCGAAGCCCAGCGACCAGTAAGGTTCGCCGCTGCCGAAAACGGCATGCGCAAACCATAGTTGATTGGTGAAGGTCACGTAGGCGAGCGCGGCTTCGATCGAAACTGGCGTGAAAAAGCCGGTGTTGATAAAATCGTAGTAAAAGCCGTTGGCATGCGTCCCGATACTGTCGGCCACGAAGATCACGGCAATCGCCAGCAGGGCAACAGGCATAATTCGGGCGAGACGGGCGACAACGTATACGCGCCACTCCTTTTCGCTCACCTGCCTGACGTAGCTGATAACAAATCCTGAGAGGACAAAGAAAACGGCCACCGCTTCCCGCCCCCAACCAAGAGGTCCGATCTTGACGGTGGGGAGAAGGAAGACATGCGCATGGGAGAGAAATACGACAACGGCTGCGCCGAACCGCAGCAGGTCGAGGTAGATGGAAAGATTGCCGTCGATCTTCCTGCCGTCAGTCGCGCCCATGCCTTATTTCCCGCCGGATGACAAAGCGCATGTTCAGTTGAGAGCCGCTTCGTTCAGGACCTGATTTCCGCGCGGATGCGCGAGGCCGCCATTCGATCAAGCAAACCCTTTAAAAATGTTTAGTGAATAGTCTTAAAATGCAGGGAAATGAGCGCTTTCGACAGAAAAATCGCGTTATGCGCGTATTTCCCGACTACTATAACCGTTTTGCCCAGGCCGCTGCATATGCGGATAGTTTTTGCATGTGGTCGCCGGCGGAATAGCCTGAGATCTTCTTCCGTGGCTTGAGGTCGTGGTCGCCATCTTCCAGCCAGAGCAGATCGATCTGATCGGAGAGCGAATAGGTTGCGACCTCGTCTCTTGATCCAAAGGGGTCACGTGTTCCCTGGCAGATCAGCGTAGGCGTTTGCAGGCTCTCCAGATGCGCGGTGCGAAGCTGGTCCGGCTTTCCCGGCGGGTGAAACGGATATCCGAGGCAAAGCAGGCCCCGGATTTTCTTCGCCGCAAAAGTCTCGTCTGCGATCATGCTTGCGACACGACCGCCCATCGACTTGCCCCCGATGATCAGGTTGCCGGCATTGAGTTCACCGATCGCTGCACGATATTCGCCGAGCAGATGGTCTGCACGAGGAGGCGGCTTTACCGCTCCGGTCTGGCGACGCTGGGCCATATAGGCAAACTCGAATCGCGCTACCTTGAAGCCGCCGTCTGCCAGCGCTTTCGATAGACCGGTCATCGACGCAGAATCCATCGCTCCGCCTGCACCATGAGCAAGGAGGATGGTGAAACTTGCCGTTTCCGGTCCCGTAATCAAAAAGCTGGTCATTTCTTCTCCGCGTCCCCTTGATGTGAGTCCGTCATACAGGCGGCGATACTCTGCGAGCGAACATGCGATCTTAGCAAGAGCATGGCTCTCATTCGACCGAAGGCTTTCCGGCTTCTATTGCCCCTCAAATCAAGCAAGGCCCTGATTTTTCCGACAAAAGGCTGAAATATTACCCGCATGAGGTGCGACGTTCAGTGGATTGTTCGCTACCGTTTCAGGGAGCCATTTTTTGGCTCCATCAGCCCTGCGTTAACGATTTGTTAACCATGAAGCAGCTAAAGCTTTTAAACCGAAATTAACCAAGTTTACTAACGTGTTAACCGAAGCGCGCTCCATTCGCATCAAAGGCAGATCGTTTCTTGCGGTCGTGCTGACACCTGATTTGCCGTTCGAGGATTGGCTCGTACGTCTCGACGACCTCGCTGCGCGATCAGCTGGTTTCTTCCTCGGCAGGCCGGTTGTTCTGGATGTCAGTGANCTCGCGCTGGATCGTGCCGCCCTCAAGGGNATGGTTGCGGCTCTCGGCGAGCGCGGCGTCAGGGTGATGGGNATTGAAGGCGCGCGACCATCGCAGCTCGANGCCAGCATGCCGCCGGGCATGGTTGGTGGGCGACCGGCCGCTGATGTGGAGATGCCTACCGCTGGCGCGGAGACCGANGCGCGGAANCCGAACAAGGCGCAGNCGCCCGAAGTGCGAGAAGTCGTTGCACCGGTTGTTCGTACAGCTCCGTCTTCGCTTGTACTGCATGAGCCGGTGCGCTCCGGTCAGTCGATTGTTTTTCCCGAGGGGGATGTAACGGTCATCGGATCCATCGCTTCGGGCGCTGAAGTTATCGCCGGTGGTTCGATCCACGTTTATGGCGCGCTTCGCGGACGTGCACTCGCCGGGTCGATCGGCAATTCAGCGGCGCGAATCTTCTGCCGCAAGCTGGAGGCCGAGCTTCTGGCAATCGACGGGATCTACAAGACCGCCGACGATCTGCCGGCGGATCTGCGTGGCCAGGCTGCGCAATTATGGCTTGAGAATGATGCGATCATGGCGTCGCGACTGATTTAACGGGTGAATGGTTCAAACAGGAGAGGGATATGGGAAAGGTCATTGTTGTAACCTCGGGTAAGGGTGGCGTTGGCAAGACAACCTCGACTGCAGCGTTGGGGGCCGCGCTGGCGCAGAGAAACGAGAAGGTCGTGGTCGTCGATTTCGACGTTGGCCTTCGCAACCTCGATCTCGTCATGGGCGCCGAGCGCAGGGTCGTCTATGACATGATCAATGTCATTCAGGGCGACGCCAAGCTGACCCAGGCGCTGATCCGTGANAAGCGCCTCGAAACGCTTTTCCTGCTGCCGGCGTCCCAGACCCGCGACAAGGACTGCCTTACCGAAGAAGGCGTCGAGCGCGTCATCACCGAGCTTAAGAAGCATTTCGACTGGGTCATCTGCGACAGCCCGGCCGGTATCGAACGTGGTGCAACGCTTGCGATGCGGCANGCCGATATCGCTGTGATCGTCACCAATCCGGAAGTTTCCTCGGTACGCGATTCCGATCGCATCATCGGTCTTCTGGATGCCAAGACGGAAAAGGCGGAGCGCGGCGAGCGCATCGAAAAGCATCTGCTTCTCACCCGCTACGATGTCACCCGTGCCGAACGCGGTGACATGCTGAAAGTGGATGACGTGCTCGAGATCCTGTCGATCCCGCTGCTCGGTATCATCCCGGAAAGCATGGATGTTTTGCGTGCGTCCAACCTTGGCGCTCCGGTGACGCTTGCAGATCAGAGCAGTGCGCCGGCCAAGGCCTATTTCGAAGCGGTCCGTCGCCTTAATGGCGAAGTTCTTCCGGTTTCGATCCCCGGCGAGAAGCGTGGTCTGTTTGGCAAGATCTTCGGACGGAGGGCAGCATGAGCGTATTCGATTTCTTTCAGAAGAGGAAAACCGCGCCGGTTGCGCGCGAACGCCTGCAACTGCTTTTGGCACATGAACGAATCTCTCCCGGATCGGATCTCGTTTCGATCCTTCGAGAGGAGATCCTTGCTGTGATCGCCAAGCATGTCGAAATCGAAGGCGATCGCCTGCAGATCAGGATCGATCGCGGCGAGAACGTCTCAATCCTCGAAATCGACGTCGAGATCCCCGCCAAGGCCGCCCGGGCGGCTTGAGGTGCGAGCTGATTGATCCGGGAGGCTGAGATGTCTCCCGGGAAATCTCATGTTCCTCATGGTGGCGAATTTCTGGTCTTACAGGATCACCGGTGAGAGACCGCAGTCGGCGCGGAAGGCCTTGAAGGCCCCAAGCGCCCGCAGCGAGCGGCCGTCATCGATCGCGGCCAGATCGAGAATGATCGCGTTGGCGATTGTCATGGGAACGACGAGAGATTGGGATTCGCCGGCGTCGCCACGGGAGACCGAAATCTGCCTGTCGGGTGCCGGATCGATGCGGATACTGAGCAGATCGGTCAGCGCCAGCACCCTGGCACCTCTTTCGGCTGCGATCTTTCGGATCTGGTGGATGAGGGGCGAGGCCTTGCGGAAGGCAAGCAGCCAGACGACATCGCCGGTTTCCAACGTAGCCAGCACTTCGGCGATCAGATGCATCTGACTGGCGAGATCGACTGACGGGTAGCCCGAGCGATTGAGCCTCAGCGCGATGAGCGAGGCGAGGGCGGCAGAATGCCCACGCCCGAAGACGAAGACGCGTCGGCAATCGCGTAGTAATTCGGAAAAACCTCTGATATCGGCGTCGGCAACAGCGTTGCGCACCTGCTGGAGCGCAGTGATCTCGCTGTCGAGAACGGAGGAAAGCACGCCGCCGTCTTCCGCACGGACGAGACGGGCGGCCATGCGGGCGGCCGGGCTTTCAAAATCGCCGCCGCCTTCGATGAGATTCGCCTGCAGAAAGGTCCGGAATTCCGGATAGCCTTTAAAGCCAAGGCGGCGTGCCAGCCGTACCGCCGAGGCCGGATGTACTCCGGCGCGGAAGGAGACCGTTTTGCCGTTTTCCATCGCCGCGCGGATAGGATCCTGCATCATCACGTCGAGAAGGCGCGTATCGGCCTCAGTGAGCTTCGTCGAGTTGCGGCTGATAAGGTCGCCGAGAAGCTGCGGAATCTCGCTTTGTCTTTCCATTGTCACTTCTTGCGCTTTTCCAAACCGGAACGATCAGCAGCGCCTAAATTCAACGATCTCCGGCTGAAAGATCGACGCGGCACCCGCTCTGGTTATCGAAAAACACGGCCTGGTCAAGGTCGCACATGACCCAGAAGTTGTCGGAATGGCGTGGTACATCCTTGCGCGGGCTGGTAAGCGTGATGCGTCCGGCCGGGCTCTCACAATGCAGGATNATATCAGACCCTGTCATTTCCGACAGCATGAGCCGGACGGGCAGGGCAGGCTCCGCAGGTTCCTCGGCGCGGATNGTCATGGATTCGGGCCTTANNCCNGCGGTCAGGCCCGNTCGGCCCCGCCAGCCCGGAAGATGCTCGACAGGCATGAAATTCATCGCGGGAACACCCAGGAAGCCCGCAACAAAGCGGTTNTGCGGCTGGTCATAGATTGCCTCCGGCGTGTCGAACTGCAGGAGACTTCCGTCCTTCATCACCGCGATCCTGTCGGCCAGTGAGAGCGCCTCGGTCTGGTCATGCGTGACATAAACGATTGTCGCGCCGAGCTGGCGATGCAACTCCTTGATTTCGGTGCGCATGGCGACCCGCAGCGCGTTGTCGAGGTTTGACAGCGGCTCGTCCATCAGGAAGATGGAACTGTTGCGCGCCATGGCCCGGCCCATTGCCACACGTTGACGCTGACCGCCGGAAAGGGCACCCGGCTTGCGATCGAGATAGGCTTCGAGCTGCAACGTCTTTGCCACATCTTGAGCCCGCGCATTGCGCTCGGCTTTCGGCATGCCGCGCAGTTCCAGGCCGAAGGCAATATTCTCGCGCACCGTCATATGGGGATAGAGCGCGTAGTTCTGGAAGATCATGGCGATGTCGCGATCTTGCGGAGCGAGATCGTTGGCCCGCCGGCCGCCGATTTCGATATCACCCTCATCGCACCGCTCAAGCCCTGCGATAAGGCGCAGCAGGGTAGACTTGCCGCAACCGGAAGGGCCGACGATAACGATGAATTCGCCGGACTTGATATCCATGGAGACGCCGTGCAGGACTTGCGGGCCGCCAACGTAGGATTTTCTGATATCGCGCACGACGATCCCGCTCATTGCGCAGTCTCCACCTCGAAGCGATTGCGTATGGCGATGGCAAGGCTTGGGCGGTCTGTCGTGAAGACTTTCACGCCAAGTGCCAGCACCTTTTCGATCTGCCTGGCCGAATGG
>JGI25159J45721_1001419_pt1 | contig 9950 bp, 8 predicted proteins | sample AraplaMF_Cvi_mLB_FD_45721 | JGI IMG/M metagenome (IMG submission 45721)
GTTTCCTTCAACCTGCCGGAGGGCGTATCGCTCAGCGACGCGACGGCCCGGATCGACCAGATCAAGAAGGATCTCAACATGCCGGCCGACGTCTTCACGTCTTATGGCGGCACAGCAGAGATCTTCCAGCAATCGCAGGGCAATACGCCTTATCTGATCCTGGCAGCGGTGCTGACGATCTATGTCGTGCTCGGCGTGCTCTATGAAAGCTTCATCCACCCGCTGACCATCCTGTCGGGCCTGCCGGCGGCGGCCTTCGGCGCGCTGCTGGCGCTGAAGATCATGGGCTTCGATCTTTCGATCATTGCCCTGATCGGCTTGTTGATGCTGATCGGCATCGTCAAGAAGAACGCGATCATGATGATCGACGTGGCTGTCGAAACCATGCGCACGACGGGCGAGAAGGCGACGGCGGCGATCCACGAGGCCTGCGTGCGACGCTTCCGCCCGATCATGATGACGACCTTCTGCGCCCTGCTCGGCGCCCTGCCGATCGCGCTCGGCACGGGTGCGAGCTCGGAATTGCGCCAGCCGCTCGGCATCGCCGTCGTCGGNGGTCTCATCGTTTCGCAGATGCTGACGCTGTTCATCACCCCGGTCATCTTCGTCGAGATGGATCGCTTCGGGAATTTCCTCAANCGNNTGCTCAGCCGCGGGAAGACNGAAGAGCACGTCGCAGAGGAACCACAGGCGATGGCCGCCGAATAGAGAGACAGAAAGGGCGCCTTCCGGCGCCCTCTTCCTTTCAGCGGTCTTCGACCAATCCGGGGAAATCCCCAACCAGCGTATCGCGCGTTTCGAAGCTGATCGGATTGTCGGCGTAGCGATGATTGGCGATGTAGAGCCTCGCGAAAATCAGCCGTCTGTCGCCCTTTGTCGCCCAGCCGACGAACCAGCCGAGCGGCCGTTCATAATTGGTCTTGCCGGCCGCGTTGCGCAACCAGCCGGCGCCGGTCTTGCCCTGGATATCCCAATCGTCGGCCGCTTCAAAATGCGGGATGATCGCCTCCGTCATCTGCCGCGCGCGCTGCGATATCGGCAGGCGGCCGGTTCGGAACCGGCGGAGGAACTGCACCTGGTCCTCGGCGGAGATCCTGAGCGATGACATCAGCCAGGATTCGGTCAGCCCATCCGTATTGCCAGGACCGCCCGAGACATCCTCATTGCCGTAGCCGAAGCGCCTGACGTAATCGGCAAAGGCACGTTTGCCGAGCTTGCGGGTCAGCGCCTGTGAGTACCAGACGATGGAATCCCGCTCCCAGATGGTCGGGTCGGTATCCTTCTGCTCGCGCTGCGGTCGCTTGAGCTTCGGATCATATGTCCAGAGCGGATTGTGCTCATCGACCAGAATGCTGGAATCATAGCCCATCATGGCCAAAGGCAATTTGAAGGTCGACTGCGGATAGAAGCCCTGATCACAATTGCCCTGACGGTAAATCGTCTCGCCGGTCTTCTCATCGATGATGACGGTGCAGCGGATGGGATCGGCGGCATATGCCGGCGCCGGTTTCATGGAAATCACTGCAATACTTATGGAAAATGCCAGAAGAACAAGTCTTTCGAAAGCCACTTTCTCTCTCCATATGGTTCGACCTGGGCTTTCTAGGCTGGCTTGCGAGGCCCAATCAAACGACGATATTTCCGGTCAGGTATAAATCAGATTAGGCCATTGCCATGGTTCGACCATATTTGCCGCTGAATTCGCTGCGCGCCTTCGAGGCAGCGGCGCGNCATCTTTCCTTCACCCGGGCGGCGATCGAACTCTGCGTTACGCAGGCGGCCGTCAGTCATCAGGTGAAACTCCTGGAGCAACGGCTCGGCGTCAGCCTGTTTCGCCGCCTACCGCGCGGGCTGATGATCACGGAGGAAGGGCTTGCGCTGCTTCCTGCCCTGCAGGATTCCTTCGACCGCATGGCCGACATGCTGGAGCGTTTCGAAGGCGGTCATATGCGTGAGGTGCTGAAGCTCGGCGCGGTCGGCACGCTTGCCGTCGGCTGGCTCCTGCCGCGGCTTGCCGATTTCCGCGAGCAATATCCCTTTATCGATCTCAGGCTTTCGACCAACAACAACCGCGTCGATATTGCTGCCGAAGGGCTCGACTATACGATCAAGTTCGGCAACGGCGCCTGGCACGACATAGAGGCCGAAGCCTTGTTCGAAGCGCCACTCTCGGTGCTCTGCATTCCTCCGATCGCCCGCCAGCTCTCCTCCCCCGAAGACGTCGCCCATCAGACGCTGCTGCGCTCCTACCGCGCCGACGAATGGCCGAGCTGGTTCGAGACGGCTAACGTCAACTCCCCGCCGATCCGCGGCATGGTCTTCGATTCCTCCGTACTCATGATCGAGGCGGCGCTGCAGGGTGCGGGCGTGGCGCTCGCGCCGCCCTTGATGTTCTCCCGTCAGCTTGCCGCCGGTGAGCTGGAACAGCCCTTCCCGATCTGGATTTCCAAAGGCAGCTACTGGCTGACGCGGCTCAAATCCCGCTCTGTTACGCCCGCCATGGAGATGTTTCGCAAGTGGATCGGCAAGATGGCAGAAGGGACACGCGTGCAACTCGGAAACTAAGCGGCATGGGTTGCTTTCCGCCTGCTCCTATGCGATCACGCGCCTCTCACAAGATATCAGGGGCGCACAACAAGGCGCCCTTTCGCATTTCGGGGTATCCGCCCCGGCTCATAGATTTTCGACATATTTGACAGGGAGCACGGCCATGGCACGGGCGCTCGGGCTTGACTTCGGCACGACCAATACTGTTCTGGCGCTGGCAGACGGCGGCGCCGACACGCATTCCATATCACTGACCAGCAGCGCCGGCACGGCCGACAGCATGCGCACTGCGCTGTCCTTCATGAAGGACGCGCAGCTTGGCGCTTCGGCTCTGAAGGTGGAGGCCGGACATGCGGCAATCCAGCAGTTCATCGACAATCCCGGCGATTGCCGTTTCCTGCAGTCGATCAAGACCTTTGCGGCAAGCGCGCTTTTCCAGGGCACGATCATTTTCGGCAAGCGGCAGAGCTTCGAAGACCTGATGGAAATCTTCATCCGGCGTCTGCGTCACTATGCCGGCGAGAACTGGCCGGGCGACGTGAACCGCATCATAGCCGGCCGTCCCGTGCATTTTGCCGGCGCCAATCCGGACCCGGTGCTGGCGGTGCAGCGCTACAACGAGGCGCTGACACGCTTCGGCTTTCCGGAAATCCATTATGTCTACGAACCGGTCGCGGCCGCCTTCTACTTCGCGCAGAACCTGAAGGCCGATGCGACCGTGCTCGTCGCCGACTTTGGCGGCGGTACGACGGACTATTCGCTGATCCGCTTCGAGACCAGAGCCGGCAAACTGACGGCAACGCCGATCGGGCATTCCGGTGTCGGTGTCGCCGGCGACCATTTCGATGCGCGCATGATCGACAACATCGTTGCGCCGCAGATCGGCAAAGGCAGCCATTTCAAGAGTTTCGACAAGATCCTCGAGGTACCGTCAAACTACTATGCGAGCTTCAGCCGGTGGAACCAGCTGTCGATCTTCAAGAGTTCGAGGGAATTCGAAGACCTCAAGAAGCTGGTGCGCACGGCGCTGGAGCCCGAGAAGCTGGAAATCTTCGTCGACCTTATCGATCACGACGAGGGCTATCCGCTCTATCAGGCCGTCTCGGCAACGAAAATGGCGCTTTCCGCCGCCGAAGAGGCGCCCTTCGATTTTGCCCCGCTCGGCCGTGGCGGTCACCGCACGATCAAGCGCAGCGATTTCGAAAGCTGGATCGTCGATGACCTCGCCCGCATCGAGGGGGCGCTGGACGAGGTGCTGGAAAAGACCAACACCGATGCATCCGGCATCGACAAGGTGTTTCTGACCGGCGGCACATCCTTCGTACCGGCCGTGCGGCGCATCTTCACCGAGCGCTTCGACAGCGACAAGATCGAAACCGGCGGCGAGTTGCTTTCGATCGCGCACGGTCTGGCGCTGATCGGCGAACGCGACGATATCAACCAGTGGACTGTGCAATAGTGGCCGAAAGGGCGCGGGCAAGGATGCCCGCCCTTTCATTGCCGTTTTCGCTCCGCTAAAGTCTGCTCATGATCTCCGCAAACGACCTGAGTCCGGCCGAACTTGCAGCACTTCTGCATTTCCATGCGGAGGCGGGCGTGGACTGGTTGCTGGAAGAAGAGCCGGTCGACCGTTTCGCCGAGTTCGAGGCGATGAAGGCCGCGCGCCGTTCGGCGGCACCCGCCGCGCAACCACAGCCAGATAGACAGGCGCCACCGGAGAGACAGGCGTCCCCCCGCCCCGCCCCGCAGCAGACGGCAGCGTCAATTCCGTCCTCGCGGCCACAGCCGGCAATTCCTGACGGTGAAGCCGTGCAGCAGGCGCGGTTTGCAGCCGAGAGCGCCCGCTCGCTTGCAGAACTGAAAACAGCGCTCGAAGCCTTCAATGGCTGCAATCTGAAAAACAGCGCCCGCTCGACCATTTTTGCGAGCGGCGATCCGGCAAGCGGCATCATGGTGATCGGCCCGGCGCCAGGCGCCGATGACGAGCGCGAGGGAGCGGCCTTTGCCGGCAGGCAAGGTCAATTGCTGGACCGGATGCTGGCTTCGATCGGGCTCGAGCGGTCAGCCATTCTCCTGACGCAGATCATTCCCTGGCGTCCGCCGGGCAACCGCATGCCGTCTGCGGCCGAGACAGAGATCTGCCGTCCCTTCATCGAGCGGCAGATTGCGCTTGCCGGACCGCGTGCCATTCTGCTGCTCGGCAACTACACGGCGCGCTTCTTCTTCGGCGAAAATGACACGATCCACGGGCTTCGCGGCCGCTGGAAGGAGATCGCTGTCGCAGATCAGGTCATTCCGGCCATAGCCAGCCTGCATCCCCAGGACCTGCTGACCGCGCCCGTCAACAAGCGGCTTGCCTGGAGCGACCTGCTGGCCTTCCAGGCTCGACTTAAAGAACTGTCTCTGCTTACAAATTAGCCAAGTTTGAAAATATTGTGAATATTCCCATGCAATATACGCATGGCTGCATCCTGCAAGGGTGCATTGAAGAATCGATGCTGCACTGCAATATAGAGGGCGTGTCTTGGGAGGAATGAACAGGAACCAAGGCCATGAGCAAAAGTTTTCGTCCTATACATTGCGGGTTTGAAACCCTGCGCCAAGCAAGCGATCAGGTTCGCAGTACCCAGGGCTACAGCCGTTTCGGCTTCGCCACGAACGAACAGATGATCGCCCGCGGTACCGGAATCAGCAGCCGCACCTCGCGTCCGGCAATGATCTTCGCGGACTTCCAGGAATATTGAAAATTCCGGAATGATGATCCGGCAGGCGGTTCGCCTGCCTTTTCGTATTTCCGAAAGTAGCGACCGATGTCCACAATTCTGATTTCACTGCTGCGCAATATCGACTCTTTCGAGCATATCCGTGCTGCCGTCTGCGCTGCGCACGAATATCGCCGCGAGCTTTGCGACACGCCGTCAGAGGCCAAGACCTCGGCTTCCGCCATCGCGCTCTGAGAGCACGGTTTGCTGGAATTGCTTCAGCAGTTTTCGGATTCGAACCTCGCCTTTGCCCATTCGAAGGCTTCGTCCACATAGGCGAACTTGATCGCCTGCCAGCCGACATATTCCCTCAGAAAATCGCGCGACAGCCACAGTTGCGACTTCTTCGGCTCATCGTACCAGCCGAGACAACCGCGCTGGGCGCCCTTGGCGAGCAGCCGCTGGAGATGCGTGCGCGACATCATGAAATCACCGGCGAGCGGGCGGGTTTCCACCCTGCCGATCGCGAGCCGTTCCGGATCGCCTCCCTCGAGATCGAGCCGGGACATGAAATGATCGATGACCATGCCGCCCGCTTCCGTCCAGAGGAACAAAGCCACCTGTTCAGGCGGTTCGCGCCATCTGCTATCCTCGAGGCAGTTATAGGCGATACGCGGCTGGATCTGGCGGAAAAGCACGGGATTTTCATGCAGAAACGCCGCCCGGTTTCCACCATCGATGAGATCAAGCGCGCCGAGGTTGGAGTGCAACCAGCCGAACATTGCCTGATGGCTGACTTCGGCGGGCTCGAAATGGCGCGGACGGCGGCGTTCGTCACCTGGCGTATGGGCGATGAAGCGGTAGGTGAAGAGTTCTTCGATGAAGGCAAGCACGGTATTGCGGCTGGCGATCTTGTGCGCGGTGATCTTGCCGGTCAGCCGGACGGCGGTGAAACCCGAGGTCACATCCCGCGGGTCATACTCCAGATGCAGTGCATAGGCCGTCTGCGTCAGGAGCCAGCGTTGATGCGAGGCCAGCAGGCGCGCCAGCCGCGGCCCCGCATCAAACATGCCGCGCATTTGCCCGGCCAGAAAGCGAATGCTCACTACGAAAGAGGGGTTCTGCGCCAGTTCTTCCGCTGTGAACGCCATANTGCTTTTCCTCAACCCTCGCTCGCAAGCCAGCGTTCGGAGCAGCGATACCGAAACTCCCCCGGCATCTATGGCCTATCGATTATGCACGGCTTTGAATAAATGAAAGTAATTCACTTTCATAACCATATTTCCGACAAAAGCGATATCCCAAGATTTCACCACCCCCTTCTCTTTTGAGGGAGTGGCGGAATAGATTTTCAATTATTGCGATAGAAAATTCCACCTGTGATACAGGCGCAGCCACTCAGGATTGCGGTGCGCCAGCTTTTCGCGCTTCGCGACTCTCGAGGCCAAGCTGGTGCTCGCGGTAGATGATGAAGACGCCGGCGGCGATAACGATGAGGGTGCCGAAGAGCATCGTACTGCTCGGAACGTCACCGAAGACATAATAAGCGACAATGCCGCCGAGCAGGATCGAGCTGTATTCGAACGGAGCGATGGTGGAGACATCNGCGTGCCGGTAGCTCTCGGTCAGGAGGATCTGTGCCACACCGCCGCAGAAACCGGCAGCGATCAGGAAGAGCGCCGAGGTCCAGTCGAGCAGAAGCCAGCCGAAGGGGACAGTGACCAGAGAGAAGACCGAAGCGGTGATCGAGAAGTAGAGCACAATCGTCGCCGTCTTCTCTTCCTCGACAAGGCGACGTACCTGGATCATAGCCATGCCGCCGAGAACCGCCGACAGCAGCACGCAGAGTGCGCCGACGGCCTGTTCAGCCGCCATGCCGCCTTCCCTGAACAGCGTGAGCTTCGGCCAGGAGATGATGGCGACACCGACGATGCCGAAACAGACCGCGCTCCAGCGGTATACGCGCACCGTCTCGCCCAGGAAAACCGCTGCGAAGATGACGGCGATTAGCGGCATGGCATAACCAAGCGCGATCGCCTCCGGCAGCGGCAGGTGCAGCAGCCCGTAAAAGCCGAAGCCCATCGAGATGATGCCGAGCGTCCCGCGCTTCAGATGACCGATCGGATTGGCAGTATAGAAGGCAGAGCGCAACTGATGCCGGTAGCCAAGATAAGCCATGATCGGAAACAGCGCGAAGAAGGAACGACAGAAAGTCACCTGGCCTGGCGGGATATCCGAGCCTGCCAGCTTGATGAATGTCTGCATGGCCAGGAAGACCACGACCGACGAGACTTTCAGCGCAATGCCTCTCATCGGGTTTCTGANAACCGATTCCATGATCCTGGCTCTTATGCGGGCATGCCGAGCGGGGAGACGCGTTCGACTCGAACGCAGCGGATGATTTTTTCATCGTAACCGAAGAAATGCGCCGGCGGGAAAAAATCTGCGCGTACCAAACGCCGTGCGTGCATTCGCACGCTCTAACTTTTGGAATTTACGCATCAGGCTTTTCGAAAATCGATTCTGATTTTCGGGCAGATGCTGCAGCGAGCAAGTATTTACCTGCTTTTGATCTGCCGCTTTTCTGTGCAAATTCGTCTTTTGATGAAAAAACTTCTCGTTTTACGCTTATTCGCCCGAAAATGTTCGCATCCGGACCCTTTGCGTTAACCTGTTGCAAACCATGCCCCNGCATCGTTCGCAGTTAATTAATCATACAAAAGAATCGCATTCGTACGCAGCCAGTCGCGTCAGCTTATTTTCAGGATCTTTTTGATGAAGCCGCTCAGCGCAGAGATCATATCCCAGTCACAGAATGCAACGCCCCGCTCGATGCGTGTCGTCACCGACGGCATCAGCACGGACCTGGAGCGTTTCAGCACCGACAACACCAGCATCGTCAAACAGATCAAGCTGCTTGCCATCAACGCACTGATCGAGGCGGCGCGCGCCGGTGAAACCGGCAAGGGCTTTGCGGTGGTTGCCAATGAAGTGCAGCGGCTGGCACAGATCGCCACCGAGATCACCAGCAAGTTCGAAAGCAATGTGCTGGGACGCATTGGCCTCAGCCGCGCGATGGCGGATTCGCTCGTAACCGAAATGGAAGGCGTGCGGCTGACCGATCTCGCGCAGACGCTGGTCCAGCTCATCGTGCGCAATCTCTTCGAGCGCACTGCCGACGTGCGCTGGTGGGCGACGGATACGGCGCTCTGGCAGGCGTTGCAGGAGCCGGACAAGGACCGTATCGCCTTCGCGGGCGAACGGCTCGGCGTCATCAACCGCTTTTATACCGTCTATCTCGACCTCGTCATGACCGATCTCTCCGGCCGGGTGATCGCGTCCGCCAACCCGACCTTCCAGCGCAAGATATCAGGCTCATCGCTTGCAGGTGATCCATGGTTCCGGGCGGCGGCCAGCTGCGCGTCCGGCGACAGCTATATCGTCGATGAAGTCAAGCCGAGCGTTCTGCACGACCAGCGGCATGCGCTGGTCTACGCGACCGGCATCCGCGAAGGCGGCAAGCTCGACGGCAAGCTGATCGGCACGCTCGGCGTCTATTTCGACTGGCAGAACCAGGGCCAGGCGATCGTCGAGAAGGAGGCGAACCTGCCGCCGCAGCTTGCGGAAAAGACCACCGTCATGCTGCTCGACGGCGCAAGCCGGGTGATCGCCTGCACCAATCAGGCTCTGCTCTTCACCCATTTCGCTCTCGCCAACCCCACCGGCCAGGCAAAGGGCAGCTATTACGACAACAATGGCTCGATCGTCGCTTTCGCGCGCACGCTCGGCTACGAGGATTATGACGGGCTTGGCTGGTACGGCGTCGTCGTGCAGCAGACGGAAAGCGATGTTGCGATCAAGAACGCCCTCAATCTCAAATAGCAGCTTTCTCCTTTCTGCTGCATGCACGATAATTCGACCATAATAAATTGGCTGTGAACTTGGCGCTCACGGCCAATTTGCTTTAACTTTAGTTCAGACTTTAATGTAATCATGGCGGCCAAATTTCAGCAGAGTGCGCCCGCCTCTGTATTCGGCCATTGTCTAATAAAGGTCTTCAGGCAACATGCGAACAGATACCGGCCAGGTCATCAATCTGGCAGATTACCGCCCAACAGATTTCGTGCTGGAACGCGTCGACCTGACCTTTGAACTGGATCCGACGGAAACAAAGGTGGAAGCCCGGCTGATCTTCCATCGCCGCGAAGGTGCCGATCTCTCCGCTCCCCTTGTTCTCGACGGCGACGAACTCAATCTTTCCAGCCTTCTCTTCGATCAGAACGAGCTGGCGCCGGAACGCTACACGGTAACGCCCGAAAGCCTCACGATCCACGACCTGCCGGNAACGGCGCCGTTNGAAGTCACCGTTACCACGCTCATCAATCCCGAAGCCAATACGCAGCTGATGGGNCTTTACCGCACCAGCGGCATCTATTGCACGCAATGCGAGGCNGAGGGCTTCCGCCGCATCACCTATTTCCCCGACNGGCCGGATGTGCTGGCGCCCTATACGGTCAACATNATCGCCGACAAGGATGCCAATCCGCTGCTGCTGTCGAACGGCAATTTCCTCGGCGGCGCAGGCTACGGTCCGGGCAAGCATTTCGCCGCCTGGTTCGACCCGCATCCGAAGCCGAGCTATCTCTTCGCGCTGGTCGCCGGTGATCTCGGCGTCGTCGAAGACACGTTCACCACGATGTC